>ERZ795057.20-NODE-20-length-150642-cov-66.038284_pt1 | contig 150642 bp, 99 predicted proteins | sample MGYA00375141_ERZ795057 | MGnify/ENA primary metagenome ERZ795057 (study PRJEB30186, sample SAMN05720163) | activated sludge metagenome | isolation source: Anaerobic digester | place: Hong Kong | collected 2015-01-26 ...
CGTTCAGGTAGGCCAGGTCGTGGGGCGCCGAGAGGCCCGTCGCCTCCGGGCTCAGTTCCGCGTAGGCGTTATCGCTCAAATAGTACCCGTCGGCAATCGCCCACCCCGCCGGGTGGAGGTCGCTTAAGCTCGTTTCCCCCGGGTAGGTTCCTTCCGGGTAGATCGAACAGCCGTCGGGGATCCGCATAAAGGGGATCTGGTGGTCGTCGCCCACCAGGATCATGGACTGGGTGTTCGTGTAGGCCGCGTTGATCTGGTTGATCAGGTAGGTCCGGATCTCGTCCACGACGGCGTTGGCGAGGCCGACGTTTGCTGCGGTCGGCGGGTCGTCGGCGTCCCAGGTCCCGAAGGGGGTCTGGACTTCCGGCACGCTGGCCAGGTCCAGGACCGTCCCGGAGACCTTCGAATGGTCTGACAGCTCCTGGAGCTTCAGGGCCATCGCATCCTTTGCCGCGGTCCCGAATTTTCCCTCATACCGCCCCGAGTCCCAGACAATCAGCGTACGGATCGCCGTCGTCGTCGGCTGGATGATGTAGAAGTTGGAACTGGATGTATCACTGGTTTCATTATCTGAAAGGTCATTCACAACCACCTTGATCTGCGACGTAGCTGAGGGAAAGATTTGCGGCGGCAGGGTTGTTCCTGCCTCCTGCAGGGTCGGCATCGTCCACCAGAAGTTCTGCGAGTCAGCCTCCAGAGTATCGGATCCGGCCAGGTTCATATTGTTGCAGTCGGAAAAATTGACCCACCAGTTCTCAATAAATCCCACCTCACCTGCAACCCAGTCAACAATTTTCAGGGTCCAGGTACCAACCGAATTTTCCCCATCGAAATCGCTAAGATTTTCTTCCGGCCTGAATAAACCGGTATAAGGTGAACTGCCTTCGTCAAGAACAATAAGGGCTTCGTCATCAAAGAGTGTCATGTTGTATCCCGACCCACTCACACCGGATTGATCGGCGAGTCCGACTCTTGTTCCCATAGGACTGTATAGAGCGATAGACAGATCACTGACCCTTGGGTGGGAAATCATCACTCTGACATTAATATCGGAAATGGAAATACTATCACCTATCATAAGTTCAATCTCAACACCATTGCTGTCATTATCCGGAATTGGAGTCGGGCTAATTTTGTCAGAGTAATTCTTATACATAGAATCAGCAATACAGGTCCAGGTACCACCGGAATCGGTGGAGTAATATAGAGCCGTCTGTTGAACCAGGAAATTATCAGAAGACTCCCAGACGATAAAATGATCCGTCCGATTCTCATTATCTGTCGAATAGTCCCATGACTCCCCGCCATTCGGCACCTTTACATCGACGATAGGCGGAATTCCATCCTTAACGTGAAGCGTGATCGTGTTTTCATCGTCTATCCCCAGCAGATCCGTTACCCGGAGAGCCAAATCGTGGTCACCGGGAACATTCAAGCCGTAGTTGTCCAGGTCCTCCTCAGGAATAGACCAAGTCGGAGAATTTTCATCGGGGTTGTCGGGAAGGTCATCACCGTCCAGGTCCCAGCTAAAAGTCGCTTTGTCCCACATATCGTGGTATGGAATGCAATCCTGGGGATCATTTCCCTGACTGTCGACCTGGGCCGAGCAGGGATTGCTCCCATCCGCACCGGGCACACCGATGCCCACATCGTCCAGGAGCCAACCGAGAGATGCGTCGGAGAATCCTTTTCGTTCATAGGAGAATCGAACCAGAACATGGGAGCCTACGGGAAGATAGTCTGGCATGGTTATCTGAGCCGCCTTCCAATCCACACAGAAATCTTCAAGCTGAACCGGTGCGGGATCCATCCAGCTTGAAAAATGGCTTGTGTCCATAGCCAGCGTAATCCAAATCCCTCCCCCGCTGCAATTTGAGCAATCAATGCTTGAAGTACAGGTACAGGCCTCCACTCGTGCAGAGTCCGAGTGGAAGTTGTCCGCACGGAGGTAGTAACGAAACTCGATCAGCGAATTGGGGTCAACCGCAAATGGGAAAGCAGAGATAAGGGTATAAATACCCGGTCCTCCAATGGAATCTCCGGCCGTACAAAATTCTCCAGGAATAAAACTCGATCCGAAACGCCAGGCATGGTAGGGAGATGTAAAATCTGACTGAGTTGTACAATTTTCGTTCGTAACAATGTGCCACTGACCGTCAGGACAGGCAGGATCCGGGCTACAGGTCCATTTCTGCCCACCCTCCACGTCATCCATCCATGTAGTGGGAGAAAATCCGTTCAGAAGATGGGTCAATTCCAGAGGATCCCCATCTCCAATCTTGATCGTATCGGGTTCACCGTCCACCTCGTTCAGTATCTCCGGCGCGGAGGTGGGGGCTGAGTTGGGAAAATAGAAGCCGAGATCACCGTCCGGTGTTCCACCTGCAATGATCATTTCTCCCCCCGTCCAGAGGGCAGTATGGTGATACCGTGCTGAAGGTGAATTAAAAAAACTTGTATTTCGCCAGGTATCGGCGTCCGGATCGTAGTATTCACCGGAATTCAGGTACCCGGAGCCATCTCTCCCGCCCCAGATAATCATTTCACTTCCGGTCCAGGTAGCAGAATGAAAGGCTCTCGGGTAAGACAGTTGAGCCCGTGTGGTAATAGGAGTCCAGGCGGAGGGACTCATCGGAGAAGGATCATACCTATAGCCATCGTTTAAATAATTGTAGGAATCATCACAGGGCACAGACCCGGCGCATTGAGCTCCGCCCCAGATGATCATTTCATCTCCAGTCCAGATAGCCGAGTGACGATAGCGTTCAGAGGGAGATCCTGTATCCGACGTTGCCGTCCAGGACCCGGGGTCGTTCGGGTCCACTTCATTGAACGAGTAGATTCCGCCTGTATTCAGCTGCGGTCCTGGACACTCATCCTCATCAATTCCCGGGGACAGATATCCGCACCCGCCCCAGACGATCATACTTTCACCGGTCCAGACCCCTGTGTGATGGGCGCGGGCGGATGGAGCACCGCTGGTTGTCATAGTTGTCCATGAACTCGTACCCGGATAATACCGGGCTCCGCTGTTTGTGATTTCCCCCGTACCGGTACCGTCGTACCCTCCCCAGACGACCATCGCTGACCCTGTCCAGATCGCAGAGTGATACCCCCGTGCCGGAGAATCCGGGATTGCGGTCCAGGTGTCCGAACCAGGGTCATACGAATTCCCGCTTCCCAGGGATGATTCAGCATATCTTCCCCCGAATATGATCATCTCTTCCCCGGTCCAGACAGCCGAAGGGCTCGTTCGTGCGTCAGGTGCTCCCAATGTGGAGAGGTTCTGACGCAACCCTAACGAAGGCTGGTAGAGGTACCCGGTATTCACAGGCAAGCTAGACCAGGGAACGAGTCCCCCCCACACAATCATCTCTGAACCTGTCCAAATGGACGAATGTCTGGAACGGTTCTCCTTCACTTCGTCCCCCAGTTCGGTCATAGAATCCCAGAGGCCGGGATCATACTGTGGGTTAAAGATAAACCCGTCACCGTATACCAATTCTTCATAACAACCATTCTCCAGACATTCTCCTCCCCAGAGAAACATGTAGGATCCTGTCCAGACAGCCGTATGACCTTCACGCGCGCCTGGTGCATCGGTCAGGCTGGTTGTAACCCACGTGTCGGGAGAATACATTCCCCCGAGTCGGCTCCAGCCTCCACCATACCCACCCCAGATGATCATTTTTCCATAGGAACTTGCCCAAACGGCGGTATGATCAGCACGCGCCCAAGGTGCATTCGTGGTGGTCATCGTACTCCAGACATAATTCACAGCCTGTTTGCGTAACCCACCACCCGTATTCAAATAACTAAGGATTGTACAGCCACTGTCGTAACAGCCATAACCACCCCAGACATACATATACTGCCCGCTCCATACAGCCGTATGGTTCGCTCTGGCTGTAGGTACACCTGAAAGAGGAGTTGGGGTCCAGCTGTCATTACCAGGATTGTACATTCCTCCCGTATTCAGATAATTCGATCCATCGAATCCGCCCCAGACAATCATCAGGTTGTTCCCATAGATTGCCGTGTGGCCATCTCTTCCGGATGGTACATTCGCAATCGTGGAAGTCGCTGTCCAGGTATCGGTTGCTGGATTATATCGTCCACCGGTATTTGTCTTTTCTGTAGTGCTGCACCCGGGATAATCGGTACAGACTTCACCACCCCATACAACCATCTCTGATCCGATCCAGATCGCCGTGTGTCCATACCTGGGGTCCGGTGCTCCGGATATTTCCGTTTCAGTCCAGGTGTCGGTCACGGGGTCGTATCGACCCCCTGAATTCGTCCGGTTGTCCCGATCCAGCCCGCCCCAGATGATCATTTCATTTCCGGTCCAGACCGCCGTATGACGAAGCCGTGAGGTCGGCGCATTGTATGTCGACATAGGGATCCATGATCCAGAAAGTCCGACAGATGGGTTATACCGCGCTCCGGTATTAAGTGGATAGTTTTTCCCGTTCAGGATTGTGTACCCTCCCCAGATAATCATTTCAGTTCCTGTCCAGACCGCCGTGTGCTGGGAGCGATTGTTTGGCGTACTTTCCTCAGTAAGCCAGCTGTCAGGCCTGAATTCTCCACTGAACTCCCTTATTGCCGGCAGAGTATAGGAAGCTGTATCTGTCGACAGGTTGTTATCAACATTTATACATGGCCTGACCTTTTCCTCAAACCACGTGTCAAATGGAATTTTGTAGAAAACTCGAATCGCACCATGGATCTCGTCATTCTCTTTCTGAAGGGTCAGCCTTAGAATGAATGCCTCCGCAGTCTCATCCAATCGGATTTCGCCTGCATGTTCGGGAAATGGTTTAGAAAGGTCATCAAACTCAGCACTGCTTATCATCTGAGCATCTTTGAAGTTCGAGGGTACATGGTTTCCCTTGTCTTTTTTGAAATGGAATTCGTGAAATGTACCATCAGGCCATGTCTCAAAGGTATCGGATGAAATCTGGTCCTGAATAGAAAGGACTTTTCGCCGCAATTCCCCCTGGAACCTGTTGTCATAGGCATACTTACGCCTGAGGAGACGGTCGACCAACCATGGTCTGGCCAGACACTCCGCGATAAGGCCGGGGTGGTATCCGAGAGCTGAAAAGATCTCTTTTAATACCTCCGGATCCATTGTTTCCCTTCCCATTCTTTCGAGTTCTCCCTGAAGCTGTTCTACCGTAATGGATTGACTCCAGTATTGTTGCAATGCAGAAGATTTAGTCAGGTAGGTCTCGACCTTATGAATGATGTCATCGTCTGAAACCATGGATTCAAAGGGCGGTTTCGGTCCAGGATTTTCCTCAGGCCAGATCCGGTGGTTGTAGTAGACCCGTTCGATGGCTCTTTGAGCCTCAACCCGTTCCTCGAAGGTCAGTTGATGATTGGCAAAGAGAGTACATGCCCAGACAAGTGCCAATAAGACACTCAGCCATAGCCTTCGCCTCATAATTGCCTCCTTATGACAGACAGATACCTGCCTGTCCTGCCATAGATATATTATGGCACAGAGAGCGGCACAAAGAGGTGATTTCAATCACTTCCAAATCATATTTTCAGACAATCATGTGTCCGCTTTATTGATTTAAGGTCTCCTACAGTCGTTCAGAAATTAGAAAGCTGGTAAGGATGGTAAGGAATCAGAAAAGCCAGGATAACTGTACGGATGCCAGATTGTCGTTGGGATCGTATGGGCCATCGGTCCGGTTCCACATATACTCGGTCTTCAGAAGGAGGGTTCGAGTCAGGTTGTATCCCAGACCGACCTGAAGCCGTTCAAAATCATAATCCCACGGATCCGGAGTACCGTTGGACCGTTTCAGGTCGTTGAAGTGTATTTTCCCAAAGCGAACGGCACCGAAGAATCCGGCCATGAATTTCTGCTTGACTTCCGCCATCCAGGAGAGGTCCTTCGGGTCAGTGGTAACGTTTGGAACTTCCCACCGGTCCCAGAAGATTTCTGCTCGAACCTCGGTCCAACCCGCTGCATACGCCGCATTCAGTCCATAAATTTCCTGGATATAATCATCAATCGTCGCATCATACGGAAGAGTAGACTCAATCGCCGGCGTGGAATAGGGACCACGGCTGTAGGAAAATCCCACTTTCAGCGGTGAACTTACTGTGTAGAGGATATCAACCACATAGGAGGGACTGTAGGATTCCCAGGGTATACGGTTCCACTCTTTCGGTTCCGCTGAAGGCGCTCCATTCATGATTCCAAGCTTGAGATCGATCCGTTTTGTCTGAAACCCGACCAGGGCGCCTATCTGGTAAGGCGCGGCCCATATGATGGGAGCTCCCATCGGTCGGAAATGTTCGGGACGATCCTTCCAGTCAATGAATTTATTGTTATCGGGAGGAGCGAAACCCGGACAGATCATGGTCCGGTAATCGTACATGACGGGGGGGCGAATCAATGGGTCCGCGACGGAATCATGTCGTCTCGGGTAGGCACCAAAGGGAGAGACAAATTTGCCTGCCTGGAAATAGAATCCCCTTCCAGCGGGATGGCTAAGGCGGAAATAGGCCTGCTGAAAGCGGCCGGAAATATGCTCACTTGAAGGGTATTCGCTTCGATCTCCCCGAAGTTCGGTCTGGAAACGAAGCCACCCCTTCCAGTCTGCCGACAGGTAGAGGCTGATGCGACCGCTTACAAAGGCATCCTCGGTATCTTCTACGAGCCATGCTGGAGAGTCATCAGGAAGATATCCCTCCAGAGAGAGTCTGCCTTTAAGATCCAGCTGAAAATTACCCGACGATGATGTGTACACGATTCCGGGGTTATTCTGGGCCATGATCCCCTGAACGGAAGAAAACAGGAAAACCAGGGCAAGTATCATTCCAGAAAGAATGGTGGGGTTGAAAGAGGCCCGGGAAGACGGGCTGGATTTGAGCACAGAATATACCGGAACGGGACGTGTAAATCCCTTTACTTTGATGGCCTCACGTTCTACCGCATCAATATCCTTCCTGATTCTTCGATAGGTTGATTCTGAAACAAGAATCTCACCGGGCCCAGCGGCAGAGCAAAGACGGGAAGCCAGATTGACGGACTCTCCCAGCACGGTGTAATTCAGACGTCGATGGGATCCCATATTTCCCGCAACTGCCTCTCCGGTATTGACACCGATCCCAACATGGATGGAAGGCAGGTCACGTTGCAACCGGCTTTCGTTGAGCTCCGAAAGGGCATTCTGCATCGAGAGTGCCGCCTTTACGGCCCGCAGCGGATCATCCTCATGGGCGACGGGGGCACCGAAGACCGCCATCAATGCGTCTCCCACATACTTATCGACGACTCCGCCTTCCTGCTCTACCGATGCAGATTCCCGATCCATGACTTCATTGAGCATGGCAATCACCTCCTGAGGCTCCATCCCCTCGGTCAACGAGGTAAAACCACGAATATCGGCAAAAAGTGTTGTAATTTCCCTGGTCTCCCCGCCCAGGAAAACCTCTCCTTTTAACATTTCTTCCGCCACCTCTGCCGAGACCACTTTGTCCAGCAGAGAGCGATAACGCTCCTTTAACGAGAGTCCGCGCACCATAGAGTTGAAAGCCCGGGCGAGGAGACCCAGCTCATCCCTGGAAGTAACGGTCACTTCAAAATCAAGATCACCCAGGGCAACACGGTCTGTCGCCTGAACGAGATTTCGAATGGGGGAAGTCAAACTCCTGGAAAGCAGTGTGGCAACGATTAATGCCATGATCATGGCCGCCAATCCCATGATCCATAGAGCCTGCTGAATTTTGCGGAAGGGTGCCAGAGTCTCTTTCAAATCCAGGGCACATACGCGTGCTGCCCGTTCACCGGAAGGTGTTGGGAGAGGGTCGGAAATGACCGCAAGACTTCCCCCCTCAAGGATCTGGATTACCCTCTGATCTCCCTTGCTTGCCGCAACCATCGCACTGAGAAGAAAGGTGTCGGAATTAGGAACCGTGGCCACAACGCTGGTTCCGTTTACCACGAAAGCCACCTGAGCGTTCAGAACTTCACCCAGCTGCAGGCTGACTTCCCGGTCTACGGGAAACCCCAGCATGACTTCACCCAGCATTCTGCCGAAGAAGTTCAATGGGACAATGCTGACTGCATAAAGTTCACCGGCGTAGACGATGTAGCGAATGGAGACTTCGAGATCTTCTCCATTCACTGTCTCCCCGGGGGTTAAAACATCACTCCAGGACACCGGTTCACCTCTTACCATGGCGGTAAAGGGTTTGCCATCCGGGAATGCAAAAACAGCCAGTACGTCATTCAGCCCGGCAAGACGAAGTTCATACCGTGCCGCATCCAGCAGCACTTCAGGATCTTCTTCATCCAGAGCCGCTTCAAAGGCTCCCGGAATCCGGCTCGATTCCGTAAACCGCAGACTGACCTTTCGAAGCTGATCCTGCCAGAGGGTTTCCACATCGTGGAATGCCTTCTGGGCCTGTGTGGCGGCTGCGGATACGGAACGATCGATCTGTCGATGCGTTTCGAATCGAAGAGAGAGATAAAGAAATCCGACAAGGAACGTTATGATTATCGCTAATACAAAGAATAATTTCAGTCGAAAGGAAAGAAACGGGAGTTTCATTCCATCAGCATCCGGACTTACAGGTCTGTTTCTTGTCCGAATGATGTTCCGCCATGCGAACATGGAGGGTGGAAATTTCCACAGTCGGTTCGTCCTCACCCTCCCAGTTCTCACTCAACATCACTTCTCCATCGGCAGGAACATCAGCTTTCACGATCCTCGCACCCTCATCCATATTCCAGATCACGACATCATAGATTCCGGGCGGTACGTTCTCAATGGTAAATTTTCCCTGTTCATCCACCATGGTGTGGTACGGATTATCAACAACGATGACCGCCGCACGCATCCATGGATGAATTTCGCAGTAAATTTTCACCACTCCCGGTTTATCGAAGGAAACAGATTTTGATTCTCCCTTTGGATATCGTCCGAGATCAAACCGCCGGGTCTTTGAATAGGAAAATACGTTATGGTATTCATCATCCGCGTTCGGAAAGGAAACGGATGAACCTCGTGGGACAACAAGGAGAGAGGGCGCAAACTGCGTATTCTTCTGGACAATGGATTGGTCGTGTCTCTTCTCTTCTGCCGGGACTCCCGGTATCGTCCCCTGGATATATACGACTGTAGGAATGGATGCCATCTCCTTCCCGGTCATCGACGTTCGGTCTCCATAATCAGCCTGGACTTTCGTCGCCGGTCGACGGGATAGCTCAACCGTCCCGGTAATAGAACCAGAATAAAGCGGAACCGTGCAGAAAATTATGACAGCAAACAAGGTCGTGTATATGGTTTGATGAAGCTTCAACGGTGATTTCATGCATCATCCTCCCGGCAACCAATATAGAGTCACAGCAGACACTGTAGTAACAATAGTACGAGACAATTTGTTTCATAACTATCCTGTGACTCTTTCTCGTAATCACAGAATAACACTTCAGAATCGTTCATTTTTTGCGGTTCGGAATTCTCGCGTTCAGAAGATCGTTAGATTTAGGAAAGGTTATTTTTCCCGAAAGGAGATACCCCATGATTGTCGTAACTGGAGCAACAGGACATGTAGGAAGCAGCTTGACCCATATTTTGCTGGACAATAACCAGAAGGTTCGTGTTACCGGAAGAAATTCAGATCGTCTAAAACCTTTTTCCGATCGGGGTGCTGAATCCATGAATGGATCTCTGGAGGATAGAGCATTTTTGAAAAAAGCCTTCCAGGGGGCCGACCGGCTTTTCCTCATGATCCCCCCCCATTATCAGGCGGAGGATTTTCGGGCTTACCAAAACCGCATTATTGATGCTTACCTGGACGCCATTCAGTCATCATCCGACATCCATTACATTGTTACTCTCAGTAGTCTCGGAGCCCACCACGATAATGGCACAGGTCCTATACTCGGGCTCCATGATTTGGAAACGCGAATGGCTGAATTGAAAGACAGAAATATTGTTCACCTCAGACCCACATTCTTCATGGAAAATCTCTTAATAACCCTCCCCATGATTCGAAATTCCGGTATTGCCGGGACCCCAATGAGAGGAGACATAGAGGTTCCCATGATAGCCACCGCAGATATTGCATCCAAAGCTGCAGATCTCCTTATGGGAGAGCCTGTTTCCGGGCATTCAATTCGGGAGCTTCTCGGCCCCAGGGATTACACCCAGGAAGAAGCCGTTTCGTTTCTTGGAAAGGCCCTTGGAATAGATGGCCTTTCCTATATCCAAATTCCTTACAAGGATGCAAAGCATTCGATGATGGAGCAGGGATTTTCAGAAAGCGTTGCGGATGCCATGATTGAATTGAATAAGAGCGTTAATGAGGGTCGGATTATTGTTGGAACGACTCGGACTCCAGCCAACACAACTTCCACGACTCTTGAATCCTTCATCTCTAATGCCGTGAAAGCTTTGACTTGAATTTTCTCATCGAATAAAGGACAAAAAAATCCCCCCGGCATGCGGGGGGATCGTCGTTTTCAGCGGGCTGGCTTAGATGCGGCTAACCTTCACTGCCTTGGGGCCCTTGGGGCCGTCGACGACTTCAAATGAAACCTGATCGCCTTCATTGAGGGATTTAAAACCCTCTTCCACGATGTCGGAGTAATGGACAAAAACGTCTCCGCCATTCGCGTCTTCGATAAATCCAAAACCCTTTGTGTTGTTGAACCACTTCACTGTTCCTTTGTTCACTGCTTGACTCCTTGCGTTTAAATAGATATTTCGGATGCAGCATAAAAAAGACCACAAAGCTCAGTGTCCTTGTGGTTATGATCCAATGCAAAAACATCCGAAACTCGGTGGGATCATACTGGATTTCCGGATGTTTGTCAAGTTTTTCTCTCCGTCCGGAGAACCAGTAAGGCATAGGAGACATTGGCATCTTCACTTCATTTATCTTTTCTTCCTCAAAACCCATATCTCGGGCGCATTTCGTAATGGCCTCCTTCTTTCCTCGTGGAATCTCATTCCTCTGAACCACATTTCACAAGCTTTTTTCCGTTTCTTGAATTCTAAAAGCTCCTTACATCCTTGACCCTGCGACGTTGCGGGGGTATAATTCGAGGTTACTTTCACAGGAGGTGCAACACATGAATTGGACAACGGCTGTTGAGCCTGCCGGCGGGGCTCGTATCGACTATGAGGGCGCTACGTTACAAGTCCCTGACAACCCCATCATCCCCTTCATCGAGGGGGACGGCATCGGACCTGATATCTGGAAAGCTACCAGGAGAATCATCGACGCAGCAGTAGAAAAAGCTTATAACGGAAATCGAACCATTCACTGGATGGAAGTGTACTCGGGTGATAAAGCAAACGTAAAAACCGGGACCTATATGCCCGAAGAAACTTTTTCCATCATAGAACACTACCATGTAGCAATCAAAGGTCCCTTGACCACTCCGGTTGGGGGTGGGTTTCGAAGTCTGAACGTGACTCTTAGAAAGGTTCTCGATCTGTACGCGTGCGTTCGACCCTGCAAATGGTACCGGGGGGTTCCATCTCCCATGAAACGCCCGGATCTTCTGGACGTCGTGATCTTTCGTGAAAACACGGAAGACGTATACTCCGGCGTGGAATGGCAGCAGGGAACCCCGGAGGTTCAAAAAGTTATCGAATGGCTTACAAAGGAAATGGGAGCCAAAATCCGACCTGACTCGGGAATCGGAATTAAACCCATCTCCGTTACGGGAACCAAACGTCTGGTACGAATGGCCATTCAATATGCCATCGATCAGAAGAAACCGAGCGTAACCCTTGTCCACAAGGGAAACATCATGAAGTTCACCGAAGGTGCCTTCAAGGATTGGGGATACGAAGTAGCTCTTGAGGAATTTCGAGACAAGATCATAACTGAAGACGAGCTCTGGGATATGGTTAAGGCCGAAGACGGAGTGACCCCCACCCACAAAGAAGGAGCTTTCTCCAATCTCCGTGGGGGCAGACCTGCGGGAGACCCCGGAGACCGTATTGTGATTAAAGATCGGATTGCGGATCAGATGTTCCAGCAATTATTACTTCGACCGGATGAATATTCCGTCCTCAGTATGCCGAATCTCAATGGTGATTACATGAGCGACGCCGCGGCAGCCCAGATCGGCGGTCTCGGCATGGCTCCCGGAGCCAACATTGGTGATCGTGTGGCCCTCTTTGAAGCCACGCACGGGACCGCTCCGAAATACGCCAACCAGGACAAGGTGAACCCGGGATCTCTGCTTCTTTCAGGCGTCATGATGCTCCGGCACCTTGGATGGCAGGAAGCAGCCGACATGGTGGAAAAATCACTGGGTCGCACCATTGAAGAGAAACAGGTTACCTACGATCTTCACCGTCAGCTGGAGGGAGCCACACTTCTGAAAACCTCCGAGTTTGCGGAAGCGATCGTGGAAAATATGGCCTAAATTAACCAAGGAGGAGATGCCATGAGAAAGAAAGTCACAGTCGTTGGCGCAGGTCATGTAGGGGAGCATGTCGCGTATCGGGTCGCGGAGCTGAATCTTGCCGACGTCGTCCTGATCGACATCGTGGATGGGATGCCCCAGGGTAAGGCCCTGGACCAGCAGCAGGCTGCGCCCGTCCTCGGTTTTCATCCACGTCTGAGAGGGACCAACAGTTACGAGGATACAGCCGGTTCTTCCATCGTCGTGATCACTGCCGGAATCCCAAGAAAGCCGGGAATGAGCCGGGATGATCTTGTGGCAACCAATGAAAAGGTCGTCGCGACAGTCACGGAAGAAATCATGAAGTGGAGTAAGGATGCCATCCTGATCCTCGTCACCAATCCTCTCGATGCAATGTGTGAAGTTGCTCGCCGCGTCAGCAAGCTTCCGAGGGAACGCTGCTTCGGAATGGCGGGTATTCTGGATACGGCCCGGATGAGAGCCTTCATCGCCATGGAACTTGACTGCTCCGTAAATGACGTTCAGGCTTTCGTTCTCGGCGGTCATGGCGACACCATGGTTCCCCTGGTTCGGTATACATCGGTGGCAGGAATTCCCATCTCCGAACTCATTCCCCAGGAACGCATCGATGCCATCGTAGAGCGGACAGCCAAGGGCGGTGGTGAAATTGTTGCTCTCCTGAAAACCGGAAGCGCCTATTACGCACCCGCGGCTGGAGCTGCAGAAATGGTGGAAGCCATTCTTCGCGACACAAAGGTAATTCGTCCGTGCTCCGCGTATCTGGAGGGAGAGTACGGAATTCGTGGGCAGTATCTCGGAGTTCCCGTAAAGCTTGGAGCCAAGGGCATCGAGAAGATCATGGAAATCAAGCTGACCCCGGAAGAGAATGCCAGGCTGGAAAAGAGCGCAGAAGCTGTAAGGAGTATTGTGGAAATTTTAAAGGTGTGATGAATCGCAGTAGCTATAGAAAGGAAGGTTTATGAAAGTCCACGAGTACCAGGCAAAGGAAGTTCTTGCACGTTACAACGTGCGGATCCCGCGGGGAAAAGTTGCCAGAACCCCGGAAGAAGCCCGGCCCATTGCGGAAGAGCTCGGGGGAAGAGTAGTGGTCAAAGCCCAGATTCACGCAGGAGGAAGAGGCAAGGCGGGGGGCGTCAAACTCGCAGGGAATCCTGATGAGGCCGTAGAAATCGCCTCCCGGCTGATTGGCGCTACTCTCATCACCCATCAGACAGGTCCGGAAGGAAAAACAGTCAATCAGGTTCTGGTTGAAGAAGCCCTTAACATCGAAAAGGAATTCTACATCGGCATGACCCTTGATCGATCCTTCGGATGGCCGACATTGATGGTTTCTCCGGAAGGTGGAATGGAAATCGAAGAAGTCGCCCGGACAAAACCGGACGCAATATTAAAACTTCACATCCATCCCTCACTGGGACTGCAACCCTTTCAGGGAAAACAGACAGCCGAGTTTTTGGGGTTAAAAGGTGAACCGGCGAAAAACGCGGTCCGTTTCGTGCAGGCTCTCGTGAAATGCTATCTGGAGATGGACGCTTCCCTGGCGGAGATCAATCCTCTGATCCTTACGAAAGAGGGGGAGATTCTTGCCCTGGACGCAAAGATGAATTTTGATGACAACGCTCTTTATCGTCATCAGGATGTAGTCACAATGAGAGATCTCTCGGAGGAAGCCCCGCTGGAAGTCGAGGCTTCAAAATTCGATCTGAACTACATCAAGCTGGATGGTAACGTGGGCTGCATGGTGAATGGCGCAGGACTGGCCATGGCCACGATGGATATTATCAAGCTCCACGGCGGCGACCCTGCAAACTTTCTGGATGTTGGCGGTGGTGCCAACCTGGAGGCGGTCACCAATGCCTTCCGGATCCTGCTCATGGATGAAAACGTTAAGGCGGTTCTGGTCAACATTTTTGGCGGAATTGTTCGGTGTGATGTCATTGCGCAGGGTATCGTAGAAGCCACAAAGAGGGTTGACATGACCGTCCCTCTTGTCGTTCGTCTTGAAGGCACCAACGTGGATGAAGGAAAACGAATCCTTCAGGAAAGTGGGATCAGCCTTGAACTGGCCCAGGGAATGACAGATGCGGCGGCCAAAGTCGTCGCAGCGGCAGGAGGTCGGTAATGGCAATCTGGATCGACAAAAATACACGCGTGGTTGTTCAGGGCATTACAGGGAACGAAGGCACGTTCCACACGAAGCTCTGCCGAGAGTACGGAACAAACGTTGTTGCAGGTGTCACACCTGGAAAAGGTGGAACGCAGCATGAGGGTGTCCCTGTTTTCAACACAGTCCATGAAGCCAGGCAGCACACAGGCGCCAACGCTTCCCTGATCTTTGTGCCTCCAAAATTTGCCGCCGACGCCGTCATGGAAGCCGCGGATGCAGGTATAGGCCTTGTCGTCTGTATTTCGGAAGGTATACCCGTTGTGGACATGCTGAAAGTGCATGAATTCTGTAAAACTCATCCAACTCGTCTCATCGGACCCAATTGCCCGGGGATTATCACACCGGGACAATCGAAGATGGGAATTATGCCGGGACATATCTTTTCACCAGGCCATATCGGCATCGTTTCCCGTTCCGGAACCCTGACCTATGAAGCCGTGGATCAGGTGACCGCTGTGGGACTCGGTCAGAGCACCTGCGTAGGGATCGGAGGAGATCCCCTTCCCGGAACGAATTTCATTGACTGCCTCAAGGCCTTCAACGATGACGGAGACACCCACGGTGTCGTAATGATCGGGGAAATCGGGGGTTCTGCAGAGGAAGAAGCGGCGGCATGGATCAAAGCCCACATGAAAAAGCCCGTCGTTTCCTTTATTGCCGGCAGGACTGCCCCTCCAGGGCGCCGCATGGGACATGCCGGAGCCATTATCGCCGGCGGGAAGGGAACTGCAGCAGAAAAAATGGAAGCTCTTCGCGAAGCCGGCGTCCGGGTGGTCGAAAGCCCGGCGGATCTCGGGAAGGCCGTGAAGGAGGTTGTGAAGTGATGGAACAGACGTTAACCATAATCAAACCTGATTCGATGGCCAAAGGTGCCCAGGGAAAAATTATCACTCGTTTGTTGAGTGAGAATTTTGCGATCAAGGGGATGAAACACATCCATCTCACGACAGAACAGGCGAAGGGGTTTTATGCCGAACATTCGGGAAAACCATTCTTTCCCAGCCTGATCACATTTATGACCGAGGGCAGTGTTATCGTGATGGCCCTGGAACGGAAAGATGCGGTCGCTTATCTGCGCGAAATTATGGGAGTGACAGATTCTCTCAAGGCGGCTCCGGGTACGATTCGAAAGGAATTTGGCACCAATATTGAGCGGAATGCCATTCATGGTTCAGCAAACCTGGAAGACGCAAAACGCGAAGTCGCATACTTCTTTTCCGGATACGAACTGATCTAGCTTAACCCGGGCTGTTTACTTCGGGGCGGGAGAATTTCCCGCCCCGTTTCTGTTATGATGTACACCACCGAAAGAATACTCTTCGGTTCTATGAGTCCATTGTCCCAGGGAGGTACCCGTGAACCATGATATCGTTCGTGACAGGCTGGTTGTAGGAGATCAAACTTACACTATTTTTCGATTGAGTCAATTGGGTGACATTTCCCATCTTCCCATTTCCATCCGGATTCTTTTGGAGAATGTCCTGCGCAATGTCGACGGACAACGTGTGACCATGGAACACGTGGAAACTCTTCTCAACTGGCCGGAAGGTGCTGGAGACCGTGAAATTCCTTTCATGCCGGCAAGGGTCGTCCTCCAGGATTTCACCGGCGTTCCGGCCGTTGTCGACCTTGCATCCATGCGGACTGCGGTGGCTTCGGGAGAAGATAATCCCCGAAAAATTAATCCAAATATTCCCGTGGACCTGATCATCGACCATTCGGTTCAGATCGACTATTTTGGCACTGACTATGCCTATGACGAGAATGTAAAAATGGAATACCAGCGGAACAGTGAGCGTTACGCACTTCTCCGCTGGGCCCAGAAGAGTTTTGACAACTTCCGGGTTGTTCCCCCGGGGACGGGAATCATTCATCAGGTTAATCTTGAATATCTTGCGCAGGTTGTCGTTTCAAGAAACTCAGGTCAGGAGTTACTTGCCTATCCCGACACTCTGGTCGGTACAGATTCCCATACAACCATGATTAACGGAATATCGGTTCTTGGATGGGGCGTGGGGGGAATTGAAGCCGAAGCCGTCATGCTGGGCCAGCCTTACTTCATGGTCATGCCGGACGTTGTGGGTTTTCGGCTTACGGGAAAGCTTTTGGAAGGAGCAACGGCAACTGATCTGGTGCTTACGGTTACCCAGATGCTTCGAAAGCATGGTGTTGTTGGAAAATTCGTTGAATTCTTCGGCCCCGGCGTTTCCTCTCTTTCTCTTCCCGACCGGGCCACGCTTGCCAACATGGCTCCTGAATATGGGGCAACCATGGGCTTCTTCCCCGTGGACCGGGTGACCCTGGACTATCTGGCCTTTACAGGCCGGGAAAGCTGTGTACCTCTCGTTGACGCCTACACCAAGGCCCAGCACCTGTTTAGAACCGAAACCATGCCGGACCCCGCCTACACTCACGTCCTCGAACTGGACATGAACTCCATTGTTCCGTGTCTGGCCGGTCCGCGCCGCCCCCAGGAGAGAATTCCATTAACCTCGGTTCCAGAATCGTTCGAAAAAACGCTGCCTGATCTGAAGGCCGGGAAAACCCGGGCACCCCTGACGGAAGAGAAACCTGTTCTGGATATGGATGGAAGCCAAATTACCCTGGAAGACGGGTCCGTTGTTCTCGCTTCCATCACTTCCTGCACAAACACATCCAATCCGTCCGTTCTGATCGGTGCAGGAATCCTGGCCAGGAAGGCTGTAGAGAAGGGCCTTCGCGTGCATCCGGCGGTAAAGACATCCCTGGCTCCAGGATCCCGGGTCGTTACCGAATATCTTAAGGAAGCCAATCTCCTCCCCTACCTGGAAGCTCTTCGTTTTCATATTGTCGGGTATGGTTGTGCCACCTGTATCGGGAATTCCGGCCCTCTCCCCCGGAAGGTCACAGAAGCGATTCAGAACCATGGCCTGGTTGTGGCCTCCGTCCTTTCTGGGAACCGGAACTTCGAAGCCAGGATCCATCCGCTGATCCGGGCGAACTACCTCGCATCTCCAATTCTCGTCGTGGCATACGCCCTTGCAGGAACGATGAAAATCGACTTTGATCGTGACCCCATCGGTCATGATCCCAACGGCCGTCCCGTGTACCTCCGAGAGATCTGGCCTTCCCATCAGGAAATTCAAGAGGCAATGGGAGAGGCCCTTCGGTCGGAAACGTTTCGTGAACGATATGGGGAGGTCTTTGAAGGTGACGATCAGTGGAAATCCATGAGCGTTCCCGAGGGTGACCTCTACCGCTGGGACCAGGAATCCACCTATATCCAGAATCCGCCCTTCTTCACGGATCTGGCCCCCACTCCCCCTGAGCTGGCAGATATTTCCGGGGCGCGTGTTCTTGCCAGGCTCGGCGATTCAGTGACCACCGACCACATCTCTCCCGCTGGATCCATAGCCAAGGGCGGACCGGCGGGCAAGTTCCTTGTCTCGAGGGGTGTCGATCCTGTCGATTTCAACTCATTTGGAAGCCGCCGGGGCAATCATGAAGTCATGATGAGAGGAACATTCGCCAATGTCCGTCTTAAAAATCTGCTCCTGGACGGGGTGGAAGGTGGAGAAACTCTCCATTTCCCGACCGGCGAGCAGGTTTCGATTTACGAGGCGGCCATGCGCTACGAGCAATCCGAAACACCCCTGATTGTCCTTGCAGGAAAGGAATATGGGACAGGTTCTTCAAGGGATTGGGCGGCAAAAGGTACCTTTCTTCTGGGGATCAAGGCCGTTATTGCGGAAAGCTATGAGAGAATTCATCGTTCCAACCTTGTCGGCATGGGTGTTCTGCCACTTCAGTTCATCGAAGGCGAAAGCTGGAAATCTTTGAATTTAACCGGTATGGAGACCTATTCCGTAGAGGGAATTGAAAACGGTCTCTCCCCCCACAAGGAATTGCAGGTAGTCGCGAGAGATGAAAGGGGAACGGAAAAGAGATTTTCCGTCATTGCACGCCTGGATTCGAGCGTTGATGTTGAATATTACCGTCATGGAGGAATCCTGCAATACGTCCTCCGGTCAATGATGTCGGGAAAATAACGAAGCGGAATCGTTCTCAACTCCATTTATCCGCTACCGGCTGTGCTATACTTCGGGCGTGAGGCGCCTTCTATTACTGGCCGGAATTCTCGGGCTATGTGTATATCCTCTTTTTTCCGCTCAATTTCCGATGAAAATTTATGGAAATTCCGACGGTCTTCCTCAGACCCAGATTCAGGCGCTTTCCCAGGATCGTCGCGGAATCCTCTGCATTGGTACGGTGGGTGGATTTGCCACCTACGATGGGAACCACTTTGAACGCTACACCCATCGGTCCGGGCTTCCGGCACTGGAAATCACTGCATTAAGCCAGCAGGGAACAGACAAAATCTTTATCGGTACCGATCATGGACTTGTAGTCTACTCCCACTTTTCCCTTGAGCCAACAATGGTCAGCCTGCCTGTTACCGCCGTGCGCAGCTATGGAGACAACGCATTTTTTACCACACGGAAGGGACTGTACTATCTGCGTGAAGGGCAACTTCTTCCCGTCCTGGAAGAGGAAAACCTGAAATTTGACATCTTTCCCAATGGTGACCTTGCGATTCTTCACGGTAAGGAAATTTTTCTGGGCCCGTATAACAAGCTGAGTCCGAAATCCCTGTCCTTTGACGGTCAGGCTCTTGACATAAAAATCCATAATCGAGATGTACTGATCATGTCTTCTTCCGGGATCCACAGGTTGTCCGGAGGTAAAATCAGCACGCTTCTTCACGTCCAGAATCCCTCGGCATTTACGGTTTCGTCCGACGGTGAACTCTGGGTTGCGGCGCTTTCCACTCTGTACTATTTCTCCCGTGGGCAATGGGTTACGGTATCCACCATACCGACACCCACATTTGAGCTCATCAATTGCATCATGGTGGACCGGGAAAAGAATGTATGGCTGGGAAAGGACGATGGCCTCAGCAAAATCCCCTTTAAGCACATGGTGGTCTACGGAGTTGAAGATGGCTTTCCCAATGTTTACATCCGCAGCATAACTGCTGCCTCAGGAGGGGGTGTTTTTCTCGGTGGGATCGACTTTCTGGCCCGATTTGACGGTTCAACCGGAACCTATGCTCCATTAGACAACCCGGTGGAACCGGGGGGCATGATCCGCAGCATTCTCGTCCTCCCCTCGGGTGTACGTTACCTGGGAACCCAATCCCATGGACTCTACGTTCAATTCAGAAACAGGACCGTTCATTTGAAATCGATCGAGGATCGTGAGACGGGTTCGATCTACCAGATGGCAGAAATTGGAACCACAGTCTGGATCGCCTGTGATGAGGGCCTACTGACCTGTACAGGGGATCAGTGCACCTGGCAGAACTACGAGCCCCTCATCAGTCCCCCGATCTATTCCATAGCCACCGACAGGGACAATGGCATATACCTGGGAACCCGGCAGGGAGTCCGCTATCTTAAGGATGGAAAGGTTTCCACTCCAAAGGGTCTGGAACGCCTGGACAGGGAAGAAATTAACTGCCTTAAATTTGATTCCCATGGAAATCTCTGGATTGGAACCCATGGAGCAGGGCTTCTTCGCTACGATGGCACGTCCCTTGACATTTTTGATGAGTCGACCGCTTTTCCCAATGACTTTCTCTGGGACATCATTGAAGATCCCGACGGTTCCATCTGGGCCTGCTCCAACCGGGGAATTCACAATCTCCAGCAGAATCGATGGCTGACCTTCAATTCCAGGGACGGACTTCCCGGAGATGAGATTTTCATCCATACGGCAGAGAGGGATCAGAAAGGCAATCTCTATTTTGCCCTTCCCCGGGGATTACTGGTTGTGTTGTCAGACAAAAGATCCGAAGAAGTTCCACCGCTCCCCGAAGTGCTGGTTCGTCTGGTAACATCGACGACGCAATCTCTGAATTACCCTGAAAAACCTGTTATCCTGCCCCCGCAAGACCGTTCCCTTACCGTTGATTTCGCCGCGACCTCCTTAAAGAATGAATCCGCCATCTTATACAGCCACCGCTTGAAAAACTGGTCCGACGAATGGACCACTCCGTCTCCTCACACTCACGTTCAGTACACCGGTTTAAAACCGGGCAACTACATCTTTGAAGTGAAGGCACTCGATTATGCAAACCGATGGACTTCTTCCAAAGAACTGCCAATAATCCTGGAACCGGCCTGGCATGAGACAGTATTGTTCAAAGGACTGGTACTCTTCGCAAGTCTCTTCGTGATAGGATTTCTCATCTTTATGCGATTCCGGCTCCTGCGGATCAAGCAGGATGAGCTGCAGGCTCTGGTGGATGAAAGGACCCGTGAGTTGAAGGCAACGATGGAGGAGGTTGAAAACCTCTCCGTCACGGACTCACTGACAGGTCTCCACAACCGCCGTTTTTTCATGGAAAACTTCAAGCAGCTGCTGGCCCTGGGCGCCCGACTGGGAAAGAGCATCTGCTTTGCCATGATTGACATGGATAATTTCAAGGAAATTAACGATAAATCGGGTCACCTCCTTGGAGATAAGATCCTGAGACGTTTTGGCAGTCTTCTTACCGACCATTTCCGGACTTCGGATCTGGTGGCTCGCTATGGAGGGGATGAATTTATCGTCGGCCTTATCACGAACGATGTAGACAGCGTCGTGGACAGATTTTCTCGATTTGCAAATTCGGTAGCCGCGACCAATCTTGGACCAGAAGGGATGACCATTTACCTGACAGTTTCCATCGGAATCTCGGTCCTTCATCCGGGCACATCGGAAACGATCACCTTTGATCACATGGCCGGGGCCGCCGATCGCGCTCTGTACTCTTCTAAAGCTGAGGGAAAAAACCGCCTGGCTGTTGACGTAATCTCTCCCGGATAGGTCAGAAAGATCCATCGATTTTTCACAAAAAAGTTACGACTCATCCAGTCCTGCCATCCAGAATTCGATTCACTTGTTCAATTACACCCTCTTCCAATCTCACATTAACGATTCCTGCGGTCTCGCGAATCTGCATGGGAGTACGGGCTCCCACTATGGCTGAAGTCACGGCACCGGATCGCAGGCACCAGGCTATCGCCAGCTGGGAAAGGGATAATCCGCATTCATTCGCAATGGTTTTTAATGACGATACCGTGCGAAGGTTATCCGACAACCGGGGTTCTTTAAACATGGGATCACGGGTGCGGTGGTCATCTGAAGGAAGACCCGCCACCCATTCCCGGGTAAATTTATCGGTCAGCATCCCTTTCTGCATTGGGGAATATGTCAATACGCCAATGCCCTTTTTCTGACAAAAGGGCAGGAGATCGGCATCGATATCCCTCATAAACATGCTGTAGGGAGGTTGGAGTGTGGATACCGGATGAATCCGGTGAACCCTGGTCAGCTGTTCAAGGGAGAAATTCGAGACTCCCGCAAACCGAATCCACCCCTTTAATCTAAGTTCCTCAACAGTATCCCACGCTTCCTCGATGTCTTTTTCAGGCACAGGCCAGTGAATCTGATAAAGATCGATCATATCCACACCCAGTCGTCTCAGACTCTGCTCTGCCTCATCCAGTACACTCTTCTTCGAGAGACATGGAAACACCTTTCTCTTTTCATTCCAGGCCAGCCCGCATTTCGTTGCCACAAAAGGCCGGACTTTTAATACTTTCATGGCCTTTCCCAGAATCGTTTCAGCCCTCCCCAGGCCATACACCGGGGCTGTATCCACCCATGAAATGCCAAGAGAAAGTGCTGTTTCCAGAGTATCCACACAGGACTTCTCATCCTGTCTTCCCCAGCCATACGCCCACCCGCCTCCCCCCCATGCCCATGTACCCAGTCCCAATCGAGTAAGATCCGCCATTGTTGATGTTTTCTTTAGAGATTGCATGAATACGATTCTCTCCGTCAGAGTAATTCTGAATCACCCGGCAGATCACCGGTACAGATTTCCAGCATAACCAGTTCGCCGGGAAGCCGGGAAGGATTTTGAATCACAGCTTCCAGCAATTTCCCTTCCGCTTCGTTGCCCTTTGAACCCGAAGCGCAGGTGACACCGCAGGCCCTGGCTTTTCCCCGGGATTTGGCATGATAGAGCAGGGCATCTGCTGCATCGACCAGCAGGGACCACTGGGAAGAGCGTATCCAGACTTCACGGGAGAGGGGGTAACGCACATATCCGATCGAAGCCGCAACCCGGATCGATTCATCTGTCGGAACCGAAAACTCAAGTGATTCGACCATCGAAAGGATTCTCCGTGAAAGCTGTTCCGCCCCGTAGGCATTCAGGCTTCGACCAAGTATGACAAACTCATCTCCTCCCCATCTCACGGCGAGGTCAATTTCCCTTAGAGATTCATTCAGCGTCATCGCGATTCCTTTGAGGACCGTATCCCCCGTTTCATGGCCATATCGATCGTTGATCTCTTTAAAACCGTCCAGGTCCATCATAATCACGACCAGGCCATGGTAATCCCACAAATCCTTATGCTTCAGCCTTGTAACTTCCCGGATGTGGACAGCCATTTCGATAGGAAGCTGTTCCTGTAATACCCTTCGATTGCTCAACCCTGTCAGGGGATCTGTCCGGCTCAGTTCCTTCAGCAGGAGATTTTGTTCTGTGATATGTTCATTCGCCCGCTTCAGTTCCGTTGTCCTCTCTCCCACCAATTGTTCCAGCTGAATTCTCTTGCGGCGCAGGGATGCGGTGCGGGCAAAAGAAAGTCCTGCCAGAGCTACAATTCCCAGAAACAGACATACAACCTTGAAAAACACCGTCTCATACCAATCCGGTCTTAAGATCAAATTTACATGAACAGGATCTGACCAGATCCCCGGGCTGGTTGAAGCCTGCAGAACGAATCGATAGCTTCCATTCCCCAGATTACGATACGTCACGTGGGACTCTTCCGTCCCCAGGTTCATACGGGGATCGAATCCTTCCAGCATGAATCGGAATCGTGCGTTTTCAGGGACGAGAAAACAGAGGGCGGCAAATTCAAACCGCACTTCGTCTGCCCCGGGATCCAGGGTAATGGGATCCGACTTTTCATCCTTTTCACGATTCGTGATCACACCGGAGATCACCTGTCCATTCACGAGAACGCGCTCCAGTACAGCCCTCGGAGGGTGCGGATTGGCGGAGAGCAATTCGGGGTTTACCCTCGTGAGTCCATTCGACATCCCCATCCATACATACCCATTTTGATCCACTAGCACTGCGTTTTCTGCCACTTCGCTGTCACTTAACCCATGCTGGGCACCGTAGTTCTGAACAACTGCGCCATCTTCCGTGAGATGAGACACACCCCGTGTCGTACCCACCCACACACCGCCACGATGATCCTGTCCCAGGAAAAGAACATTCATGCTCGGGAGTCCATGGGATTGATCGACCACCTTCCCCCTGCCTGAGGCCGGATCAAAAATCCAGATTCCTGAATCCGTGCCCGCCCAGATTCTGCCGCGGCGGTCCGACATGAGGCACCACAATCGAACGTTGGGAATCCCATAAGAACGGCCAAAGGATTCAAAATTCGTTCCATCATAACGAACCAGTCCGGCACTGTGGGTTGCCAGCCACAGAATCCCTTTTTCATCAAAAGTCATGGCTCGAATAACGTGATCCGGTAATCCATGTTCCGAGTTAAACAGGTTCCAGGTATCCCCTGAAAAATGAATTAATCCGTTATCGGTGCCCGCCCACATCCCCTGCTCTGGATCGGGGGTCAGACAGTAGATAAAATCATTGGGGAGTCCATCCTTTTCTCTCCAGGTGCTGACAGGTTGGTCCTGTTTCCATCTTGATATACCCCGGTCCGTTCCAATCCATAAATTCCCATCGGTGTCGTAGCCGAGAGAACTTACGGTGTTGCTCGGAAGCCCGGATCTGCGGTCAATGGAACGTCCCCAACCCCGGGAAGTCCATTCCAGAGCACCGGACTCATCGGTTCCCATCCAGATCGTGCCTTCAGGAGATTCTATAACTGACCAGATGGTGGAAGCGGGAAGACCTGTGGCCCGATTAAAAATGAAGAGAGACGGAGAAGAATATTGAAACAGCCCTCCCCCCCAGGTCCCGACCCAGAGGCTTCCTTCGTGATCGACAAAAAGATCGGAGATCCATGGCTGCGATTCTCCCGGGACCAGGCGGATGGCTTCGGGGGGGGAATCGGGAGTCACGTGATAGAGTCCCAGCGTCGTCCCCACCCAGTACCCTCCATGCCCGGAAGGTTCGATGGCGGAAATAAATTCCAGCCCGGTGTGCAGGGTTTCGACAATCTGGTTGTTTTTGAAGAATGCGACATCCCCATTACTCCACGCGACCCAGAGTCCGTCCGGAACACCCTGCAAGGCCCGGATGGAAGCCGCGGACAGAGAAGAAGGCAGGATAACGGTCTCAATCGTTCCATCATGAAAATGCATTAATTCATCAGAAAGGATCCAGGCCCCTCCTTTCTGATCGGTGCACAATTCACGGATTCGGCCAGGTCTCAATAAGGTTGTTCCCCTGTAACCTAATTGAAATAAGCCGGAATCATATCCAAGCAGAACAGCTCCATCTCTGACTGCGCATAATCCATTGATCGAATCCGATCCAGATTCCTGGGGGGGCGTAAAGATCACCCATTTCATCCTGTCCCAGCAAGCCACATACCCGGCGTCAGTTCCTACCCAGACGGAACCTTCATCATCCGCAGCAAGTGCCATAACGACATCATCGGGCAGGCCTGAAAGGGTCGTGAATACTTCAAATCTGCGGCCATTAAACCGGGAAACTCCTCCCTGTGTTGCAATCCATATATAACCTGCCGAATCCTGAAGTATATCTGTGACCTGAGATTGAGAAAGCCCGTCCCGGACGGTAAAGTTGCGGGAAGGAGTCCATTGCGCCGGAAGCGACAGCGCGAAAAAGAAGAGAAACATTGAAAAGAGTAGGCTCCAAAAGGAACGTGCCATCCATTTCAGTATAGACAGAAACCATCCCCCGGGCAAGAGGGAAACGGATTCATTCCTGATATTCAGGCCTGAAAGAGTGTTTGAAATTTTCGGGGCGTACGCCCTTTCCATGATCCCCTGTGGTATGCGTATCCAACCACCAGCGGCATGGCGAGTGTGGCTTCCGCATACACCATCTGTTCGTAACTCTGGGAGACCTTTCCCCAGGAACTGGCTTCCTTGAGAGTCGAACCTGAAAGGGCGCCATCCCTTTCATCCGCTACCGTAATCTGAACGGCATACTTGTGCATCTCTGCATCTTCCTGAAGGATGTCAGCCGCAACGACGATGTCCTGAGTGAAATTTTTCGGGACACCTCCGCCAATCATGAAAATCCCCGTTTCTCCGCTTGCGACCTTGATTTTCGTGAGTTCGACAAAATCCTTTGCCGAATCGACGGAGACGTGGTGATCGGGACGTTCGGTCTGATGGACCACAAACCCAAATCCTGCAGAACAGTCAGAAAAGGCAGGGACAAAGATAGGAACTTCATGTTTGTATGCGGCATAGACAACCGAATCGCCAACCTTCGGCCCTCCAATTGAATCGAGGTATTTCCCGAACTCCGCAAGAAATTCCCTTGAGGAATAGGGACCCGGCTTCATTCCGTTGAATATTTTCGCGCATGTGTCATCACAAATTCTCAACTCATCCTCATCAATAAAGGTGTCGTAAATCCGATCAATGTGCAGATCACGTAAGAGGTTATCATCCACGAACGGAGATCCTACATAATGTTTGAATCCCAGAGCTTCAAAGAAATCCTGATCTACAATAATGGCTCCTGTGGAAACGATGGCATCCACCATGTTGTGGGTGATCATGTCATAAACGATTCGCTTGAGTCCGGCACTGAAGATGCTTCCGGCAAGGGTAAGAACAATCGTGCAGTTCGGATCCGCAAGCATCATGTCGTATATCGAAGCCGCCCGATAGAGGCTTCGCGCGGAAAAAGCCATATGTTGCATTGCGTCGACGAGGGGAACCACGTTATGCTCCCGAACATCAAAATGTTGGATCGTTTCCTTGAGAAAATCTTCCTTACTTGCCATGTTCACACCTCTCGATTCCGAATGGGTTTCTTGTAAAACCGGGCACATCATAACACAGGAATTGCTTTATCACTTTTGTGCAATTCTTTAATGGAAACAGGGCGAGCAGGGGGTTCCACTGAACGCAGGGCAATGTAATATTTATGGATGTTTGCTACATATTGCACGGTTTCCAGGCCCATTTTCTGGAGGGCCACCTGTTCCACACTCTGGAACCAGAGGTTCGGGTTCAGACCCCGTTCCAGGGCCATCTTCCTCAATTGTTCCACTTTACCGGGACCGGCATTATAGGCTGCCAGCGTAAAGTTGATCCGGGCCAGAGGAGGAATATTCGGGTCACTGAAATAGGTATCCCGTAAAAAGGCCAGGTACTTCACCCCTGCATGGATATTGTTCTCCAGATCTTCAATATCGGGAATCCCGATAAAGGGTTCTGCCGCCGTTGTGGGAAGAACCTGCATGATTCCGAGGGCGCCGTCGGAAGATACGGCCTCCGGATCGAACCCGGATTCCTGGTAGGCCTGAGCTGCGATAAGGAGACGATCAAAACCGTAGAGGTCCGCATACTTGTCAAAGAGAGACAACAGCTTCTCAAACCTTTCCTTACCCTCCCCTGCGAGGGGATTCTTGAGCCATCGCGTGTTTCGGAAATATCTTTTGAAAAGAATGTTCCCAAGCCAGGTCCCCTGGCGACCTTCCTCACGTATAAAGTTATTCAGACTCTCCAGAAGCTGGGAGTCTTCCTTGCGGACAGCCCATGCGAGGTTTCCCGAATTATTCACGACCACGTCCTTTTTCAGGATCAATCCCTTGAGAACCCGGGACCACAGCTCCGCAATATGGCTGTCCATTACGGTTATGGGGAAAATCCCCGAAGAGACCATTTCCAAAACATCCTCCGGGCTAAGATACTCATCAACTTCAATGACATTAACCGGGGGAAACCCCGCACTCTCCAGCCTTCGATTCAATCGTCTCAAATGGTCCGCGTGGCTGCTTCCCGATACGACATAGACATCTTTTCCGCTTAAGTCTTTCAGCTCCCTGATTTCTTCCGCGGAATGAGAGGTCACAACGATCTCACGAACATTTCGGATATAAGGCTCCGTGAACCGTACCAGCCGTCTCCGCTCCGGAGTAACGGTCAGACTGACCGCCGCAATGTCCCCCCTTCCCTCCAGAAGGGAAGGAATAAGCTGGTCCACATTTACGGGATCAAAGGAAATTCGATAGCGAAACTGTTTCTTTTTTCGGTCCCGATTCAGATAAGACTCGTACCCGTGGAGAAGTTCGAATTCCAGACCTCTTGGCGTCCCCCGATCCACAAAGAACGAGGTTCGACTGTAGAGGACCAGCGCCCGCAGGGGACGGCGTTCCCTGGAAATTTCGATCAGATCGCCTTTCCATGGCTCCCGAAACCGGTTAAAGAGAAGTGCGTTAGCGCGTTCCGGATCCCGGGTTTCCTTTTCCACTCTGGCTGCCGGTTCCGGGATCCTGGGATTACAGGAAAGAGAGATGAATCCACCCAGGAAAAGAAGAGGAATGAATACTAAAATCTTACCCTGATCGGGACGATCGGCAGACGCCATTATTACGATTGTATCATGCCCGCCATTCAGGAAAATTATCCCCGCCTGTGCTTGGCCGTCATCTCCTGTTGAACAACTCTGGACGCGCTCACAAGGCGCATCAATTTTCTCTGATGGCTCTGAAGTTTTGCCGTATCCGAGGAATCAGGCATCTCTCCCCGCATCGTCCGGGTCACCTTTTCCAGCTCTTCCCGGAGACGCTGGAGGTCCTGGATCGAGAAGCGTTTCAGTTTGGGAGCCGAAAGAAGAATATAGCCCTCGGAAATATCCCGCACCATGGCAAAGGGTGATCCACCAATGAAAGAACTCATGACTTATCCTACCACAGCCCTAAATTTGGCGGGACACAGAAATTTGTAACCTTTCTTTACATGGTGGATATTTTAGTTTTGAGGTCACATCTTTTCAGCATGCCTGTTATTCATCTGGAATAAAAAGCAAGATCTATTTGTTGAGAATTCTTCTCACATTAGCCCGCCTCTTTTTTATGCGTGGCATGGTATTTGCATAACACAAATAGATCGTTTGAAATTCAGCAGGGAGAAAGGTAAGGACCAGGCCGGATCATGGAAATGTGCGGAGATAGAGTGTCCTTTGAGATCCTTATGGCAGAGGATAATTCTTTTGGTAACAGCTCGTCAGTGACGGTTCGAAAAAGGTCCGGGATTGCCTTATCACTTTTTTTGTTTCGATTCAAAAATCGTTTTTCAGCGAACGTGAAATTGAATTATGCACTCTTCAGGTTATCAACATTTGTCTCCGGTTACCGAAAAATGAAGGGGTATCATTTTTTTCGAGAATCTGGACAAGTGGATTAAGTTGTACTATAGTGACTTGATGGCTGAATAATTATTTCTTTTCGCAGGCGGCACGAACCAGGCAGGAGGTCAAACACTATGATAACTTTACTGAACAGAAAAAGTGTATCGATTGTAATTTTTTCTCTTCTTCTCCTTATCTCAGGCATATCCCTTGCCCAGGTCTGCACGGGAGGGTCCGGCACCACAGGAGTCCTTAAAACAATCACGATCGATGGTGACCCATCTGACTGGACCGAGGTCCTTACCTCCCAGCAGGTAACCTTCGATGATTACGGATCGTATTCAGACTGCACGGCATCGAATGACCTCGATTGTCCGGTAGGTAACACAGGGCGCGATATCAATACGTTCGCCTGGACGTACGATGCTAAATATATCTATATCTATCAAACACGGTACGATTCCACCACCAATGCACAGGAGTTCATGTTTTCCATGGATGTCAACGGCAATCAGCGTATGGAGAGCACGGATCGAGTTCTTCGCGTTACCTTCCTTAACTCCACGGTCAACGCGAGGCTCTATGTCTATGAGCCCGTAGATACTACCAACGGCGATCCGATGGTTGACACGAATGGATTTGCGGATGGGTATGACATGGTTGGTGGGATTACTGCCAACAGCCCCCTGGTGGACTACACCGATCCTGGCTTCCCTATTGCAGGTATGGGATTAATTGATGGTACCGGGTTTGAAGTCCGTGTACCGTGGTGCGATCTCAGCCCTACATGCGGCGGCTGCCCGATTCCGACCGATCCCAGCTATCCCCCTGATTGCTCCCCCGTGGCTATCTTTTTCCACATAGCCGGTGCTAACGGAACAACCCCTAATAAAGTCGTGGACAATGCCGGAAACCCGGATGGAGGAATAGGCTACTTCGGGTTCTACTCGATCGACATCTCTCCCGATCATTCATCCACGATTGCTACGACGGATGCACTGGAACATGTGGTTACCTACACCCACACGATTACCAATGAATTGCCTTCGAGCGAAATCCTGAATATCCATGTCACCTCGACCTCCGGCTTCTCTGTGGATCTCTATGATGCCTCCGGTCCGACCCTCATGGCGACAGATTCAAACGGTGATGGGGATTTTTCCGATACCGGCGACTATGTCAATCCCACCTACGACACGGAGGGAACACCCAACGGTTTCCCCGACACGGGAACCCTGGCACCCTTTGGTACTTTCGATCTTGAAATTCAGATTACCGTTCCGCCCTATACCTCTGCCGTCATCGAAAAGACTTCGGTCTGGGTCGATGTGTACGGTGAATCCATTGACGACTGCGCACTGGACACAACCACAATCGGCGACATCCTCGTGGAACCGGATTTAAATCAGAGTGGTGCCCCCACAAAGTACGTAGATTTCAATCACACCGTGGAACACTTTATCGCTCAGGACTACATCAACCTCTCTGCCATTTCATCCAGTGGATGGAGAATAGATTTTTATGACAGTTCGGACAACCTCATGGCGACCGATTTAAATGGAGATGGTGACTTTGCTGATCCTGGTGAGTCTGTCGATCCATTATACGACGGGGACATTGACGGCTATCCAGATACTGGATTCCTGGCTGCTTCCCCCAGCAGCTTCAGCTTTTACACCCGCGTGACTCTGCCAGCGCTCAACCCCGGCACATTTGACCTCGGAGATATCGACACGATAACCGTCACGGGACAGTCCACCCTCACGAATAACTATGCCTTCGACACAGCCATTGATACATTGACGGCTCGGAACGAAATAGAGATCAACCCTGATTACACCGGGGCACAGGCCAAGCGGGGAGCTGCTGGAACCACGGTCTATTTCCCCCATGTAATCATCAACAGTGATACGGATACAGATAACGCCGAACTGAGCGTTCCCGTCCTCACCCAGAACGGCAGTACTGTAACCTGGACGGTGGAATTCTGGACCGACCCAAACTGTGACGGGAACATCTCTGACGGCGCGCTGATCACGGGAACTCCGCCTACAACCTCTCTTCTCAATCCCTTTGGAGGAACTCTCTGCATCGTTGCCGGTCTTCAGATCCCCTCGGGCGCCATTCAGGGTGCTTCCGTGATAATGAACATCCAGGCCGATTCCGTTCTAGGCGGTGCGACCGATACAGCCATCGACCACCTCTCCATCGGATCGTTGATTTCGTGTAAGGATGTCGCCTGCGCTGAACTTTCCTCATTCTTTGCCCACTGTGAACCGATCTTTATTAAGGGCTTCAACCATGTAGTCAACACGAACTACACGTTGAACTACGATACATATGCATCCCATGCTGTCCAGGCTGACGCCTTTGGAAACATTGATGATTCCTATACCATTCAAACGGGGAATCCCGCAGGTGTCTGGAACATTTACGACAGCCTGGCCTCCATTAACATTACGGTGGAACCGACGGTAGCGGGGACAAACACGATTTCTCCCTTCAGGACCGTCCGCTTACGGGTACCGGACCCGGCCAATGTTTCAATCAACGCGACGCTCAATAACAACAACGCGGGTGGTGACTACCTCGACACCTACAGTAACTCCGTCATTGTGGATACAGCCCATACCCAATACTGGAACGGAACTATTTTTGACACTCCCTATGGCGACTGGACGGATTGGACCCGCACTGCCATGAACATCGACGTACTGGCTCAGGCTTCGTACCTCGATTCTTTTACTCTGAACGGGGTAGACTTCCCTAATCCAGGTGTCTGGGAAATCCGGGGAATGTGGACGGCCTGTTCCGGCGGATACGAGGTCGCAAGGGCCTCCAACACGTTTCTGGTTGGGACCACCCTGGCGACTTACCAGAGTGACTACACCACGTCCCAAACCTCGTTCACCTATGGAAGCACGGTATACCTGGCTGGTGACTACTACTATCCCCATGACGGCACCTACCCCACTCAGGACGATATGGTCATCGCCTACTATGGATGCGGTGGAAAGCGGATTACCACAAGCTCTCCAATTTCGACGGATGCTTCGGGAAGAGTTGAATTTGGGCAGGATACCTCAACCTGGCAGCGGGTTGGGGCCGTCACGGCGGTTCTCTATCCCGAAGGATTCACGCCTCCGGCCAATTACAACGCCAGCGATGTCAACATCCTCGGTTCCACGACGTTCACAATCACGATCACCGCGGGTCCGGACGAGTCCGCCTGCCTGAATGATCCCGCCTTCAACCTGAGCGGGCAGGCTCCCACAGGAGGCACGTGGTCAGGAACCGGAATCACCAATGCCAACCTGGGCACTTTTGATCCGGCGACCGCGGGAGAAGGTGGACCCTACACCATTACCTATACGTACACCGATGCCGACGGCTGTATCGCACAGGCCACCAAGAACGTCACGGTTCTTGGTCTTCCCGCGGCCACAGCCGATAACGGAGGACCCTACTGCGAAGGCCAGACGATTGAGCTCTTCGGCGGCCCGGACAACATGGACTATTCCTGGACCGGACCCAACGGGTTTACTTCAACCGATCAGAACCCAACCATCCCGGGAGCCACCAGCGCCAACGCGGGCCTTTATACGCTGACCGTAACTGACACGCTTGGAAACGGCTGTTCCGCCCAGGCCACCACAACCGTATCCATGGGCGGATCGGTTTCCGCCACGGCTACGAACGGCGGGCCCTACTGCGTGGGAGACACGATCCAGCTGACCGGTGCTCCCGACGGCATGGCCTCCTATGGATGGACCGGACCGGATGGATTCTCTTCAGCATTACAGAATCCAACCGTTCCCGCGACCCTGGCGGCTGCAGGCACCTATACCCTGACGGTTACGGACGGAAGCGGCTGCACGGGACAGGACACGACCGACGTCTTGGTCAATACGCCACCGGTGGCTGCGGCCTCCAACGGCGGACCCTACTGTGAGGGAGACACGATCCAGCTGACCGGCGCACCCGACAGCATGGCGATCTATGCCTGGACGGGTCCGAACGGATTCACCTCCGATCAGCAGAGTCCGACCCTGGCCGCGACACTTCTGGCCGCCGGCACCTATACACTGACTGTTACGGACACCAACGGCTGTACCGGCCAGGATACGACGGATGTCGTCGTGAACGCGACCCCGGTGGCGACGGCTTCCAATGGCGGTCCCTACTGCGAAGGGGAAACGATCCAGCTTACGGGCGGACCCGACGGAATGACCACCTATGCCTGGACAGGCCCCAACGGATTCACCTCTTCGGAACAGAGCCCCGCGATTGCATCCGCTACCACTGCAGAGGCGGGAGTCTACACACTGACGGTAACCGATGCCAACGGCTGCTCTGACGCGGAAACAACCGCGGTATCTGTCTACACAGTGATGACCGTCGATGCCACGCCCGACGGCACGTCTTCGGCCTGTGTCGATGAAAACATCACCTTCAACGTCTTTGCCTCCGGCGGATCGGGAATCTACGGTCTCCAGTGGCAGGAAGATGGCGGTGATCTGGCGGGCAAGACGGGTGAAGCCGCCTGGAACACGGGAGCTACCGGCCTGATCGACAACGATCCCGCCGGTGCGTCCTTTGCCCTGAACGGTTTCACGATTGCTTCCCCTGCGGATCTTGCCGAACTTTACTACACACTGGGCGGGACCACCGACCTGCTGAACTGTGTCCGGATCGAGCTGGAAGCCCCCACGCTTGACCGTCTGGTGGTGAAAGACTACGGCGTTGCCGCAGCTTCCCCCTTCGATATCACGGGGTTTTACAATACGTACGGCCCCGGCGACTACAATCTGATTGTCCTGGAACTTTCCGGATGCGACACCGGTTCTGCGGACATTTCCGATATCTTCATGGGGGTCAACCACAAGCTGACCCTCACCTACTCCACGCCCCAGAGTCACGCTTACAACTGCCTCATCAGCGACCTGGGCACCACCTCCGGCTGCGCCACGTCCGACCTGACCAGCAACACCGGTGAATGGACACAGCCGACAGCCACGGCCACGAACGGCGGTCCCTACTGCGAAGGAGACACGATCCAGCTGACCGGTGCTCCCGACGGCATGACAACCTATGCATGGACGGGTCCGAACGGGTACACATCCAGCGAACAGAGTCCTTCCATTCTCTCCGCAACAGTCGCCATGGCGGGTGACTACACGCTGACCGTCACCGATGGTGATGGATGCACGAATCAGGACACGACTACCGTTGTCGTGAACGCGGCTCCGGTAGCTACGGCCACCAACGGCGGGCCCTACTGCGTGGGAGACACGATCCAGCTGACCGGCGCTCCCGACGGCATGGCGATCTATGCCTGGACCGGACCGGATGGATTCTCGTCAGCATTACAGAATCCAACCGTTCCCGCGACCCTGGCGGCTGCAGGCACCTATACCCTGACGATTACGGACGGAAGCGGCTGCACGGGTCAGGATACGACGGATGTTGTCGTCAATACGCCCCCGGTGGCTGCGGCCTCCAACGGCGGACCCTACTGTGAGGGTGACACGATCCAGCTCACCGGCGCCCCGGACAGCATGGCGATCTATGCCTGGACCGGACCGGACGGATTCACCTCCGACCAGCAGAGTCCAACGCTGGCAGCGACACTGGCTGCAGCCGGCACCTACACATTGACGGTCACGGACACCAACGGCTGTACCGGCCAGGACACGACGGATGTCGTCGTGAACGCAGCCCCGGTGGCCACGGCCTCCAATGGCGGTCCCTACTGCGAAGGGGAAACGATCCAGCTGACGGGCGGACCCGACGGAATGACCACCTATGCCTGGACAGGCCCCAACGGATTCACCTCTTCGGAACAGAGCCCCGCGATTGCATCCGCTACCACTGCAGAGGCGGGAGTCTACACACTGACGGTAACCGATGCCAACGGCTGCTCTGACGCGGAAACAACCGCGGTATCTGTCTACACAGTGATGACCGTCGATGCCACGCCCGACGGCACGTCTTCGGCCTGTGTCGATGAAAACATCACCTTCAACGTCTTTGCCTCCGGCGGATCGGGAATCTACGGTCTCCAGTGGCAGGAAGATGGCGGTGATCTGGCGGGCAAGACGGGTGAAGCCGCCTGGAACACGGGAGCTACCGGCCTGATCGACAACGATCCCGCCGGTGCGTCCTTTGCCCTGAACGGTTTCACGATTGCTTCCCCTGCGGATCTTGCCGAACTTTACTACACACTGGGCGGGACCACCGACCTGCTGAACTGTGTCCGGATCGAGCTGGAAGCCCCCACGCTTGACCGTCTGGTGGTGAAAGACTACGGCGTTGCCGCAGCTTCCCCCTTCGATATCACGGGGTTTTACAATACGTACGGCCCCGGCGACTACAATCTGATTGTCCTGGAACTTTCCGGATGCGACACCGGTTCTGCGGACATTTCCGATATCTTCATGGGGGTCAACCACAAGCTGACCCTCACCTACTCCACGCCCCAGAGTCACGCTTACAACTGCCTCATCAGCGACCTGGGCACCACCTCCGGCTGCGCCACGTCCGACCTGACCAGCAACACCGGTGAATGGACACAGCCGACAGCCACGGCCACGAACGGCGGTCCCTACTGCGAAGGAGACACGATCCAGCTGACCGGTGCTCCCGACGGCATGACAACCTATGCATGGACGGGTCCGAACGGGTACACATCCAGCGAACAGAGTCCTTCCATTCTCTCCGCAACAGTCGCCATGGCGGGTGACTACACGCTGACCGTCACCGATGGTGATGGATGCACGAATCAGGACACAACCACGGTGGTGGTGAATACCGCACCGGTGGCTTCGGCCTCCAACGGCGGCCCCTACTGCGAAGGCCAGACCATCGAGCTCACGGGCGGTCCGGATGGGATGTCCTCTTACGCATGGACAGGTCCCAACGGGTATACCTCCAGTGAACAGAGTCCTTCGATTCTCTCTTCGACAACCGCAATGGCCGGTGTATATACTCTTACCGTAACGAATGCCGATGGATGCACCGATGACGCAACAACTTCGGTAACTGTCGATATTGGCGTCACGGCTACAGCTTCGAACACCGGACCCTACTGTGAGGGGGACACGATTCAGCTGAACGGTTCACCGGACAGCATGGCATCCTACGCATGGACCGGCCCGAACGGATTTACATCCAGTGAACAGAATCCTTCAATCCCGGCCGCAACAGCGGCGATGGGTGGAGACTACACGCTGACCGCAACCAATTCCGGAGGATGTACCGGACAGGATACGACGACCGTCGTGGTCAATACACCTCCAACAGCTGCCGCCTCCAACGGCGGACCGTACTGTGAAGGTGATACGATCGACCTGACCGGTGAACCCGACAGCATGGCTTCCTATGCCTGGACAGGACCGAATGGCTTCACGTCATCTCTCCAGAGCCCGACCATTGCCGATGCCACATCCGCGGCTGCGGGTGTCTACACGCTCACAGTAACCGATGCCAATGGCTGTACCGATCAGACGACGACCTCCGTTACGGTTAATGCATCTCCCACAGCCACGGCTTCCAACACAGGCCCGGTCTGCGAGGGATTTCCGGTTCAACTCATCGGCGGTCCCGCCGGTATGAGCTCCTACAGCTGGACAGGACCGAATGGATACACGAGTTCACTCCAGAGCCCAACCATTCTCGTAACGACTTCCTCTCATAATGGCGTCTACACGCTGACCGTGACCAATGCTGCAGGCTGCACCGATCAGGCCCAGACAACGGTAACAGTTAATGCTCCACCGGCCGTGACCGCCTCCAATAACGGTCCGGTTTGTGAAGGAGGAATCCTCCAGCTTACTGGCGGCCCCGCGGGTATGTCCATATACAGCTGGGTAGGACCTAATGGATACACGAGTTCACAACAGAGCCCCCAGATCGTGGGAATCACCCTGGCACAGGCCGGTTCTTACTCTCTGACGGTAACAGACAGCAACGGCTGCATTGCCAGCACATCAACCACCGTTATCGTCAATGCGCTTCCGGCCGTCGATGCAGGCTCCAATGATAATGTCTGCATTAACACTCCGCCCTACAACATGACCGGCTTTTCTCCTGCGGGCGGAGTCTGGAGCGGTACGGGAATCACAAACCCCGGCCTGGGTACCTTTAACCCTGCCGTGGCTGGAGCCGGGATTCACACCCTCACCTACACGATCTTCGACGGTACCTGCTTCAACGCTGACACAAAGAACGTGCGAGTCTCCGACCCGGTAGCCACAGCTACAAACACGGGCGCCTACTGCGAAGGTGAAACCATCGAACTATTCGGCGGCCCGGACGGAATGGTTTCCTACCACTGGACCGGTCCCAACGGATTCGACTCCTTTGACAGGAATCCAACGATCGTCGGAGCTTCGACAGCCAACAGCGGAACGTACCTCCTGACCGTGGAAGACGGATACGGATGTTCCGACAGCGAAACCACCAGCGTTACCGTTGTGACGGGCGTCTCAGTTGACGTCACACCCAACGCCACGACATCCACCTGCTATGATGAGTACCTGGACTTCATCGTCCGCGCCACGGGCGGGACGGGAATTTACACCACCCAGTGGCAGGAAGACGGCTCAGACATGCCCGGAGAAGCTGGAGAAGCAGCATGGAGAGCCGGTCAGGCAGGCATCGTGGATAACGATCTCTCGGGTGGACAGGCCTTTACCCTGAACGGTTTTACCATCGCACCGCCTGCCGACATCGCCAGGGTCTACTACATCCTTGGCGGAACCACCGACCTTCTTAACTGTGTGCGGATTGAACTGGAAGCCCCAAACCTGGATCGAATCGTCCTGAAGGATTATGGCGTTCCTTCAGCCGCACCCTATGACATCACCCTTTTCTACAACGATCCGGCACACGGTCCCGGGAACTACAAGCTCTACATCTTTGAACTGAGCGGATGTGGTGGCGGTGGAGTTGCGGACATATCCGATATCTTCATGTCGGTCAACACCGTTCTTTCCGTAACCCACAGCGGCGCGGAAACCCACACCTACAACTGTTTGGTCACCGACCGCGGCACGGCTTCGGGGGCCTGTTTCAATATGGATCCCCTGGCGTCAACCGGCCAGTGGTACTACACCACGACCGAAGCGGGAGCCGATGAGATTACGTGGCTCGGTGCCGATCCCTTCAACCTGAGCGGCGCTTCTCCCGCGTCAGGAATCTGGTCTGGAACCGGGATCACCAATGGCTCACTGGGTACATTCAGTCCAACTCTGGCGGGAGTTGGTACATTCGTCATTACCTATACGTTCACGGACGTTCACGGATGTGTCACGTCAGATACCAAGACGGTTCGGGTCGATGACGTCTGGCTCCTGCGTAACGACGATGCAGCCACATTAACCTTCGCCGAGATCTTCAACTTCCGGCCCTACCCCGGCGACCCCGGTCTTAACCCCGGGCGTGACCTGGAAAAGGCCCAATTCCTATCCAACGATCCATTTCCCAATGAAACCAATGACCTTGACCCGGGCGCTGAGCCGTTGATCTTCTATGAACTGACCAAGGGTCTGGATACGGTCATGGTCACCAAATCCGGCGGAAAGGTCGTCATTACCTACAACTGATCTTTTCTCCCGCAGAACTTCAGCGCCCCGGCTTTGCCGGGGCGTTTTTTTTAAAACGAGATCGTCTGACCGGAACCCAGAAAAGTGAGTAGTTACTACCCATGGCGTTTTTCAAAAACGCCATTTTCGATACTACTTACCTGATCAATTTTCCAAGATTTTTCTTCTTGTTTCCTGCACTTATCCTGACTAAATCCCCAATATGGCATACGTATTGCATAACTATATGTTTTGATATCTATCCGGTTTATCGTTGCCGAAAGGTGTCAAGACTCGGGAAAAGAGGAAATATTCCTTACTGCGAAGTTGTTTGGAGTATTCAATCTCGACAATTCGAGACAAAGGACAACCAAAGACTTCAGTCCGGTCTATCAGATTAAGGCTGTTACGAAAGGATGAATTTTATGAAATCACATGTACTGGCAGGCGCATTTTTGTATCGATGTTCGGTTTTTGTACTTCTGATGATTCTCACCGCGCTGTCACTCTTTGCGGCCGGACCGACCCTGAAGACGATCACCGTGGATGGCGTGGCAACGGACTGGGCTCCGATCCTTTCCAATCCGCTCCAGGTGACGAACGACGGAGAGTTTTCTCCACAGTGCAACGTTCCGCCCCTGGACCGGGACTGCACGAATAATACAAACATTTCGGGACGGGACCTGAACCGTTTTGCCTGGACATATGACGGCTCCAATATCTACATGTACGTATCCCGGTACGGAAGTTCTACCAACACGCAGACCTACTATTTTTACTGCGATACCAGCCGGAACAAGCGTATGAACGACGGGGAAAAGGTCTTTCAGGTTGTCCTTAATGGTTCCAACCGGAACACGGAAGCGTACCTCTTCACCTATAACGCCGTGGATGACACCAACGGGGACAGCCTCGTGGATGCCTCCGGGTACGCTGACGGTTATACACTGCCGGGAACACTCTACACCAAGGCGCCCTATCCTCCTGTCACGATCTATACCAACACAATCGGCGGCTTTGCCGACGGCCGCGGCTTCGAATGCCGCCTTCCCTGGACAAACCTGGGGGTCCCCGCCGGGACGCCGGTCTACTTTCACGTTTCCTCCAGCAACAATTCCAACGGAGGCACGGTTCCGGCGCAGATTGACGACAACCTCGGCGGTCCAGACGGAGGGATCGGCTCCTTCGCCTTTTACCTGGTGGATCTTTATGACAACGAATCCCAGACGGTGGCGCCGGGGAATCCCGCAACGATTACCTATTACCATACCTGCAAAAACACAGGCACGCTGGACGACGAGTACAACTTTGAGATTTCCTCCAGCCTGGCTCTTCCGGCCGATCTTTACGATGACGGCACGAACACCCTGATGGCCTCGGACACCGATGGAGACGGGGACTGGGACTACGTCAACCCTGTGTATAACAGCGATTCCGGAACGGGGGACACACGCCCCGACACGCCGATTCTGACAACGGCCTCTCCCGGAAACACCTTTTCCCTGCGCCTGGAACTGACGGCCGCGGCCGGGATCACGGACGTGATCGACACAACGATCCTTACCGCAATTTCGCTGACCGAGCCTCTGGACTCGTACGATTCAGTCACCGACATCACAGGAATTGGCCAGGTTACACTCCAGCCGTCACTCCAGACAGGGGCAGCCGCCGTGGGGCAATATGCCGAGTACACATTGACGCTGACCAATAACGGTCTGGACGACGTTTTTGATCTGTACGTCCTTTCGTCTCTCGGCTACCGCCTGCAGATCTACACCGGAGGCGGGGCCCTTGTCGCGGAGGACACAAACGGGGACGGGAGCTTTGAATCGATCCAGAGCGGATATGACACGAACAGTAACGGCTATCCCGATTTCGGGACGGTCTTCAACGGCACACCGGTAACCTTCCGTGTACGGGTCTATTCAGGAACTCTGAACGACGTGGATGTAACCTCCGTTACAGCCGTAGGCGACATTTACGGCACGTCGGATGACGCTCAGCTCACGACAACGATCCGGAGCCGTCTGACCTTGACCCCTTCCTACCTCTTTTCAAATAACACAAACAAGTTCAGCGGGGACAGCCGTTCGGTCTTCTTTGCCCACACGCTGATCAATTCCTGGATTACATCCGAAACGATCACGCTGAGCCAGACCTCGACGCAGGGATGGACGGTCCGGTATTACACCGATCCGGACGGGGACGGAAACCCGTCCGATGGAAACCAGATTACAGGTACGTTTTCCCTTCCTGCGTATGGTGGGGAAATGGACCTTGTGGTGGAGATCATCGTTCCCGATCTGGCCCCGACCAGTTATCCCGTGCAGAACTCGACCACAGTGACGGCGACGTCGGGCACTGGAGCCACGGCGGCAGTCACGGACCAGCTCACGGTCAGCTACATTGCCGCGTATGCTGATCCTAACCGCACGATCTCCCAGACCTTCTTTGCCCGGTGTGACACGGTATACCTGCAGGGGGCATCGCTGACCCTGTCGACGACGACCACATACCGGATCGACATCTTCCCCCCCTCTTCGAGTACGGCGATCCAGTCCCACACGGTACCGACGGACGGAAGCGGGGACGCCCTGGACGAGTACACCTTCACCTCGACAGACACGCTGGGTACCTGGACGGTTCGACTCTACCAGTCCGGCACGCTTCTTGACACGATTCTCATCACCCTTGACCCTGCCGCCACACCGTCGACAATCGGTCCGATCACGACGAACCGGGCCTCGTACAGCCTGACGGGCAACAACCTCACCGTGACGGCTACATTCAATAACACATCCACGGGAGCCGTCTATTACGACACCACATACCGCTACCGGGTCATCAACCCGGATGGCACACAATACCTTACTTCCTCCGGGACCTTTTCCTCCTATGATTCGGCCCTGTTCACAAGGATCACCCTGCCCCACACGATTGCAGCGGGCGATTCGGCCACGGAGACAGTCTCGGTCAACAACGTATCCTTCCCGGTAGAGGGAATCTACACGATTCAGGTCTACTGGCTGGGGTCCTGCGACAACACGATCGCCACGGCCACCTTCCCCATCCCGGTGGGCACGGCCCTGGCTTCCTACGCCGATGCCTCCTGGACCGACCCTGAAGATTACTTTACGCTGGCCGATACGATCTATCTTTACGGAAGTCCCCTCCTGCCCACAACGTCGTATACGGTGGTGTACTACGATGAAGACGGAACCCTCGTACTCACCCAGACCGTGATCACCAACGGATCAGGTGAGCTGTCGACGAGCGTCGACGGTTCGAGCCTGGGCTCGGAAGGAACCTGGCACGCAGTGATCTATCCCACCGGGGCACCGATCCCGCCCCTTTATTCCCCAACGGATCCGGACGCGGCCGCCATGGATGACTTCGTACTGGAACCTGACACCGACGGGGACGGAATTGCCGACACTCCAGATCTGGATGCGGACAACGATGGGATTGCGGACGCAGTGGAAGGAACGGGAGATGCCGACGGGGACGGAATTCCGAACTACCTCGACCTGGACTCGGACGGCGACGGAGTGTGGGACCTTATCGAAGGCAATGATGCAAACTTTGACGGTGTTACCGACTATGCAGTTACCGACGCGGACAATGACGGCAGGATCGACACAATCACCGACGCAGACGGAGACGGGTGGGACGACCACTACGACCCCAGCGAAGGAGGCACGCCGGCCGTTACGCAGAACTTCGACGGCGATACCCTCCCTGACTATCTCGATCCGGACGATGACGGGGACAGCATCCCCACGGCGGACGAAGACGCCAACGGGAACGGCGATCCCACAGATGATGACACGAACTCCAACGGGAACCCCAATTACCTCGACCTCGACTCCGATAGCGACGGCATCCCCGACGCTACGGAACATACAGGGGACACAGCGGATGGCGGAGACGGGCTGGGGAACTACATCGATGACGACTCCGACGGGGACGGCATTCCCGACAGTATCGAAGGCACCGGGGATATCGACGGGGACGGGATTCCCAATTTCCTGGATCCCGACTCCGACGGCGACGGGATTCCGGACAGCGTGGAAGACAGCGGAACCGGGACCGATGATTACGATGGGGATGGCATACCCAACTACCTGGACCTGGACTCCGACGCGGATGGACTTCCGGACCAGATTGAGGGTACGGCGGACTCCGACACAGACGGATCGCCGGACTTTCTGGATCCCGACGTACCAACGGACAGCGACGGGGACGGGATCTCTGACGTAACAGAAGGATCGGGGGACAGTGACGGGGACGGCGTCGCGGACTATCTCGATCTTGACAGTGACAACGACGGGATTCCGGATGCAGCGGAGGGAGCGGGAGATTTTGATGGAGACGGAATTCCCAACTACCTCGACCTGGACAGTGATGGCGACGGCGTGTGGGACCTGATCGAAGGGAACGATGCCGACCAGGATGGCGCCAATGACAACACCGGCGTGACCGATGCCGACAACGACGGCCGAATCGACACGATCACCGATGCGAACGGCAACGGCCTGGATGACACCTATGAGACGACACCGGCGGCACTGCAGGACAGCGACAATGATGGCAATCCCGATTTCCTTGACACTGACGATGACAACGACGGGATCCCCACCGCAAACGAATACGACCGCTTCGGGGGAGACACGAGCCCGATCGGGGACGACACGGATAGTGATGGAATTCCCAACTACCTGGATCCGGACTCCGATGACGACGGGATTCCTGATCGGATTGAAGGGACGGGAGACGGCGACGGGGATACACAGCCCGACTTTCTGGATCCCGACGCCCTTACGGACAGTGACAACGATGGGATTCCTGACGTGACGGAGAATTCGGCCCCGCTGGATGACCAGGACGGAGACGGGATCCCCAACGACCAGGACCTGGACAGTGACGGGGACGGGATTTACGACAGCGATGAGGGTGCGGGGGACACGGATGGCGATGGGATTCCCGACTACCTGGACCTTGACTCGGACAACGACGGGATCCCCGATTCCGTGGAAGGGGGCGACGGGAACCCGGACACACCCCCGGTGGACACCGACGGAGACGGGATCCCCGACTTCAGGGACCCCGATAGCGACGATGATGGAATCTCGGACGGTCAGGAAGGCCTGGGCGACCCGGACGGGGATGGAATTCCCAACTACCTGGACCTGGACTCCGACGGGGACACGATCTCCGACGAGGACGAATCCTTCGGAGACTTCGACGGGGATGGAGTACCCAACTACCTCGACCTGGACTGTGACAACGACGGGATCCCCGACGCGGACGAAGCGGGAGACAGTGATCTGGGAACCAAGCCCGTCGACACCGACGGGGACGGCAGCCCGGACTTTCAGGACCTTGATGCCGACGGAGACGGGGTGGAAGACCTGATCGAGGGGAACGACGCGGATCATGACGGCGTGAACGACAATACGACGGTCGTGGACTCGAATGGCGACGGTCAGATCGACACGATTACCGACACAAACGGAAACGGCCTGGATGACTCCTACGAGACGACCCCGGCGACCCTTCAGGACACCGACACGGACGGGAAACCCGACTTTCAGGATGTGGATGACGACGGGGACGGCTATGACACCTCGGAGGAGGACACCAACGGGAATGGAGACTGGAGTGATGACGACCAGGATAACGACGGGATTCCCGACTACCTAGATCCCGATTCGGGACCGATCCCGATTCCCGACCTTCTCCGGAATGACGAGATTGCTTCTACGAATCCCCTCTCCACAGCCTTGAACGCGATCTTTGTGCAGACCCATCCTGCTGACCCGGCCCTTGATCCCTCCGGGGCGAACATGGTTGCCGACGAAGGGGAAGGCTCGATGATGGAAGCCAACGGCTCCGAAGATGACGACGACTTTTACGCCGCCGATATCACCTCACCCTACGTCGACCCGGATCCTACTGTTCTGACCGACAACGGACGGCCGCTGGTTTTCTACGAGCTCGTCGGGAACTGCACGATCTATCTCAACAAGTACAACGACGGGGGAACCTGGAAAATACAGGTCACCTTTACCTGTAATTGACTTCCAGATCATTAAACTTCAACGCCCCGGCAATGCCGGGGTGTTTTTTTTATCTCTAGTGATGGGAAAAGATCAGGTGCGCTTGAAGTAGGCGAAGAGCTGGTCCTGGCTTAGAACCAGGATGGTCGGCCGTCCATGCGGGCAGTGGTGGGGATCCTCGCAGGCCAGCAGGTTCCGGTAGAGCTCGATGGCCTTTTCCGGTGCAAGCGGAGAATGGATCTTGATGGCGCTCCGGCAGGCAAGCGAAGCAATTGTCCGGGTATTTCTGTCCCCTTTCGATTCCCGGAGATAGGCTCGAATGAACTCAACCGATTCGCTCTTTGTCATTCCGATTGGATGGGCACGCAGGCTCAGGGTTCGATCCCCGAATATTTCGACTTCAAACCCCATTTCTGTCAGGTCGTCAGTGGCTTCCTTAACCATAGACCGTTCCTCAGGAAGGAGCTCAATGGTCACAGGAGGCAAAAGATGCTGCTTCCCTGTTTCTCCGTCTGCCATTCCCCGGAGCAACCGTTCATAGAGAATACGCTCATGGGCCGCGTGCTGATCGACCAGTTTCAGTTCATTTTCATGATCAAAGAGGAGAAAGGCATCGCGGAAGGATCCGATATACCGGAACGGAAGGTCCGGTGAAATAGAGTGTTGAAAGTGCTCTTTCAGCTCTTCCCCGAATCGGGTCATGGCGGAGCGAAAGCCGGGAGTGGAAGGGACTGAGGTGGATCGAGACGAAGGTATCCCATGGAATCCCGCCTTTGGCCCCTGAACCACCGGAATCGGGCCGGGTGCGGTAATCTGACCGACTTTTCCCTCTACGAACCGATCCATGAGAGTAAAAAGTGTCGCAGTATCCCGGAACCGGACTTCCAGCTTGGCCGGGTGGACGTTGAAATCAACTTCTTCCGCAGGAAGATCGAGAAAGAGCAGATAGACCGGCTGAGGGTGGTGGGGAAAGACCTTTTTGATCCGGGACAAAAGGGCTCCGGTAACGAAGCGGTCCCTCACATGACGCCGATTCACAAAGGCAAACTGGATGTGAGCTCCGTGGAACTGGGAATGCTCTCTCGCGGTAAAGAGGACGGCGGAGCAGGGGCCCTGGCTTGATTCCAGGGTGACGAGATCCTTGAACAGACTTTCCCCGTAAAGATCCGACATCCGGGTCTGGAGAGACTCCGCCGCAGGAAGATCCGCCGCAAGGTCGTTTCCATCGTAGACTTTGAATCCCAGTTGAGGGTTGGGCAGGGCGGCTCCCTGGATGATTCGCCACAAATGGCGGGTCTCCGTCGCGGGACTCCGAAGGAACTTTCTCCTGCCGGGTAAGTTAAAGAAGAGATCCCTGACGGTTACGGTGGTTCCCCGTTCACGATACGCGGGTTCGACACTCGTAATCCGGCCGCCGTCGATCTGAACTCGCGTCCCTTCTCCCGATCCGTCACTCGTCAGCAGCGTCATTCGAGACACGGAAGCGATGGAGGGAAGGGCTTCTCCACGAAAGCCCAGCGTTGCCAGCCGGAGCAGGTCATCAACCGAAGTAATTTTGCTTGTCGCGTGCCGTTCCAGGGCTAACAGAGCGTCTTCCCTGCCCATACCGGTCCCGTTATCTTCGACCTGGATCAGGGATCGCCCTCCCTGGCTGAATCGGATCGTAATGGAGGAGGCTTCCGCATCCGCGGCATTTTCCAGGACTTCTTTCAGGACCGAGGCAGGCCGTTCCACAACCTCCCCGGCTGCGATCTGATTGATGAGATGGTCAGGAAGTAGACGTATATTACCCATATCTACCCCTCTACCTCAGGAAATACTCCGGCGTCCGTTGGATTACGATTCCTCGCAATGGGCACGGGCCGCGGCCAGTAAAGCCACAGGAACCCGGTATGGAGAGCAGGAAACATAGTTTAACCCGACTTTATGGAAGAAATAGACCGAGTGCGGGTCTCCCCCATGCTCTCCACAGACACCGACCTTCAGATTTTCCCGGCCCTCCCTTCCTTTGGTGGTTCCCATTTCCACAAGCTGACCGACACCTTCCTGATCCAGAGAGGCGAAGGGATCCTGCAGGAGGATGCCCTTATCGAGGTAATCCGGAAGGAATTTATTGATGTCGTCCCGGGAGAATCCAAAGGTCATCTGCGTGAGGTCATTGGTTCCAAAGGAGAAAAACTCGGCTTTCCGCGCTATCTGGTCCGCAACGAGGCAGGCACGCGGGATTTCCATCATCGTACCCACCAGGTAGGCGACCTTTTCCTGCTCTTCATCCATAATCTGCGAAGCAACCGCACGGGTCATTTCCGCCATAACGTCAAATTCGTTGCGGATCCCGACCAGGGGAATCATAATCTCAGGGAGAACGGCTACGCCCTCTTTCTGGACCTTGCAGGCCGCGCGGATGATGGCCCGGACCTGCATGGCGTAGATCTCGGGGAAGGTGACGCCCAGACGGCATCCCCGATGCCCCAGCATCGGGTTCATTTCCGCCAGCTGTTCCACCTTGGCTTCCACTTCTTCCGCCTTTACCTTCATCTCTTTGGCCACCTTGGCCACGATTTCAGGTTCATGGGGCAGAAATTCGTGCAATGGCGGATCCAGGAGACGAATCGTCACGGGGAGACCGTCCATGGCCTTGAAAATCCCTATAAAATCCTCTTCCTGCATCGGTTCAATCTTGGCGAGCGCCTTTTCCCGGTCTTCGGTCGTCTCCGAAAGGATCATTTCACGGACAGCCTGAATTCGGTCTTCGGCAAAAAACATGTGCTCTGTTCTGCAAAGACCAATTCCTTCGGCTCCCAGCCTGCGGGCCACGTCGGAGTCGTAGGGCGTATCGGCATTGGTCCGAACGTTAAGCCGCCGGTTGTCTTTCACCCACTCCATGAAGGTCTTGTAGTACTGATAAAGAGGTGCATCTTCTTCTTTAAGCGTTCCGTGAACCAGAACCTGAAGGATTTCGCTCGGCTTTGTTTTGATATTTCCCTTGAGGATCTCACCCGTAGTGCCGTCGATGGAGATGGAATCTCCCTCTTTCAGGGTAATACCCTTAATTTTGGCTACTCTTTTCTCTTCGTCAACATCCATTTCTCCAAACCCGACAACGCAGGGTTTCCCCATTCCCCGGGCAACAACGGCCGCGTGTGAGGTCATGCCGCCCCGTGAAGTCAGGATTCCGCGAGCCGCATTCATCCCCGCAATATCCTCGGGTGATGTCTCGGTGCGTACGAGGATGACCTGCTCCTTCTTTGCCGCCATTTCCACGGCTTTCTCCGCCGTAAAGACAATCTTCCCGGCAGCAGCTCCCGGGCCGGCGTTCAATCCCTTCCCGAGCAGCCTTCCCTCCGTAAGGGCCTTTTCCTTTTCATCGAGATCAAATACGGGGGAGAGAAGATGAACCAGAATGGCCGGATCCACCTGCCTTATCGCATCCTTCGGCTCAATCAGTGATTCATTGACCATGTCGACGGCAATTTTGATCGCAGCCTGCCCTGTCCGCTTCCCGTGGCGGGTCTGCAGGATATAGAGCTTTTTGTGTTCGATGGTAAACTCGAGGTCTTCCATGTTCTTGTAGTGGGATTCGAGCTTGTGCCGCACGTTTTCAAGCTGCTTGTACACCTGCGGCATTGAATCGTTCAGTTCCACCATCGGCTTGGGAGTCCGGATACCGGCAACCACATCTTCACCCTGGGCATTGATCAGAAACTCGCCGTAGAATTCGTTCTCCCCCGAGGCCGGGTTGCGCGTAAAGGCGACACCGGTTGCGCTTTCGTTCCCTGTGTTTCCAAAGACCATGACCTGGACATTCACGGCCGTGCCAAGGTGATCGGGGATCTGATGCAGTCGGCGATATTCAACGGCCCGTTTGTTGTTCCAGGACTTAAAGACTGCGGTGATGGCCCCCCAGAGCTGACGCTCCGGATCCATAGGGAAATGCTCTCCGGTTTCCTTTTTCACGAGATCAAGGTAACGGTTCGCAACTCTCTTGAGAGAATCGGCCGGAAGATCCGCATCGCTTTCGACACCCGCTTTTTCGCGGGCTTCTTCCAGAATGATTTCAAACTTTGCATGAGGAACTCCAAGCACCACGTCTCCATACATCTGGATGAACCGGCGATAGCAATCCCATGCAAATCGTTCATTTCCGGACTGGATGATCAATCCACGCACGGTGTCGGTATTCAGCCCCAGATTTAGAATCGTGTCCATCATTCCGGGCATGGAAAAAGCAGAACCCGATCGAACCGATACGAGCAGCGGGTTTTCCGGATCACCGAAGCCCTTCCCCTGTAGCTTTTCCAGCTTGGAAAGCGCCTTGTCCACTTCCTGAGGCAGTGAAGTGGGATAGGATCCATGGTGTTCATTAAAATAGGTGCAGACCGCCGTGGATATTGTGAATCCGGGAGGAACGGGAATCCCGATATTGGTCATTTCCGCCAGGTTTGCTCCCTTGCCTCCCAGAACCATTTTCATGCCTGCGTGGCCGTCCGCCTTGCCACCTCCGAAAAAATAGACGTGATCGGACATGAAGACCTCCTTATGTGGACCGATATTGAGCTTTTTCTACCTGAAGGTTAGAAAATTGCGCGATTTTCAGAAATTCTCGATAGAGATGACCCAGAAGAGCCAAACGGTTTGTCTGGAGACTCTTATCCTCGGTCATTACCATCACCTTGTCAAAGAAAACATCCAAAGGATTGCTGAGAGATTCCATGACACGAAGTGCTCCGGTATAGTTTCTCTCGTTGAGGTACTTCAAATACGATTCCTTGGCCTGGATAAAGGCCGCGTAGAGGTTTTTTTCCTCATCCTCCACCAGGCGGCCGGCGTCAATATCTGACGGGACCCGATCACCCAGTATATTACGCAATCGCTTAAAGGCCAGAATGAATTTCAGGAAATCTTGCTGATCCCTGAACTCATGGATGCTGGTCAGACGCGCAAGGGCGTCCACGGGATGGGAGGCACGGACTTCCAGCACCGAGCGGATCTCGTCCTCGGAGAACCCCTTTTGTCCCATCAGATAGGCCTGTCGCTCTTCCATGAAGGACCGCAGTTCCCTGTGTACTTCATCGCTTACGGAAATTGATGTCTCCAGAAGCTGGAGCGATCGCGCGAAAACAAGGTCGAGGTCAATATCATACGCGAACTTCATTAAAATCTGGATCAAACCGTTCCCAATGCGTCTGAGGCCGAAGGGATCCCGGGAGCCCGTGGGTATCTCCCCTGCGGCAAAGAGCGAGGCCAGGGTATCCATACGGTCGGCCAGGGCCACGATGGCTCCTACCGGACCATCGGGGAGGGCATCTTCCGGGAAACGGGGCATGTAATGCTGGTAGATCGCCTTCCACACCCGTTCATCGACACCTTCATCCCGCGTGTAAATTCCTCCGATGATGCCCTGCAGCTCGGGGAACTCTCCTACCATCTGTGTGGCAAGGTCAGCCTTGCACAGGCGGGCCGCCTGCAGAATGAGGGGAACAAGATCTCCCTGACCTACCTGATGAGCAAGAAATTCTGAAAGTTCCTGGATCCGCCCGGTTTTCTGAAGGTAGTTCCCCACTCGATCATGAAACGAAAGGGCCTTCAGACCTTCCACACGATCGACCATGGGCAACTTCCGATCCTCGTGGAAAAAGAATCCGGCATCTTCCAGGCGGGCCTGGATCACCCATTCCTGCCCCTGGCGCACGACTCCCTCATGATCTTCCCTGCGATCCATGACCGCCAGAAAAACCGGTATAGCCTTTCCTTCCGGATTTCGCAGAAGTATCGCTTTCTGATGGTGGCGCAGGGTCTGTTCCAGAATTTCAACCGGGAGCGTAAAAAGATCTTCTTTCAGTGATCCCCGGACCTGCCCCGGATACTCCACCATGGAAGCCCATTCCTCGAGAAGCGGATCCCCTTCCGGCGGTTGGGCTCCTGCTGAGGAGGCGTGGTTCCGAACCTGGTCCAGAAATGATTTCATTCGGTCTTCATGAAATACAAGCACATCTGCTCCCTGAAGAACAGACGGGTAATCCGAAGCTGATTCGATCGAAAGCGGAAGTGATGACTTCTGGCGATGAGAGACAGTGGAACGGGTCGATTCCTTATTCATGAATTGAAGGGGAATCACCTCTCTATCCAGGAGGGCCAGGATACCGTGAACCGGCCTTACAAAAGGTCCGACCCCCGCTCCCCAGCGCATTTCTCTCGGGAATCGAAGTCCTGACAGAGCCCGGGTCAGAATGTCGGGCAGGAGCGCAGATGTCATCTTCCCGGTGGACCGGCAACGGATTCCCGCGTACAGTCCCCTGTCTGTTTCGACCTTTTCCAGCTCGCTCACATCGATATGGCGGGACCGGGCAAATCCTTCTGCCGCCCTCGTCGGTGTACCGTCTTCACCGAACGCCTGATCCCACGGAGGACCCGTAACGAGTTCCTCCCGATCCTCCTGACGATCCGAGAGACCCTCGATCATGACTCCCAGTCGACGGGAGGTGGAAATGGCCCGAATTCTCTCATAATGGATTGAAAATTCCGAAAGCTGCCGTGCGATCGAATCGCTCAGATTCTTCGATGCAGGGGTCACGACCCCTGCAGGCATCTCCTCCAGGAGGAGTTCAAGAACCAGTGTCTGCGTTGTCACGGTCCAGATACCTGTGGGCGCACTGCACGGCAAGGTTTCGGATTCGTCCTATGGCGGAGGCACGCTGTGTAACCGATATGACCCCCCGCGCATCCAGGACATTAAAAAGATGCGACATTTTCAACACGCCTTCATAGGCCGGATAGAGAAGCTCTTCGCTTAAACAGGCTTCACACTCCCTTTCCCAGAATGAAAACTGATGCCACAGCTCTTCCACATCGGCAGTGTCAAAATAGTAGGCACTCATTTCCCGCTCTTCCCATAACCGGACATCCCGATAGGCAACGGTATCATTGTAAGGGATGTCATAGATGGACTGGCTCTTGGTCAGGTACATGGTGATCCGTTCCAGGCCATAGGTCAGTTCCACGGAAATGGGGTTCAATTCCACACCGCCTGATTGCTGAAAATAGGTAAACTGGCTGATTTCCATTCCATCGAGCATAACCTGCCAACCAACCCCCCATGCTCCCAGTGTCGGGGCTTCCCAGTTGTCTTCTTCAAAACGGATATCATGACGTTTTAAATCGATTCCGATCTGCTCCAGACTCCCCAGGTAGAGATCCTGAACGTTCTCGGGAGAGGGCTTCAGGATCACCTGGTACTGAAGGTGCTTGTAGAGACGGAAGGGGTTGTCGCCATATCTTCCATCGGCAGGTCGGCGCGAGGGCTGAGTGTACGCAACTCTCCATGGCGCTGGTTTCAATACCCTGAAAAAGGTTTCAGGATGCATGGTTCCCGCCCCTACTTCCAGGTCGTAGGGCTGGACAATAAGGCATCCCTGGCGGCTCCAGTAGGCCTGGAGACCGTTCACGATATCCTGCAGATTCATGGAGAAAAGAGTTTATCACACGTTGAGAGGAAACGGTAGGTTTTTAGTTCAGACCCCAGGTAGTGACTTCTGCATCCCGCCAGGATCCGGTCCATATCTCGAAGGGTGCTCCCGGATTGCGGAAGAGCTATGCTGTCAATGGGAGCATGCAGCATCGTTGTCACCAGATCCAGGACATCGGGGCTTACGGGAAAAGAGTTGGGATCCGCGCAGGAAGAACAAAGAAACGCCATCTTTTCAAAATCGATCGCAGCGGTAGCCCTGCCGCAACTCGTGCAAAGTTGTATGGAAGGAAAGACTCCGGCAATCACAAGCATCCACAGGGCACTGTAAAGAACCGTAATCCCTTCATGATTTCCGCCGCGTAACCCGGAAAGGACGTGGCCCAGCAACCTGAATCCCCTTTCCGAAGCCAGTCCTTCATGGAAAAAACGATCAGAAAGTTCGGTAAGAAAAGGAAGAACCATTGGACAGGAAAGCCTGGAAGCCAGAGGCATGGAGGAGTGCTGAACCTCCATGTCCCGGATCTGGATCAGATCTCGACCCTCCGATTCGTAAAACGTCAGAGTGACTTCGTTCAGAGTTGTTACCGCACTGGCCAGGCGGCTCCTCCTCCCCCTCGCACCCCGCGCTACGCCCCTTCTTTTCCCGGAGAATCGGGTGAACAATACAACAATGAGATCCTTTTCCCCTATGGGATAGGTCGCCAGGATAATGGCCTGATCCCGAACGAGACCCACTTATCCCCTGCCAAGCATGAAATGGCAGAGTGAGGCCACGGTAAAGACACCATATTCCAGCCCTGCGATCGGCCTCGTTTCGACTACATCGGCCCCGACGATATTACGATGTTCAAAAAGGTGGCCGAGCGCTGTAATCGACTGCCGAAACGAGATTCCTCCAGGCTGAGGCGTTCCCGTAGTGGGAATTTCTGAGGGATCGACGGCATCTACATCGAAGGATATATAGACATTCGGGGGAACCTGATCCAGAAACTCAATAACACGGCTTGTATCATCCATTTCCCAGGCATGAAGCACGGGTATCGAGCGCTCCAGGATCAGGTCCTTTTCTTCCTGGGAATAGGCTCTCAATCCAAGAGAATAAATGGGAACATGATCGAGTACCCTGCGCATGGCACAGGCATGGGAGAGGCTGGATCCTTCATAGGCGTCCCGAAGATCGGCATGAGCGTCAAAGTGAACGACGGCAAGGTCGGGATAATACTTTTTGTAGGCCGGTACGATCGGAATCGTGATGGAGTGCTCTCCTCCAAGAGCCAGGATCTTTTTTCCCTTTTCCAGCCAGAACTCTACGCGTTTCCCCACCTCTATCAATGACCCGGAAAATTCCCATGTATCGTCTGTATAAAATCCATGGTCCCGTATTGCCTCACGGCCGGCCATGGTGTCAAAATCCTCCAGTTGCGCACTGGATTCGATGATGGCCTCCGGCCCACGGGCGGTTCCCTTGAGGTAGCTGGTGGTCGCTTCAAAGGGAACAGGCAGGATTACCCACTGGAACGTTTCGAAAGAAATCTCGGGAAGAAATTGCATCGAGCACCCCCGTTTGTTTCAGCCAGTATATCAACTCGTTCCGTACCCGGCAATGGATTGAAAGCCATCTCACTGTGCTATACTGGCCCGAGTGTTCAGGATGTGCGCACATGAAATTCTCAACCCGCGGTTAAAGTACAATGGACCCTGAGTCTGATTCAGGAATCTTCCATCTGCCGGAGGAAGCACGTTCGTTTCTGGACAGTGCGAACGATGCCATTTTTATCGCCGACGACAGGGGCGTGATCGTAGAAATCAACCACCGGTCTGAGGAACTGCTCGGACTGCCCCGGGACCAGATCCTGGGAAAGCATCAGTCAGAACTGCACCCGCCCGAAGATCGGGAGCGCTACAGAAAGATTTTCCAGGATCATAAGGCTTTAGGGAAAGCGATATCCGAGCCGCTGGAAGTGGTTCATTCCAGCGGAAAGCGCATCCCGGTCGAAATCAGCGCAAAAAATCTCGTAATTGAGGGAAAGACCCATGTTCTGGGACTTTTTCGAGACATTAGCGAGAGGATCGCGGTCATCCGGGAGCTGGAACACCAGCGCGACCTGGCTCAGAAGTATTTTGATGTCGCAAACGTAATCCTTCTAATTCTGAATCCACAGGCACAAATTGTCCATATCAACAGGAAGGGTGCTGAAATTCTTGGCTATTCCGTCTCTGAAATTGTGGGAAAGAACTGGTTTGACTCCTTTATTCCCTCCCGGATGGCGGGAGAGCTGAAGGGAGTATTTGAATCCCTGATCCACGGGCAGGTCCAGGCCTTCACTGAATACGCCAACCCGGTCCGGACCAGGAAGGGGGATGAGCGGCTGATCGAATGGCGCAACACCTACCTCCGGGATGAGAACGGGTTCATCACGCACACCCTCTCATCGGGTGAGGATGTGACCGAGAGAGTTCATGCGGAAGAATCCCTGAGGGAAGCGAGAGATTTTCTCCAGGCGATTTACGATGCATCCCCCGACATGATCTTTATCCACGGAGCGGATGGACGCCTGATCGACGTCAATGCCAACGTCCTGAAGGCGTATCAATGTTCTAAGGATGCAATCCTTCAGAACGATCCCGAACAGTTCATGGGAGACGGGTGCACAAAGGAGCAGGCCTTTCAATATGTCAAACGAGCCCTGGACGGGGAATCCGTCGATGTGGAATGGATGGCAAAAAGAGCCGACGGTACGCAGTTTCCCGTGGAAGTCCGCCTCCGGAGAATCGGAGAAGTTCTGCGCACGGGAAAAAATGAACCCATTGCCGTCGCTCTTGTAAGAAACCTTGAAGAACTTCGCAGGGCCGAAAAGAAGGTAAAAGAGAGCGAGGCGCGGTTTAGAGCCATCACCGAAACCGCGCGAGACTCCATCTTCATAAAGGACATGGACCGCAGGTACACCTTTGTCAATCCTTCCATGGCCCGTCTCTTTGGAGTCTCCCAGAGAGAGCTTCTGGGCAAGTGTCCTGAAGATCTCTTTCCTCCGGAAGCGGCCACCATTATTCGGGAAGTCGATAATGCGGCTTTCAGCGGAGAGATCGTCGATGAAATTCGAGAACTGACCATTGGTGGAAAAATCCACTATTTTCATACCGTACAGGTCCCTCTGGAGATGGAAGGGGACAGGGTTCACTCCATCTGCGGAATTGTACGTGATATCACGGAGTCGAAGCAGGCGGAAGAAAAAATTCGGGAATCGGAGGAACACTACCGGACTCTCCTTCAAAACATCCAAGATGGTGTCTTTCTAATCCAGGACAACATTTTCAAATACGTCAACGAAGCTTTCGCCCGCATGGTCGGAATGAGTTCCAATGACCTGCTTTCCCTCCCCTTCGACTCCATCATCGCCCCGGAGGACCACGACTGGGTAGTGGATCGGTACACAAAACGCCAGGCTGGAGAGGACGTTCCGGATGAATACGAATTCAGGCTTCTCCACCGGAATGGTTCCCGCGTCCATGTTTTCATGCACGTCGGTCTGTTGAATTACAAAGGCAGCGTGGCCAGCCTGGGAACCCTGAAAGACATCACGGATCAGAAGCGGTCAGAACAGAGGCTGAAGGAATCGGAAGAACATTACCGCACTCTGGTGGAGCACATCCACGACGGCGTTTTTCTCCTTCAGGGGCAAAAGATGATCTTCGCCAACGAGGCCTTTGCCGAAATGCTGGGCTACACCCACCCCGAGTTTATGGCCGTGTCGTACGAAGACATCCTCGCGCCCGAAGACAAGGAGATGGTGCTGGACCGATATGCACGAAGGCAGGCAGGGGAAAGCATTCCCTCTGAATATGACATCCGCCTCATTCACAAAGAGGGCCATCGTCTTTACTGTCACATCACAGCAGGATTAATCCAGTACATGGGCGCCCCTGCCACCCTTGGAACGATTCGAGATACGACCCGGGAAAGAAAGACACAGGCTCAACTGCGCATGCTTTCCAGTGCCGTGGAGCAAAGTGGCAGTATTATCATTATTACCAATCCAGAAGGGGCGATCGAGTACGTAAACGAGCGTTTCGTCCAGGTGACCGGCTGGCCGCGAGAAGAGGCAATCGGGAAGACACCGGATATTCTTCAATCCGACTATCACGATCCGCAGGTACATGAGAACCTTTGGAGAACGGTGAAAGCAGGTGACGTCTGGTCTGGAGAACTTGTGAATCGGAAAAAGACCGGTGAACTATTCTGGGTCCACCTCACCGTTTCTCCTCTGAAAGATGATGACGGCGCGATCACGCACATGATCGGGATCGAAGATGACATTACGGAAAAGAAGCTCTCGGAGGAACGAATCCGTGAATCGGAGGAACGATTCCGAAGCCTCTATGAAAACGCCCTCATCGGGATCTATCGGACTTCGCCTGACGGAAAGGTATTGATGGCGAATCCTGCGCTGGTTTCCATGCTGGGTTATTCATCGTTTGAGGACCTCTCTTCCATCGATGTCCGAGAATCGGGATACAAAGATGCATGCACCAGAAAAGAATTTCTGGAAGTCATCCATGCTTCAGGAACGATTCAGGGGTTTGAGGCGGAGTGGAAAAGGAAAGATGGTTCCTCTCTCTTTGTCAGGGAAAATTCGACTGTCGTTCGGAACGACGCCGGAGAAGTACTGTACTACGATGGAACCGTGGAAGATATTACATCGATCGTCAAATCCCAGCGTGCAGTGATCGAAAGTGAAGTACGTTATCGGACGCTCATCGAACAGGCTTCCGATGCCATCTACATTGTCAGTGACGATGCCCGAATTCTCCAGGTCAACCAGGCTGCATGCAATATGACAGGGTATTCAAAGGAAGAATTAATCGGAAAATTGTACACTGAACTGATTCCAGAGCGAGATCTGAAACGCCTTCCCCTTCAGATACCGTCTTTACGGGAAAAGCGTGCGGTCCTTCTTGAGCGGACATTCAAAAGAAAAGATGGAACGGAATTCCCCGTGGAAATCTCCGCAGTCCGTCTACCCGATGGAACCTTACAGGGAATCGGCCGCGACATCACGGATCGAAAAAGGGCGGAGAGCATTATTCGCGACAGTGATCACCGTCTTCGAACCCAGAACAGGGTTCTGCTGGATCTGACGAAAAGCGCCGAGCTTTCCCATGGCGATCTCCCTGCTTTCATCCGTCAGGTTACCCGGAAAGCCGCAGAGACCCTTGATGTCGAGCGCGTCAGTGTATGGATGTTCTCGGGCGACGGAAAACAATTAGACTGTATTGACCTCTATTCGCGAAGCGATGATTTTCACGATTCCGGTATCCAGCTCGCCGTCGCGGATTTCCCGGTCTATTTTAAATCGATCCGGGAATCCCGCACGATAGCCACCGACGACGTGCTCACCGATCCCCGAACGCGAGAATTTGCAAATGGCTACCTGAAACCAAACCACATTTCCTCCATGATCGATGCCCAGATCCGTATCGGCGGAGAAGTGATCGGGATCCTCTGTCATGAACATATTGGCCCAAGAAGAGCGTGGGAATTTGATGAGGAACTCTTCGCGGCATCGATGGCCGACCTTGTTTCCCTTGCGGTAGAATCTTCAAACCGGAAAAAATCTGAAACGGCTCTTCAGGAAAGTGAACTCCGCTATGCACTGGCTGCAAAAGGCGCCAACGACGGCCTCTGGGATTGGGATTTAAAGCATGACACGGTTTATTATTCACCCCGGTGGAAATCGATGCTTGGATTTGCGGAGGAAGAGATAAGCAGCAAACCTGGAGAATGGCTGGAACGGATTCATGAGGATGACAGGCTGGAAGTGGAAAGTGCTTTTCAGGCTCACCTGGCTGGCCTCGAGCCCCATTTTGAAAGAGAATTCCGAATCGTCCATCGGGATGGTACCTACCGCTGGGTTCTTGCCAGGGGCATGGCCGTGCGGGATGAGGAAAACCGTCCCATACGAATGGCGGGGTCCCAGACCGACATCACCGATCGGAAGAGAGCAGAGGAGCAGCTTCTCCATGACGCGTTTCACGATGCACTGACCCTTCTTCCCAACCGTGCACTTTTCACCGACCGTCTCGGTCAGGCGATCGAGCGCACCCGTCGCAGTGAAGAAACCACATTTGCTGTTCTGCACATCGATCTGGATCGATTCAAGGTGATAAACGAAAGCCTGGGGCACCTCATCGGAGATCGTCTGTTGATACGAACCGGAGAATTAATCCGCGGCAGCCTCCTTCCCGGAGACACGGTTGCAAGGCTCGGAGGAGACGAGTTCGCCATCCTGGTCGAGGATGTTGAAGATCCTTCCGAGGTTACGCGTCTGGCAGATCGGATCCTGACCTCTTTCCAGTCTCCCATCACGATTGGCGAACATGAAATCTACACCTCAGCCTGTATCGGAATTTCCTTCAGTCATATCGCTCACAGCCGCCCGGAGCTCTATCTCCGGGATGCCGAATCAGCCATGTACAAGGCAAAAGTTCTGGGCAGAGGCTCCTACGCCATCTTTGAAGCCGGCATGCATGCCCGGGCCGTATCCATCCTCAAGCTTGAGAACGAGCTCCGATCCGCGTTAAACCGGAAGGAATTCAACCTTCATTACCAACCGATTATTAACCTGGATCTGTCCAAAGTTCACGGTTTTGAAGCCCTCATACGATGGAAGCATCCGGAGCGGGGATTGATGACACCTGATGACTTCCTTACGATCGCAACCGATGCCGGCTATATGGCGGAGATTGATCGGTGGGTCATTGGAGAAACATGCCGGCAACTTTCGGAATGGAAATCCCTCACGAAGGAAAGCGCAGATCTGTCCTGCACCGTTAACCTCTCCAACCACATTCTCTACCAGCCTGACCTTCCCGAATTCATCGGTGAAACCCTCCGCATATGCAACCTTTCTCCCGACTCTCTTGGCCTGGAGATCACCGAAGGTATGATCATGGAACGGGTAGAAGATGTCACATCCACCCTGTTTCAGCTGAAGGCACTGGGAGTCAAGCTCCTGGTGGATGATTTTGGCACTGGATATTCATCCTTGAGTTACCTGCATCAGTTTCCTCTGGATTTTCTGAAAATTGATCGATCTTTCATTATGAAGATGAAGTCTCCCAAAGACCGTTCGGAAATCGTATCTACTATTATTTCGCTGGGCCATCACCTGAATATGAAGGTCATGGGAGAGGGCGTCGAGATGGCCGAGCAGATCCGTGCGCTAAAAGATCTGGGATGCAACTATGCCCAGGGGTACCATATTTCACGTCCCCTGACGGCCAGAGATGCTGCTGATTTCGTGAAGCAATTTGACATTTCCACTATTCTCTTCGACTAAATTATTTCCTTCGAAATTCTCGGCCTAACGATGAATGTCGAGTCGATCCATCAGGTGGTACAGTCCGTTTCTGGATATGCCAAGAAGATCAGCAGCCGCCCGGATATTGCCATTTGTCCTCTTCAACGACTCCTTGAGAGCGATTTGCCGGACAAGGTCCAGTAACGTTTCAAGATCCAGAACACCCAGGACACTCACATATTGCTCCAGAATCTTCGCCAGCGCGCTGAGCCACAGAGACTCCATGGCCAGCGGTTCTGCTTTTTTCATTTGAATTTCCAGCACCACGTCACCAAGGCTGAACCGGTCCCCATCCTTCAGGGAAACAGGATCATGAATCGCCTTTTCGTTCAGCATGGGCTTTGCGACACCCTTCAACGGGTGGATAAAATATGAGTGTGTATCTCGAGTCAGGAGCGCGTGGACTCTTCGTACGCCGGGAAATGGAAGATAGATGTCACATGTCGGGTCTGATCCAATGGCGTACTCTTCATTCTCGAGATAAATGTGCTTTTCACCCGAGGGAGCCCTGCAGATCAATGTCCACATGTTGAAGAACTAAGCAAGAAAGATGCCAGGTTTTTTTATGAGGGGAAAAATCACTTCCATCAAAACAGGATGAACCAGGAAAGGCGTTTTCCGAATCCTACCCGAAGAACTAAAATGAAAAACTTTTCACTTCAAGTGAAATATATTTCACACAAAGTCTGTAAAGGCGTGGCGATGCCACCACGGATCATAAAAACGTAAAGAGATTCCTCTCTCCAATAAGGCTTCATAGCGGTCCACGACTTCAGCAAAGGATTGTGGGGACGTCAGTAAAGGATTTTTCGAACTGCAAAATCCGAAAGACCACATCCCTCCCGGATAGGTTGGAACGGGACCGGTATAGCGAAAAACCTTTCCAAAAACACTGCGTGCGCAGGTAAGAATCTGTTCGTGAACCGATCCCATGCCGAGAGGACTCTCGGCCTGGAACGCAAAGATACCGTCTTCCTGCAACACAGCCTGAACATTTCTGTAAAATTCAGTTCCGAAGATGCTCAGGGACGGCCCCGTAGGATCGGACACATCCGCATAGACGATATCGACCTTCTGTCCCGTATTCTTCATGTTTCTTACCCACTCGAGACCATCTCCGATGGTCAGGCTGTACCGGGGATCCTTCATAATGTCCTGACCCCTGGCATCCTTCCATAATTCAGGGAAGTACTCTCTGCACATGGTGACGACCCGTTCATCGATCTCAACCATATGGAGATTTCGAATGGAGGGGTGCTTGAGAATTTCCCTCGCCGCTCCCCCATCCCCTCCTCCGATCAGGAGAACATCCAACCCTCGATCCGGTGCAACCATGATCGCCGGATGGATCAACTGTTCATGGTAAAAATATTCATCTTTCTGCGTCGTTTGCAGGGCTCCATCCAGAACCAGCACATTCCCGAGATCGAGAGACTCAAAAATCAGAAGGGATTGAAACGGAGTCTCTTCCTGGTGAAGAACTTTTCTGACCCGAATCGAAACCTTCATTCCAGGTCCTTCGATATCAGACCACCAGATATCCTGATGTCTTTGAGGGGAAGAGTTCATGAATCAGTCAGCGCAGATCACACGCTGGGGCACGTGAACATGCTCACCCCGATCCTGGACAATCACTTCATGGTGAGAGGGCTTGAAGGATTCAAGCATCATCCTCTCAACAAGGGACAAATCGGTCTCAAGATTACAGGTGAAGAAATCTACCGCCGCGTAACCCAGTTCCGGCCACGTGTGGACAGAGACGTGGGATTCCGCCAGGAGTACAACACCTGACACTCCGTGGGGCGTAAAGGCATGAAAAGAATCTTTCAACGGGGTCATGCCACTTCGGCGCGCAATCGTATAAAGGATCTTTCTCAACATGGCTTCATTGTTGAGAAGCTTAGAATCACAGTTATGGAGTTCAATCAACAGATGCAGGCCTAACGCTTTCAATATTCACCTCCTCTCTGCCGGACAATTGCCCTGGCACCGAATCACGAGCGCATATTATACACGGTTACCCGGATCAAGAAAACATGGCATGAATAAAAATATTCCCGGTAATTCCGAATCAACTATCCCGGGGCTTTGAAAGTCCTGTATAATGACAAACAGCATATTATTTTCGAACCAGGGAGAACAGGTACGCCTGCAGTACGAACTATGGAGGAGGCGACATGATAAAGCATCTTCTTCTCGGGATCGACGGAAGTGAAATTGCCCGGAATGCGAGCAACCTTGCCTTCTGGGTTTCCGATCTATGGGGGGCGAAGGTGGACGCCCTTCACGTTGTCGACACAACGCACCTGAAGGCCGAGTATATGGCTGATATTGCGGGATCCATGGGTTTCGAGCCATTTGGTAATTACGCCGCTCAGGAAGAGAAAATTCTTTCTGATCTTGGAGATCTTATCGTACAGAATTTTATCGACTTCTGTGAACGATTTTCAGTGTCGTGCTCGGTGAGCAGTGTAATTGGAACCGTTGGAACCTCTCTCCTGGAAGCCTCTCGTAAAGTGGACCTGCTGATTCTTGGCCGCAAGGGAGTGAATGCGGCATTTCATCCCGATCGTATGGGATCGACCGCAGAATATATCCTTCGACGGACATCACGCCCCCTTATTATTGTCCCGGATCGAGCATCGCCGCCGGAGAAATTTATCGTTGCTTACGATGGATCAGATTCTTCCTATAAAGCACTATCTCACGCCGCAAGGTTTGGTGAAAAGCTGAATGTTCCCCTTACCGTGGTCCATGCGGGGGAAGATGACAGACAGGCTCCTGATATTCTGAAAGGAGCCTCCTCCTACCTTGAACCTTATCATCTGGAGATTCAAGCTGAATTTCTCAAGGGACCTGTCGAAGAAAGTCTCGTAGAGTTCATTGCTGACCAGCCTTCCTCCATGCTCTTTCTGGGGCTCCGTGGCCATAGCCGCATTCGGGAGCTTCTCCTGGGATCGACAGCCGAATTTGTCGTCAACCGAACCCAGATTCCTGTATATTGTGTACCATGAAAATCTTTGAACAGAGTTCGACTCCCTATTTCCCTCTCATCCTCTCCAAGCTGCACATTGAAGGACGAAGCGGCCAGGTGGAGGTCAAAGATGATGATACAACGTACAATTTCATCCTGGACAAAGGAAGAATTATGGCCCTTTCTTCGTCCAACTCGGAGGAATCCCTCTCCCAGTTGATCATTAAATCCGGCCTGATCAGCCCCTGGGATGTCGAGCTGGCCCAGGAAGCGGTTGATACGACAAAAGGAAGGCCTCTCGGCAGTCTCCTGGTTGATATGGGCCTGGCTCAGCAGGAAATGATCATAGACCAGCTGAACCGAAAACTCGAACAGACCCTCGTCCAGCTTTTCAAATCCCGTAAAGTCGATGTCACTTTCCGACCGGAAGTACAGGTCGTAAGCTGGAAGATTCTGCCTTCAAAAACAACTGCGGACCTGATTCTTGCAGCTTCCCGTGCCATCGACTCTCCATTGGCCATCGACCGAGTTATCGACAACCCGCAGAAATTCCTCCACCTGAGCCAGGATGTCCGGTTGCGTTATCAGCAGGCCAGCACCAATCGTCTGGAAAAGACAATCCTGCACCACGCCGATAAAGGCCCTCGAATCGAGCAGATTCTGGAATCCAATCCTCAAATCGATCGTTTCCAGCTATTGAAAACGATTTTCGGCCTGGTCATGGCCGGCCTCCTTGAAGTATCCAGCACGCCTCCCGCCCGGGATTCACTGTCGATCCCGCAGAAGGCTGAGGGAGAAGAATTCACCCTGACCCGGAAAATGGTTGTCGAAAAATTCCATCACATCGGTATTCAGGAACCCAATGAGTTCCTTGAACTTCCTGACACTTTTACTCCCATAGACATCCGGCGACAGTATGAGACACTCTTATCCATTTACCACCCCGATCAGAGTTCTAAGGAAACATTGACCGACCTGACCCATCAGCTGGAAGCCATCTTCCTCGAACTGACCCGTGCTTACAATATCCTTACCCGAAAGGAAGCACCCCGCCCCAAAGAATCTTCAAAGGAACCCGCTGACAGCCCTTCAGACACCCAGGTCAAGCTGAAGACCGCGTCGACCAATTACCAGTATGCCCTGCGGATGTTGAGCGATCGGAAGCTGGCCGATGCTATGACGGCCATCCAGATGTCCGTAGACAATGACCCGGGTAACTCATTCTACCTTTTCAAAATGGGACAGATCCTGCGCCGAATTCCTGGAAAGCAGAAAGAGGCTGAACTTTCCTATCGCCGGGCCCTGGATCTCGACCCGCTGAGCACAGATATCATGGCGGATCTTGCTTCTCTTTACTGGGAAAACGGGATGAAGGCCAAGGCCAACACGACGATGAGACAGGCCTTTTCCATCGATCCATCGAATACGAGGCTTCAAAAGTTCTGGCAATATCTTCAGATCAGCGATCGCACCCTGCCCATGAAAGAGATCTTTTATTTTCTCGGGGGATTGCTCTTAGGAATTGGCCTGGCAACGCTTATGTGATCGAATCCGTACAATGTGACGGAACGTACCTGCAATCGGAGCAAAGGAATGACATCCCCCTGAATCCGTTTCTGTCCGGGGTATGAGGTGATCCTTCCATTGTTCCGTCATCCTTGCAAAGGATGGGTAAACCCGATATGATGTGCCCCATGCCAGAGCACCACAGGAGGTTGTTTTGATGAAAGTACTAAGTCTTTTCGGAATGTTTATGCTTTTCCTCTGTGTCAGCTGTTCTACAGTCACACAGACGGCTCAGCCTGCAGCTCCCGCTGCCGCGAAAAAAACTCCCGCTCAGAAGGCAAATGACAATCGCGTCGCCGTACTCAATGGCGCCGACATTACCCGGTCTGAGCTGGAGGAATTTCTCGGTCCCGCCCTGGGACAGATCCGTCAGCAGGAATATCAGATCCTCTCTTCAGGTCTAAAGGATTACATCTTTCTAAAGCTCCAGGAGAAAGAGGCTGCGGCTCTCAACATTTCCGTTGAAGAATATTACAAGCAGAACGTAACGGATAAAGCCGGCAAACCGACGGAAGAAGAGATCTCCCAGACATTGAATCAATATCGGTCCCGCCTTCCCCAGGATGAGAAGGAAGCCCGACAGAAAGTCATGGAATTCCTTGATGGCCAGAAGATTCAGCAGCAGGAGGAGATCTTCAAGAATGAGCTGCTCTCGAAGGCAAAGTATAAAACCTTTATCCAGCCTCCCCGCCTGGATGTCAAGATTACAGAGAACGACCCTAAAAAAGGTCCGGCCGATGCACCCATCGTCCTGGTGGAATACTCCGACTTCGAATGCCCCTACTGTGGAAGGGTTCAGTCTACTCTCGAGCAGGTCGCCAAAGACTATGACGGCAAGATTCTCCACGTTTTTAAAAACCTGCCCCTCGAATTCCACAAGAGCGCCCGATTTGCCGCTGAAGCCGCACTCTGTGCCAAGGATCAGGGAAAGTTCTGGGAATTTCATGACTGGATGTATCAGAACCGAAGCAAGCTGAATTCCGATGGAGTCAAGGAGTATGCGGGTTCTCTGGGTATGGATGTCGACGCCTTCACAAAATGCATGGATGAACACAAATACGCCGCCCAGATCGATGCCGATGTCGTACAGGCTCAGATACTTGGAGCGACGGCAACCCCCTCTTTTTTCATTAACGGTCGTTTGCTGAGGGGCGCACAGCCGCTGGAACAGTTCAAGGAGATCATCGATCAGGAGCTTGAATTCGCCGCACAGAAAGCAAATTAGAGTCCTGGGCATCGATGATGCCCCGTTTCGACGGGACGTGACGCGCAACGTCCTGGTCGTGGGTGCCCTCTATCGAGGACGTGACTATCTGGAAGGTGTCCTTACAACCACGATCACCCAGGATGGATGGAACGCAACCAGACAATTGGCGGCCATGATTGGCCGCCGTTTTTTTCACCAGATCGACCTGGTCGTACTCGATGGAATCACCCTTGCCGGTTTCAATATCGTTGACATCCACACCCTTCACAGAATGACCGGAAAGCCGGTCCTTGTCACGATGCGCAAGAAACCCGACTTTGCATCCATTCGCTCCGCACTCGGAAACCTCTCCCGCCCTTCCGCCCGATATAAAGTCATAGAAAGGGCGGGCATCCCCCTTCGTGTCGGTCCGCTCTACATTCAGACGGCGGGATTACAGGAAATGGAAATCGCATCCATTATTCCAGAAATAACCCTTTGCGGTCATATTCCGGAGGCACTGCGGGCAGCGCATCTTATCGCCGGCGGATTCGGTGCAGGTGCAAGCAAAGGAAGAGCTTGAAACTGGAAATACGAATCAAAGAACAACGCAAATCCCCCGTCGGGCTATGCTATACTCTGCCCACTGTCCTTTGAGTTTGCCAACTCGGGAAATGCAAGCAATCTAAGGAGGTGTACATGATCGGAATCATAGGTTACGGCTCTTATATTCCCCGATACCGGATCAAGGCTGACGAAATTGCCAAGGTCTGGGGTGCGGATGCGGAGAGCTACAAACGTGGGCTTGCCCTTACTCAAAAATCGGTTCCTGCACCAGATCAGGACGTCATCACGATGTCCGTGGAAGCCGCGCGGAACGCCCTGAAGCGGGCGGGAATCAACCCTGCCGACATCGGTGCGATTTACATCGGATCGGAATCTCACCCCTATGCTGTCAAGCCTTCGGGAACAGTCGTGGGAGATGCTATCGGAGCCACGCCCCACATACACTGTGCCGATCTTGAATTTGCATGCAAAGCAGGATCGGAAGGCATGTACATTGCCTATTCCCACGTTAAGTCCGGTGAGATGAACTTTGCCCTGGGAATCGGAGCCGATACCAGTCAGGGAGCGCCCGGTGATGCCCTTGAATACTCAGCCGCAGCCGGTGCGGCCGCCTTCATCTTCGGAAAAGGCGAAGGGGTTCTTGCGTCCGTGGACTTTACCCATTCCTACATGACGGACACACCCGATTTCTGGAGAAGGGAGTATCAGCACTATCCCCAGCATGGAGCCCGATTCACCGGGGAACCCGCTTACTTTCACCACATCACGGGTTGCGCCAGAGCCCTGCTGGAAAAATCGGGAATGAAACCTTCAGATTTTGCCTATGCCGTATTTCATCAGCCCAACGGAAAATTTCCGATGCGAGTTGGAAAAATGCTCGGCTTCACCCGGGAACAGATGGAAACCGGGTGGCTTGTGCCTCTCCTTGGAAATACCTACTCGGGAGCCTCACCCCTTGGACTGACAGCCATTCTCGATGTTGCCAGGCCCGGGGACAAGATCTTCATGGCCTCGTTCGGCTCCGGTGCCGGTAGCGACGGGTTCATTTTTACCGCCACAGATAAACTTCCTGCTGTCCAGAAAAAGGCGTTGACGACCCGGTTTTACCTGGATAAGGGACAGATCTATCTCGACTACGGATCCTATGCAAAGTTCCGTCACAAGATCCGTAAGGCCAACGAGAGCTAGGAAGGGATACAGTCATGAAAGATATAGCCATTATCGGAATTGGAATGACACAGTTCGGAGAACTGTGGGAAAAATCACTGAGAGACCTGTTTGTTGAAGCCTCCCTGGAAGCCGTAAAGGATGCGGGCGTCGATCACGTTGATGCGCTCTACGTCGGATCCATGAGCCCGGGACTCTTTAACAACCAGGAGCACATCGGATCCCTTATGGCCGATTACCTCGGGCAAAAGTATATTGCCGGAACACGAGTGGAATCCGCCTGCGCTTCAGGCGGCGCAGCCCTGCGTTGTGCGGCCGCCGCCGTTGCATCCGGCATGCATGAAATCGTCTTAGCGGGCGGCGTTGAAAAGATGACCGACGTTTCCGGAGGAGACGCGACCTTCGCCCTGGGAACGGCAGCGGATGCCGATTACGAGTCCTTCCTTGGGGTTACCTTTCCGGGACTCTATGCCATGATGGCTACCGCCCACATGGCGGCGTACGGGACGACCCGTCAAATGCTATCAAGGGTTGCGATAAAAAACCATGCCCACGGATTGAAGAATCCCAGGGCCCAGTATCGCCTTGCGATCGACGAAGATACGGTTGTCAACTCCCCGCTGGTAGCCCATCCTCTTCACCTTTTCGACTGTTCCCCGATCACGGATGGTGCGGCGGCCTGCATCGTGACCACCCTGGAGAACGCAAAAAGAATCTGCAAAAAACCCATTGTGACGATTGCCGGATCGGGTCAGGCTACGGATTCGATCGCCCTCTATCAGCGTGATGACCTTCTCTGGCTTAATGCGACAGAGGAGGCCGCGAAGCAGGCGTACACCATGGCCGGGATCGGCCCAGAAGATATCGATTTCGCGGAAGTGCACGACTGCTTTACGATCGCAGAAATCATGGTGATCGAAGCCCTCGGTTTTGCGGAACGTGGAAAGGGCGGCACCTTTGAGCTCGAAGGACACACCGCACTCGGCGGGAAAAAACCGATTAACACTTCGGGCGGCCTCAAATCGAAGGGACATCCCGTCGGCGCGACCGGCATTGCCCAGATTTGCGAACTCGTCACCCAGCTCCGGGGAGAAGCAGGCGAACGCCAGGTACAGGGAGCCAGGCGTGCCCTGGCCCAGAACATGGGAGGCTCGGGTGGAAGCGCCGTCGTACACATTCTGGAGGTGAACGCATGACAACTTCGGCAAGGATCTGGAGAGAAAAGCCCCAGAGGTACAGACTGGAAGCCAATGCCTGCAAGGGCTGTGGTAAGGTATTCTTTCCTCCACGCCTGGTCTGTTCCGCCTGTGGAGGCCGCGAGTTCACGCCCACCTCTCTTCCCGGAAAAGGGAAGGTTGTGACCTTTACGGTTATCCATACACCACCCACCGCCTTTGACGATGAAAGCCCCTATGCCATGGCTGTAGTGGAGTTGGAAAATGGAGCCCGGATCTTTGCACAGCTCGTTGATGTGGATCCCGACTCCATAGCTATCGGAATGGCCGTGAAGACCGAATTCCGGAAAATACAGCAGGCCGGATTATCCGGAGTTCTCTGCTACGGGTACAAGTTCGTTCCCGATGTTTCGGCTTAAGACAACCGTCAACACCTCGGACGCCGAATTCAGGGCGAACCGGGATTTCTATCAGGAACGCAGAACTCAGTACCTGGAGGTCCTGAACCGAACCAGGGAGGGTGGACCGCCTCATCATCGGGAAAAACACATTTCCCGGGGAAAGCTGCTGGCCAGGGACCGAATTGAACGATTACTGGATCCCGGTACCCCCTTTCTCGAACTTTCGGCTCTGGCCGCGAATGGCATGTACAACGACGAAGCCCCCGCAGCCGGGATGATTACAGGAATCGGATTCGTGAACGGACGCGAAGTCATGGTGATTGCCAATGATGCGACGGTCAAGGGCGGAACCTACTTTCCGGAGACGATCAAAAAACATATCCGGGCCCAGGAAATCGCCCAGGAAAACCGCCTCCCCTGCGTCTATCTGGTAGACTCCGGGGGTATTTTCCTTCCCGAACAGGCCGGCACATTTCCCGATAAAGAACACTTCGGCAGGATTTTCTACAATGAGGCCGTAATGTCTTCCCTGGGCATTTCGCAGATCTCCACGGTTCTTGGATTCTGTACGGCGGGAGGGGCCTATCTTCCCGCCATGAGCGACGAGGCAGTCATCGTGAAGGAACAGGGGACCATCTTCATCGGGGGCCCGCCTCTGGTAAAGGCTGCCACCGGTGTCGACGTCACCCCCGAAGAACTTGGCGGTGCCGACGTGCACTGCAAGATCTCGGGTGTATCCGACCATTATGCCCTGAACGATGAGCACGCCCTGGAAATCACCCGGAACATCATCGAGAACCTCCCTCCGGCGATCAAGTTTCCTCTTCATCGTGAAGAGCCGGAAGATCCCTATTACGATCCCGAGGAACTCTACGGGATCATGCCAAGGGACTTTCGAAAACCCTTCGACATTCGGGAAGTGATTGCCCGCCTCGTCGACGGCTCCTACTTTCACGAGTTCAAACCCTACTACGGTTCCACCCTGGTAACCGGCTTCGCACGAATCCACGGATACCCCGTGGGCATCGTTGCCAACAACGGGGTACTCTTTTCCGAAAGCAGCCAGAAGGGCGCTCACTTTATTTCCATGTGTTCCGTTCGTAAAACTCCCCTGATCTTTCTGCAGAACATCACCGGTTTTATCGTGGGAAAAGATTACGAGCACGGGGGGATCGCAAAAGACGGCGCCAAGATGGTCCATGCCGTTGCGACGGCCCAGGTACCCAAGTTCACCGTAATCGTGGGGGCATCCCACGGTGCCGGAAACTACGCCATGTGCGGCCGCGGCTACCTTCCCCGTCTGCTCTTCATGTGGCCCACGGCAAAAATATCCGTCATGGGAGGCGAGCAGGCAGCAGACGTCCTGGCCCAGGTCAAACAGCAGCAACTGGAAGCAAAGGGCAAGACACTGGCTCCGGAGGAGATGGAGGAGATCCGCAAACCCATCCTGGATAAATATGCTTACGAATCCTCCTGTTATTATTCGACCGCCCGTCTGTGGGATGATGGGATCATTGACCCGGTGGAAACGCGGGATGTTCTGGGATTGTCTATCGCGATGAGTCTCAACGCCCCCATTCCGGACCACAGGTTTGGCATCTTTCGGATGTAGGTAAGGTCTTCCGATTAATTGATTAACCTTCACCGCCCCCTTTCCGGGGGCGGTTTTTTATCGCACGGGGATAAGACGATCCGCCGCGGGAATGTCCTGGTCTCGGAGGTGAATCACTCCTTCATGGCGGCCGGGAAAGTCAATTCTTTCAAAGGGCCAGGACTGGACCAGCCACTCCCTTACGGCCACCTCCAGGATGGGTTCCATTCCCTCCTGCCACGCCCCTTCTTCGGCCCAGAAGAAGATGTGGGCATCCACATTGCCGTACCGTTCCGGGATAATGTAGATGCAACCAAGAGCCCGGCTCTCATCCGGTGTCATCACGGTGTACGTATAGGCTCTACCCTCCTCCATGTCCTTCATTTTCCGGGACAGTTCCCGACGATTTTTTTGCACGGAAAAATCCTCAGGAGGCCAGTCACCTCCCAGAATCTGACGAATCCTGCCGCGGCTTTTCATAACCGCCAAATAATCGATTTCCGCATCGGCAGGTGTGAGGGTCCGAATCCGAAACATGGGCGTTTCATACCCGGGAGGAGGTGCGGAATCGACGATCCTGCCTGTCTGGTCTCCTGAGACGGTCCTAACCCGCATGAGATCAAATGGGCGGGAAGATCCGTCCGGGTTGAAAAGAACACCGGAAATCAGACCCTCTTCCTGATCCAGTGTTCCTTTAAAACGAACACCACTGGATGGAACCCGAAAGGTCACAACATCGTCGTGGAATTGGATACGGCTTACCATGGTGTCCGGCATCCGCCGGCCATCACGGTAGCTGAGCACAATCCCCTTCAAACCTCTCCAGGATGGGCGGAGGGAAAAGACAAAGTGGTCCACATGCCCACCCTCCATAGAAACAAATGCCTCCCATTCTCCAGTGACTCGCTCCGATTGTATGAATCCTCGTACCATAATCCAGACCAGAACAATCACTACCGTCAGCAGTAGAATCGGCAGCGGGCGACTCGTATGAATGAAGGACCTGTTACCTTCCATACACTGTAAGACCTTTTCAAAGTTGATTAGTTCCCCAAGCATCGATATTTGACGCAGCCCCACCGGCTTACCTATACTGAACGTGTGACCCGCTTCCCCTCTCCTGCTCAGGATTCGTTTCAGGCCAGGACCGTTCCCCTCTCGGTGGACGGTCTGAAGGCCCTGGGAACAGGGTTTCTTCTTGCGGTGATTGTGTCCGCAATTCCTCCCCTTCGATTCATTCTTCACTATCTCAACACCCTGATCCATGAGCTCGGGCATACCGTCTTTTTCTGGCTATTCGGCTATCCCGCATTTCCTGCCTTTGACTTTTCATACGGCGGAGGCCTCTCCTTCCACCATGGCCGCAGCGCAATCCTCCTCTTTCTGATTGCTGCAGTCTATGTCGGGGCAGGGTATGGGCTGAGATCCTTCCGCAGGCTCCTTGGAGCCCTGACGATCCTGGCCGTTCTGCATCTTATCCTTTCCCTCTCACGATTTCATGACGCCCTGATCCTCTTCATGGGCCACGGCACGGAGATTCTGTTTGGAAGCCTTTTCCTCTATCGTGCTCTCTCCGGTTCCGGGATCAAGGTCCCCCTGGAACGCCCCCTCTACGGAATGTGTGGATGGTTTCTCTACATCCAGAACTTCATCTTCGCCCACGATCTCATCAACAGTGAGCAGTTCAGGGATTACTATGAAAATGCCGCGAAAGGCGGCGGGCACTGGATGGACTTCAGCCAGCTTGCGGAAATTTATCTTCGCGTCGACCTTTCGGTTGTCGCTCAGCTCTTCTTTTTCTATTCGGTTCTGACTCTGGGATTCACCTGGGCCTTCTACCGGTATCGAGCATGGATCAAACAGTTCGGCCTGTGGCTGATTGAATCGTGACATCTGTCTCCCATCTTTACAAAGAGGAAAGGCTATGTTACGGTTTTCACATGAAAATTAAAGAACTGATATTTAACAAGATATGCCTTATTTTTCCGACTCTTTTTCTGGGTATGATTCCTGCACTTCTCACGGCGGAGGCTCCGCCCGCACTCTATTCCTCGCCGACCTTCACCCTGAACCTGGTGGAACGTGTACGGTTGACCCGCTGGGATAATGCGGTCATGCTGGACTCCGGCGCCAAGGGCGATACGGCCTTCACGCGGACCCTTACCAGCCTTGCGGGCCGCTGGAAGCCGTCGGAGAAGTTTGAGTTTCTCCTGAAGGTAACCAACGAATTCCGGTATTACATAAAACCCGACAACCGCGATTTCACGTTCAATGAGATTTTCATTGACAACCTGTACGCCCGCTGGAACAGGCCCTCCGGTTTGCCGTTCACCCTGACGCTGGGAAGGCAGAATCTCATTCTTGGAGAGGGGTTTGTGGTCATGGACGGCCATCCCCTCGACGGCTCTCGATCGATCTACTTCAATGCGGCCAGGGTCGATGCGCACCTTGATCAGAAGGGTAACCACACCCTGACCTTTTTCTACATGGATCAGACCGAAACCGACGATCAGCTGCCTCTGCTGAATGAGCAGGACCAACCTCTGATTGAGCAGCCGGAGCGCGGTCTGGGCGCCTACTATTCTGGAACCCTGGCTAATGGAAAGCTGGAAGGGTACCTGATCCAGAAATGGGTGGATGAGGGGAAACCGGACACCCTCTCTTCTGATTTTTCCACATTAGGCCTTCGGTGGATTCATCCCCTGTCTTCCTCGTTGTCATGGACGACCGAGACGGCCGCCCAGTTTGGGTCTCTGGGAGAGCAGGACCGTAAAGCCTATGGGGGCTATTCCACTCTCATGTGGGATACGGGAAGGAAGGGAATCCGGCCATCCAGGCTCTCCCTTGGATTGATCTATCTGTCCGGTGACGATCCTGCCACAGCGGACTGGGAGGGCTGGGATCCAATCTTCAGCCGCTGGCCGAAGTGGAGTGAATCCTATATCTACACGTTCATTCGGGAATACAACGGCCGGGTGGCTTACTGGAGCAACTTTGCCTCCCTCTATGGTTCACTGACCTTCTCACTCACGCCCCGGGCCCGATTGGATTTCACCTATCACCATCTCCGCGCGCCGCAAGATGCGCCACCCGATCAGGCCTTTCCCGGGGGCTCGGGACATACGCGCGGTGATCTTTTCATTACAAAGCTTAACCTGACCTTTTCCCGGAATCTTACCGGCCACCTGTTGTGGGAACGATTCTCCCCCGGCAACTATTATTTCCAGGACGCCGACGGGTACGACTGGTTCCGTTTTGAATGTCTCCTGAAATTCTAAGCATCCATACCCTTCCGCTAAGGAGTGCCCCATGGCCCTGAAAGTGATCGTCCTTGCAGTGTACGCCCTCATGATTATCGTAATCGGGATCATGGGACTGAGAAAAACCCGCACCTTTTCCGACTTTTTTCTTGGAGGCGGGAAGGTGGGACCATGGATGACCGCCTTCACCTATGGAACCGCCTATTTTTCCGCCGTACTCTTCATCGGCTTCGCCGGGAAAATCGGATGGAATTTCGGATATTCCGGCCTGTGGATCGCCCTGGGCAATACGCTTATCGGGGTGCTTCTCGTCTGGTGGGCCATCGCTCCCCGCGTCCGCAGGATGGTATCGGAATACGGCGTCACAACCATGCCCGAGTTCTTCGAAAAGCGGTACCAGAGCCGGTTTCTAAAACTCTATTCTCCGCTCTGTATCTTTGTCTTTTTCGTTCCCTACAGTGCGGCGGTTTTTATCGGGTTGGGATTTCTCTTCACCTCGACCTTCGGAATCGAGTATGGGGCGGCCATGATTTCCATGGGGCTCTTTACCGCCATCTACCTCGTCCTCGGGGGATACCGATCGATGACGATGATCGATGTCATCTTCGGGATGATCATGTCTGTGGGTGTACTGGTGCTTCTCTGGAGTACCGTGGAGAAATCGGGGGGCGTAGCATCGATAACTTCTTCCCTGACCGCCATCCATCCTGACCTTTCATCATGGGTGGGACCTCCGGGCATCTGGCCGCTCTTTGCCCTTGTGTTTCTTACAAGCGTGGCCCCCATGGCCATGCCTCAGCTGATTCAGAAATTCTACGCCATTCGGGACGAACGGGCGATCCGGATTGGTATGTCGGCTTCCACCGCCTTTGCCCTTCTGGTATGCGGCGTTGCCTACTTTACCGGGGCAACAACCCGGGTCCTGCTCAGCCCGGAAACCGCCCCCGCTGCCTTTGCAGAAGGGAAACCCGTATATGACGCTCTGATGCCGGAACTGCTCGCCAACGTCATCCATCCTTCCCTCTCCGTCGTGATTCTTCTTCTGATCCTCTCCGCATCGATGTCCACTCTCGCCGCGCTGGTCCTGATTTCAAGCTCATCCGTCGCCAAAGACATCTATGCAGGATTCGTGAATCCTGAGGTATCCGACCGGTCCCTGACCCGCCTCATGCGAGCAGCCAGCGCCTTTTTTATTCTGATTTCCGTTCTCCTTGCCTATATGCGGCCCGCAACCATTGTTGCGATCCTGGGGATTTCCTGGGGCGCCATCGGGTCGGCCTTCCTGGGGCCCTTTCTCTGGGGATTGTTCTGGAAAAAAACAAGCCGTGCAGGAGCCACCCTGGGTTCCCTGGCGGCCCTGGCTACCTGCCTGATCCTCTATTTTCAGGGCATGCCGTCACCCGAAGCCGGAACGATCGGAATGATGATCTCCCTTTTGGCCTGCCCGGTGATTTCCCTGATCGCCCCCGGAAAACCGGAATGATGCGGGAATCGGGATAAAGATTCAGAAGGCCTCGCCGATCGAGAGGTAGACACCGGTATCGTCTTCACTGAATCCGACATCGAGGCGGAGATACATTCGTTCTTTCCGATTCACCATGTAACGGACTCCGCCTCCTCCTGCGATCTTTAAATCCCCGGAGAACAGATCTCCTGGATCTTCCCCCACCCTGCCCGCACCGGCAAAGGCCGCAAGACCCCACCGTTTTCCAAGTTCAAGGCGATATTCCGCCTGAACGACCAGGGATGCCCTGTCTCGAAACCGTCCTCCATAGATTCCTCTCAGGAGGAACTGGCCACCGATTTCAGCGTACTCCTGGAATGGAGCAGAACCATGGAGACTTTGCGAAAAGAGCTGCAGTGCAAGGACATGCCTTGGCGCGAGAGTTTGATAGGATCTGGCATCCAGCCTGTACTCCTGGTAATGAAAATCACTTCCCAGAGCCGAATCGAAAAGTCCCGCACGAAATTCGACATGGAAGCCCCGGGAGGGGAAGAAGTGATGATCGCGGGAATCATAGGTCATCAGGGCAAGAAGCCCACCGATGGTTCCACCATTCGAACCGGGGATATCCCCCTGATCCAGAATGCCCCCCTGCTCAACATCCAGCAGTTCGTGATCTTTGAAATCGAACCCCAGGCCCAGATAGAGATCGTCCGCGAATCTCCTTTGAAAAGACATCTCCAGCCGAAGAGTGCGGTAGGTATATTCTTCTTCGTTCGTTTCCTCCGTATCATTTCCGATCCCGTAAAACAGGGAGGGAAAATCATAATATCCGACATGCCCCCTGATCCAATAAGCGTCATTGGCCAGGTAAAGATTCGCAAACATCTGGGCGATCATCTGCTCCTCTTCCGTGTAAATGACCATGGGTAACATAGAGGAGGGTTTTCCGTCCGTGTATGCGGGTGAGAGGCGAAAGATGTGGTTTACCATGACCCCTGCCGCGAAACCCGTCTCGGGAGTACGAAAAAGGACAGGCAGAACGATCCAGCTTGAACTCTTTTCTTCCGTGATTTCTTCTTCAGCAGGGTCGGACATCCCGGCCAGGACCGGCAGGGAAGGCAGCCCCAGCAGAAGGGCAAGAAACCAGGCCAGGGGGGTGTACCGTATAATCTTCATGAAAAGAACCTCACTTTCTGAACTTGGCTCATTAAGAACTTGCGGATGATAACAGATTTCTTTTCCCGGACATTTCAATGTCAATCCGGGAAAGAGTAATGCAGGAACAGAGGTGCGAATGCAGGCGGAAAAGACGATGTCCTACATCCTGAGAGGAATGATCCTCCTGATCATCATGTGGGGAGGATCTCTTCCTGCCGGAGAGTATCAGGCGATCGACCAGTGGGCCGCCGGGACTCCCCCCGAAGTTACCCGGAGAATTGACAGCCTTGCTTTCTACCTGATCACTCCGGCAAAAAACGACAATGAAAAGGCCCGGGCCCTTTACACATGGATCACGAACAACCTTTCCTATGACCTGGAGGGATTGTTACATTCACAGAGATTGCCTGTGTCTGCTGAGGATGTTTTGAAGACGCGCAAAGCTGTATGTGGAGGTTTTGCAAATCTCTTTGAGCGCCTGGCGACGGAGGCAGGACTGGAGGCCGTTACGATCCGAGGCTTCTCCAAGGGGTACGGATACCAGGTCGGACAATCCACGCAAGACCAGACCAACCACGCCTGGAATGCCGTTCGAATCGATGGAGCCTGGAAGCTCATCGATGTCACATGGGGATCGGGGTATCTGGATGAAACGGGAACCTATGTTCGGAGATTTGAAGATTTTTATTTTCTTGCCAGACCGGAAGCCCTCATCCTGACCCACTTTCCCGAAGATCCGGCATGGCAGCTCCTTACTCCCCCCGTGACAAGGGAGGAGTTTGAGCGCTTTGTCTATGTCAAACCACCTTTATTTCATTACGGGATTGAACTGGACAGTCATACTTCAGCCAGTCTCCGCGTTTCGGACCAGCTCTTATTACACCTTCGCGTACCCGAAGAAATCATCCTGACTTCTTCTCTTCTCTCCGGAGATCGGGAAGTGGCTCGAGGGTACATCTTTTCTCAGAGGAACCGGGATGGCTACGATATTCACGTTCTCCCCCCTCATGTCGGAGTATTTACCCTGCGCATCTTCTCACGCCCCCGGGACAGTTCCGGTATCCTTGAATGGACCCTGGACTACCGGATCGAAGCCTCCCCGGATAAACCAGCAGATCGCCGTTTTCCCCTGGATTTCGAGCCATTTCACACCCATGCGGCCCGGCTGATTTCTCCTTTCTTTGCTCCTCTGGCAGGCCACACAACTCAAAACTTCAAGATTTTTATTCCCGAAGCCATGGAAGTTATCGTCCTTTCCGGGGCAAAACGGCATTTTCTGGTTCAGCGTGGAGAACTCTTCGAGGGGAAAGTCCGCCTCACTTCCGGCGACGTTACGGTTTATGCGAAGTTTCGTCCCGGGAATCTCTACGAAGCTCTATTGACCTATCCGTCCGGCGGAAGTTGACTTCAAACCAGGCCGCGGGCACAATATAGACAGGGATCAGGCTGAAATTCAACCGAGGAGAGGCGATCATGAAGGTTCGAGTCTTTGGCGCACCCTTTAACAGTGATGGAACATCACCCAGGGAGGAAAATCCAGCGTATGGACTCCGTGAGGCAGGTATTCTGAAATACCTCGAGAGAGAAGATCTTACGGTGATTGACGAAGGAGACCTCTCCGTTCCGGAGTGCGATGGATTCAGGGATCCTGATTCCAGAATCCTCCACGTCAGCGCATGGAAAAAATTTTCGCAACATCTGGCCAAGGAAACGTCCCGTCTGATGAAAAAAGATGACTTTCTTCTCATTCTGGGAGGCGACTGCGCTATTCTCTACGGCATCATAGCCGGCCTGGCTCTCCTGGATCGGAAACCGGGACTGGTCTATTTTGACGCTCATGCTGATTGCAGAATGCCGGATCTCTCCCCCTCGGGAGAGGCTGCAGAACTTATCACCACCTTACTTACGGGAAGAGGTCCGGCGAAGAGCCATCTCTGGCCGGGTCACTTCCCTCTGCTGGATGACAGTGACATCGTGATTGCCGGAATCCGGGAGAGAGATCTTGTCGACCGTACTTCCATTGCCGTTCTAGACCGTGCCAGAATGAAAATGGATGGTGTTGAGGTAGCCGCTGAAAGGGCACTGGATTTCCTTTCCAACAAAAACGAAAATATCTGGCTTCACTTCGATGTCGATGTCCTGGACCCCCGGCTGGTCCCGGTCTGCTTTCCGGAGCTTGATGGGCTTTCCTTTGACGAAGCCGAAACCTTTATGAAAATAATTCTCTGCTCGGGAAGAGTTCTCGGCATGGATGTGACCTGCTATCACCCCAGGATGGACAGTAACCTGAAGGCAGGAATTCAGATTTCCAACCTGCTTTCACGAGCTATCGGGACTCTTCGACACTGACACGGGATCCATTTCCGGGTCCTTTGATCCACGCGCCCTTCCATGATTCAATTTCGAGCCGATAGAAACACCTGCAAGTGGTAATATTAAGGATTCAGGTAAGTTACCTTTCATTGAAGCGCAGAACTGAATTTTCACTACGGGAGATTATGGACATGCTGCGAGCAACATTCATTTTTCTTTTTATCCTGATGGTTACGTTTCCGCTGTTATGCATCGACTCCCCACCGGACTCAAAGCCGGGTATTGTAAAAGGTGAAGCCGAAAGGCCTCCCATCCAGTACCTTATCGTGCTCTCCTCCACGGTTGACCCCCTTGACGAGTCGGCATGGACCGAATCTCAGATCCAGACCGTGGAACAGCATGTGACCTACCTTAAGTCACTCCAGGCCGCGGGGCTTTTAATTCTCGCAGGACGCACACAGGATGCGGAGTCGATGGGGCTGGTTCTTCTGAACGTCGAGACCGAAGAGGAAGCCCGGTCCATCATGGAGGGAGATCCTGCGGTGAAAAGCGGCCTTTTTCTCGCCAGACTCCACCCTTACAGGGTCGCCCTCATGGGCACGCCGGTGAAGGGGAGTCTTCAGGACTGACAGAAAAGGACTCCATTAACATCATCTGAATTAGCCAGAAATAATGGACCTCAGGAGGCGAACCCTGGCCCTGAAATTCAATCACAGATTGACTTCTTGCACTCCCATCGGTAGACTGAATCCATGTTACGGTATGGGAGGTGCACTCACCGAAATGTCCCCACGATCCTTTGTACACGACAGGACTGTGTCTGTATTCAAAAGGAATCTGCACAATCCATTAAATTTTTTCGCTTGAGCAGAAGAACGGTCGAAGCGAACACTCCGGGTATCGACAATCCCTGTCTATGGTAGACAGAATTTTCCCGAGAATCATTCAGGGGGGGATGGGGGCGGGAGTTTCAAACTGGCAGCTCGCCCGTGCGGTTTCCATGCGAGGTCAGCTGGGTGTGGTTTCAGGAACGGTAATCGATCTAATCCTGACCCGGCGCCTCCAGTTAGGCGACCCTGGCGGTCATATGCGCCGTGCCCTCTCCGCTCTTCCGGATCCCAATGTGGCCCGGCGCATCCTCGATCAATATTTTATTCCCGGAGGGAAGGCTCCCGATCAACCTTTTGCAGGCAAACCCATGGTGGGTCTTAAACCTGGCCGTCACCTGGAGGAGTTACTGGTTGCCGCAAACTTTGTGGAGGTCTATCTCGCAAAAGAGGGTCATGATGGCGTTGTGGGGATCAACTATCTGAACAAGATTCAGACACCGCTGTTACCCTCCCTCTACGGAGCCATTCTGGCAGGGGTTGACTATATCATCGTGGGTGCCGGAATTCCTGTTGCAATTCCCGGGATCCTGGATAACCTGTGCCGGTTGGAGTCAGCGAGCCTGGAACTTACTGTCAGGGGTGCGGAGGGCGAACAGAAACACACCATGACGTTTGATCCGAAACGCTTCTTCGACGGTCCTGTGCCTTCTTTACGACGCCCCGGGTTTTTCCCCATTTTATCTTCGGTCACCCTGGCCAACATGCTGATAAAAAAATGCTCGGGCAAGGTGGACGGCTTGATCATTGAGGGGCCCTCAGCGGGTGGTCATAACGCTCCGCCGCGAGGCCATCCAAAGCTCAGTTCTGAGGGTGAGCCCGTATACGGGGTCCGGGATGAAATCGACCTCACAGCGATCCAGTCTCTGGAACTTCCCTTCTGGCTTGCCGGTTCCTACGGAAGCCCGCGAAAACTTCAGGAAGCCACCGCTGCAGGTGCCAGTGGAGTTCAGGTAGGTCTTCTCTTTGCGTTCTGTGAGGAGTCCGGTTTACGAGAAGATCTTAAACGCGACATCATACAGAGAGCCCTTCAGGGACAACTCCGGGTCTTTACGGATCCTATCGCATCCCCGGCAGGCTTTCCCTTTAAAGTTCTCGTATTGAAGGGTACCCTCTCTGAATCAAACATCTACCAGAAGCGCTATCGTCATTGCGATCTGGGCTACCTCCGGGAGGCCATCGAGCTTCCGGATGGAACGCTGGTATGGCGCTGCCCGGCCGAAGATCCTGAGTCCTATGTCCGCAAGGGAGGGAGGCGAGAAGATACGGTAGGACGAAAGTGCCTTTGCAATGGCCTCATGGCCAACATTGGAATGGCACAGGTCCGGGAAGACCATAAGGACGAGCTTCCCCTGCTTACGAGCGGAGAAGATTTTTCCAGTATTCAGCAACTTGTCCGGCCCGGCGAATACACATATTCCGCCTCTGATGTAATTGACTTTCTTCTATCCCCCTACCCGATTCAGGCGGGTAAAGAATAAATCCGAATTCCCGGACGGGCAATTCTCCTTCTTAACCATTCGGCAGGCAGAAACGATTCGGGGCCGCACACGGCGGCCCCGTTCGGTGTTTGCCTGACGATTGAATCAACTTTCCCCTTCGAAATTGTAGCTTTCCCTGCTTTTCTTCTGACGCTGTCCCTTATTTTCAGGTACAGGAGGAGTCGGCATTCCTTCATCCTGGTCCTTAAAAATCTCCCTGACTCCTCCCAGGGCTCCCAGGATCCCTGAAGCTTCATAGGGGAGAAAAAGCTTATTGGCTTTTCCATCCGCGATCACCTTCAGGGCATCGAGATAGCGGATCGCAATCAGCTTGTCATCGGGTTCCGCCTTTCGAATAGCAGAAAAAACCGTCGTGATCGCCTCCCCTTCACCCTGGGCTTCGGTAAGGAGCTTGAAACGGTTGGCTTCTGCGACCTTTCGAATGGCTTCGGCTTCTCCCTCAGCACGCAAGACTTTCGCCTGTTTTTCACCGTCCGCTTCGAGAACCTGGGCACGTTTATCCCGCTCGGCCTTCATCTGGCGGTGCATGGCCTGGGTGACATCTCCCGGAGGATCGATACGCTGAATCTCGACGCGTACAACCCGGGTTCCCCACTTATCGGTGGCGTCATCCAGGACTTCTCTCAGTTTCGTATTGATCGCATCCCGGCTGGTGAGGGCCTGATCCAGTTCCATATCACCCACAACATTTCTAAGGTTGGTCTGGGCAAGTTTTGTAGCCGCCATATAAAAATCCGCGACGTTATACACCAGCTTGACCGGGTCGGTGGCCTCGTAATAGACCACGGCATCCACGGTTACAACAACGTTGTCTTTCGTGATGACTTCCTGGGGCGGAACGTCCACCACCTGCTCCCGCATGTCTATCTTATGCATTTTGTCAAAGATCGGAATGAGCAGTGTAATTCCCGGATGTGCGGTTCTCCTGTACTTCCCGAGCCTTTCTACAACACCCTTCTGGAAGGGTTTCACAACCCGGACCCCCATCATGACAAAGAAAATGACGAATAGGGCAAACGCGAAAATGACAGGCATCTTATTCCTCCTTTTTGACAACAAGCTTGGTACCGTCAACGCCGGTAACCCGAATGACCGATTCAGCTTCGATCACACTCCCATCTTCAGTAATTGCGCGCCACTCTTCTCGATCGACACGGACCATTCCCTTTGCCCTCACGGTGTCAATCGTCTCGAGGACCAGCCCCTGCTTACCCAGGACACGGTCAATGCCAACTCCCATCGGCTGATCACCGGTGACCCTCTCCGCAATCCGTCGGGTAAAGAAGAAGGTGATCAACGAAAGAACGGCAAAGGCGCCGACCTGCCACCAGAGCCCGACTCCCAGGGCTCCCAATCCCGCCGCCCCCAGGCATCCAACGGCAAAGCAGGCAAGAAAGAACCCGGCCGTGAACATCTCCGCGACAAAGAAAAGCGCGGCCAGGATCAACCAGCCCCAAAGGGTGTAGTTCATGAATTCACCTCCGAAATTTTTCCACGATCATTGCACTCCATGTGTTACACTACGCTTATGGTACGGGCTCTATTCTCTCTTTTCCTGTTTATGGCCGCGTCCAGCATCCTCCCGCTTTCGTACGAGATTCACGCCCGGCTCGACGTCGATTCTCATAGTCTCGATTGCGACGAAGAGATTGTCTGGACAAACACAGCCACAATTCCGGCAAGAACGCTTCGACTTCACCTCTACCTGAACGCCTTTGCCGACGGCGAATCGACCATGGCTGTCGAGGCTGGCTCATGGCTGGACATGAGAGCTCACGGAGCCGTAAGGTTTGGCAGGATTGATCTTCATGAGGTTCGACAGACGGAAGGCGACCCCCTCGAATACAGTTTCATTTCACCCGACGATGGAAATCCAGCGGATCGAACCGTCATGGAAGTCATCCCTCCCCGTCCGGTTCTGCCTGGAGATTCAATTTCCCTGCATATCAAGTGGACCGCAGTCCTGCCATCCATTCTCCTTCGTTCCGGGTACGCAAAGGACTATTTTCAGGTCACCCAGTGGTACCCCAAAATGGGAGTATTCTCAGATCAGGGATGGAATTGTCACCAGTACCATATTTCCACCGAATTCTTTGCTGACTATGCCGATTATCAGGTTTCACTCCAGATCCCCAGAGACTACGTTCTGGCGGCTACCGGAAAGGTGACCGGCCGGAGTTCAGGGGAGTCCGGGCTGGAACTTGTCACCATCGCCCAGGATTCCATCCATGATTTTGCATGGGTATGCGGCAAGGGTCTGGAAACCACCTCCCTCGAGTATGCCCCCCTATCCGGGCATTCAATTCTAATCACCCTCCTGATGCCGGGAGAGTACCGCTACCAGGAGGAGGAGTACATCCGGGCCATCAAAGCCAGCATGGATCACTATGCACGCTGGGTCGGTCCCTATCCATACGATCACTTCTCCATTGTGGTTCCTCCCTGGCACGCGACACGGGGCAGCGGCGGAATGGAATATCCGACCATGATCATTGCCGCCACCCGTCATCTTCTGTCGGAAGGAAACCTGGATCCTGCCTATGTCGTGGCCCATGAGTTCGGACATCAATATTTCTATGGCATCGTGGGTTCAGATGAGGTGGAACATCCCTGGCTGGATGAAGGACTGACAACCTACACCTCAGCCCGGCTGATGGAAAGCCTGAAACCGGAACTCACCCCCGCATTGAGAATCTGGGAATTCCCCGTATCCTTTTCTGCCTTTCCCATGCACCCTTTCCGGCGTATCAATTCCAGATATTACGAAGATCCGAAAACCGACACGATGGACACCTCAGGATTCAGGATGGCCAACTGGCCTTCCTACCGTGCCAATGCTTACAATCGTCCGGCCATGGCCCTGCGGACCCTTGAAAACCTCGCAGGCGAAGAGGTAATGATCGACATTCTTTCCACCTACGCGCAACGCTACGCTTTTTCCCATCCTGCGCCGGAAGATTTCATCCGGATCGTTGGAGAAAAGGCCGGAAACTCGTGGGCGAGACTGTTCCGCACCCTCGTGAGTTCAAGGAACGGGTTTGATCTCCGGGTGGAAGATCTGAAACCGACGGAAGCCCTGATTGTGAGAACGGGCGATATCACATTACCCGTGGACATCACCTTCACGCTCTCGGACGGACGAAGAATTAAGAAACGGTGGAACGGACAGGCACGGTGGATACGGTATCGCCTCAACAGCGACGCGACGTTTCACAGTGTCGAAATCGACCCGGACGGAATACTCTTTCTGGATGATAATCCTCTCAACAATTCCCAGAGGTTCCGACCGGCTCGAATTGCAGGCTTCACCTTTACCCGCTGGATCCTCTTTACCGTCCAGAACGTCATGGAGGTTGCCTCATGCGTATTCTGAGAGAGATCCTCCTGGCATTCAAAGTCCGTTTCATCCTCCTGGTCCTTGTGGGTAACATCCTCCTGGCCGCCGTACCCGCACTCCTCTGGAACGCCTACGCCCATCACACTCTGGCTCCCCACCCGGGAACCCAGGTCAACGGTGACACCCTTTCCCTGATGATGGACAGGGATCCACAGGCACTGGGGTCGTTGGAACCTCTCCAGCAGTTTCTCTCCTTTGAGGGGTTGCAGGTACTCGGGGATTTTTTCCGCAACGGAACCATTCCTTCTTCCATAGCGGTGACCGTAGTCCTCTACCTTATCTTCTGGGCCCTTATTCTTGGTGGAATCCTCGGACACTGGCAACGTGGAACCCGGCTCAACCTGAAGGACTTCGGGTGTGACTGCATGCGTCTCTTTCCGTCATATTTTCTCATTTTTCTGCTGCAGCTCTTTCTTCTGATTCTTCTTTACCAGATTGTCTTGATCCGGGGCGGAGAACTGATTTCAAACCTCTTTGACCCGGCACCCACGGAATTCCTCTACCTCATCTTCCACTGGATTCCCGTGATTCTCTTCCTCCTCCTGATGCTATGGCTGAAAATCATACTCGATTTTGCCCGCGTGGCGATTGCCTCTCCCGACAGCCACGGATTCTGGGTGTCGGCCGTGGATGGAATCGCAACGTCCTTTCGCCGTTTCCCTTCGGCCCTCCTCTACCTGGCCACAATTCTTTTTCTGGTGACAGGTCTCCACATCCTCTGGTCCCTCAGCCGGGAGCTTCTGGAAATGACGGGATTTGGCTTTGCAGGACAGGAGGTCTTCATGATTCTAAGGATATGGATGACCCTGGCATGGTGGAAGGGTTTGACCTTTCTCCGCTCTCTGGATGAACTATCTCTTTGACATCGACGGCGTACTCCTGGAGGACTGGGCTCCGATTCCCGGTTCGAAGGATGCCATTGCCGCCTGCAAAAAGAAAGGTATTTCCTTTCTCTATCTGACCAATACAACCCTTTACTCCACGGAGCAGATCCTGGAACGTCTGAGGCCGATCGATCCGGGCATTACCCGTGATCGTATCGTGACGCCCGGACGTGTCGCAAGGCAGCTCCTGCTCGAAAATGGAAAGCGATGCAGGCTCTATATCCCGGACAACCTCAGACCCGATTTTTCAGGGATCTGCGAAACCGATCCTCCGGAGGTGGTTGTACTGGCCGATCTGCAAAGCGATTTTACTCATCAGAGGTTGACAGAAATTTTTCACCTTCTCTTCGAAGGAGCCACTCTGATCGCCCTCCATAAGAATCGATACTGGCAGGCGGGCGGAAGATTTCATCTGGATCTGGGCGGCTATGTCTCCCTCCTTGAATATGCCTCGCAGACAGAAGCTCGAATCGTTGGAAAGCCTTCCCCGGACTATTTCAAAATCGCAATGGACCTCCTCGGAGGAACGCCGGAGACTACCACCATGGTGGGGGACGATATCGAAAGCGATGTAGGCGCCGCACAGCGGCTGGGGATGACCGGCATCCTTGTCAAGACCGGGAAATACAGGGAGGAACGCGTAATAAAATCTGGAGTCCGGCCGGACCATGTGATTCCCACGGTAGGCGGAATCGTCGACCTTCTGGGCTGACTCCGCGCAAATGGCCCCGTGCTATAATTCCTCCATGCGTCATCGTATTCTTCTGATTACACTCTCGATTTTCCTCGTATTTTCCTCCCTGTGCGCTTCGTCAAACCTGAACGGCATGCGTTTGATCAACCTGGACGGTACGAAAACTTACCGGCTGGAGGATCTCCAGGGAACGATCACCATCGTAAATTTCTGGGCCACCTGGTGCCCTCCATGCCGTGTGGAGCTTCCGGTCCTGATGAAGGTGGCCGAACGTTACAGGGACCGGGGTGTCCGGCTCATCACCATCAGTCTTGACGCGAAATCTTCCGTGGTGACGAAATTTCTTAAAAAGAAGGACTTGGAAGCCCTGCCTGCCTATCGATTGATGGAGGGAAGTTCCTCCGCAGGTGTTGAGAGCCTGCCCACGACCTTTGTTCAGGATTCAAAGGGCTCTCTGATCATGACCTTCTCCGGCTATGACTCGACGATGGAAGACCAGCTCGTCTACCTGATCGAACGCCACCTGGAGTCAAAGAAGACCACCGTCTGAAATCAGGAGATCCAGCACTCCAGCGGGGCAGCCAGATTAGTAAACTGCAGGATGAACCCCAACCATGGAAACTGGATTCGAAGAGACCCAGCAATAGCCACAGGAAGAAAATCCAAGAAATAGGTATCGTGTCGCCGGAATTGTAGATCAAAAACGAGACTCTGATATCATTGACCTGCCATGGGAGAAGAAATTCATACCCACAAACAAGTTCGAATAATCCTGATTTTCTGTCTTGTCCTTTGTTACCCAGGGCTGGCACTGATGATTCTGCACTGGATGAACATTGTTCCTAAAGAGATGGTTACTGGGTCAACCCCGTATGGTGGGTTTATCATCATGGCAGGAATTTACCTGATGCTATATTTCCCTCTTCGCTATTGGGGGGATATCAGTGAAGGTAACTTCCTCTCCTTCTACTTATTAGGTGCTATATTCTTTTCCATAGCCTTTCTTATAATGTTTCAAAACCTTCAGATAATAGACGGAGCACTGCTGAATCCGATTTTCTACTGCATCTTGGGTATCACTGCAGTCATATACTGGGTTACATCTTGGCTAGAATATAGGAAACGGAAAAAGGAAGAGAATGCTCAACCGTAAGATTCTGTTAATCATCCTCCTATTAGCCTCTACCTTCCTGTCTGCTGAATGGAAATGGGAGCAGGTAACCACATTCGGAAGTGATTCCATGGTGAAGTCAGGCAGATTTCATGTTGCGTTTAATCCCGCCCAAAATCACTTTATTCTTACTGTGCAGAATGGTACAGACGGAGTGGACACATGGATGCTGGAAGGAAGAAGGTTGACACTATTGAATAGCGGTTCTGTCAGATACGACATGCTGGATATGTCTATGTTCTTTGATCCCACGCTTCAGACAATGGTAGATTTCCGCTCACGTCCTCTTTATCCCATTGCTAAAACCCACGTATTAATTTGGGATTATGAGGCATTGAACTGGATACTGCATGAGGAATTATCTCTAAGCGGACAAGTAGTAGCATATGATTCAAATAGAGGTGTATATATTCTTCCCGGAATGGGCTATTCAGGTTATTACCAAACATGGGAGTACGATCTTTCCATACTTACAACCTATCTCGATACTATAATACCTGAAAATCCCGCTTTTTCCTACGATCCCATTATTGACAAATGCATTCTGCCACGAGGTCCCACTGCATTTGATGTCTGGATGTGGGATGGAGCAACATGGACAGAAATTGATCCTCCGAGTACGCCTATCAATCAGTATTTCGCAAGCGTGTTTTCACCAGCACACGGAGGTATCCTATACGTCACAACTTTGCATCTTCTTCTCTTTCATAACTATTCTTGGGAGTATTTAATCGAGATTGTGCAGTCCAAAGATGACATGAGTGGGTCAAGATTGGTGTATAACTCTCAAGAAGATCGAGTATATGCGTTTCTATATATTCCCTATGATCCACACATATCTGTATTCCAACTGGTCAATCACAAGCACGATATACCCTTCCATAAACCATAACCGTCAGCAATTCTCAGGAACATTCGCTATGACTGTGGAACTGTCAGGTGAGGAAGGTTAATCCTTGTAGAAGGGTCTGAGTAGAGAACGGGGTCGGAAACTGAATGTTGACAAATCTTGAAAGGATTGCCGCCAGTTCTAAAAATAGTCCAGGTATTTCCCCCACAGAACAGTCGGACACCATTCCTTTCTTCCCCCTGCAGGCAACAAGTGATACACTATTCCCCATCCACTATTTCTGGAGGTCATCATGAAAGTATTTCTGCTTCTCCTCGCCTTTTCTCTCGTCGCCGGAGCCGTCTTTGCCGAGAACCCGAAAGTTTCGCTGGAGACCAGTATGGGCACCATCGTCATCGAACTCTACCCCGATAAAGCTCCCGAAACGGTGAAGAACTTCCTTACCTATGCGAAGGAGGGCTTTTACGATAATACGATCTTCCATCGTGTCATCGATGGATTCATGATTCAGGGCGGCGGATTCGACCTGAAGGGCGTCGAAAAGGAAAACCATGCTCCGATTAAAAACGAAGCCGACAATGGTGTTTCCAATGCCCGGGGTACGATCGCCATGGCTCGCACCAATGACCCTCACAGCGCCACGAGCCAGTTTTTTATCAACCTGGTGGACAACACCTTTCTGAACCATAAGTCCAAAGACTCGGGACGAACCTGGGGCTACGCGGCCTTCGGTAAGGTCGTCGAGGGCATGGACGTCGTGGACAAGATCGCCAAGGTGAAGACCGGGAACCATGGCCCCCACAGTGACTGGCCCGTGGAGCAGGTCATCATCAAGAAGGTAACGGTGTCCAAAAAGGCGGCAGCTACACAATAGTTGACGATCCTGTGGCCGGAACCCCGGCCCCCTATTCAACGTATAACCCTGAACAGAAGGAGTCGACGACTCCCTGAAAGAGGAGGTTTTGCATGAATGTACTCAGGGCATTGGTGATTCTATTTCTCTCTACCGCAACTTACGCGGACTACCTTCGATTCCCCGCACCCTCACCCGACGGTACGGCCATCGCCTTTTCCGCACGGGGTGATCTCTGGATCGTGGATGCGGCAGGTGGAACGGCGGTCCGTCTGACGTCCAACCCGGGGTACGATTCAAATCCCGTATGGTCCCCGGACGGTTCCCGCCTGGCTTTCTCATCCGATCGCTATGGGAACGACGATCTCTTCTCCATCAGCAGGGAAGGCCTGGAGCTGAAGCGTCACACCTTTGCTTCTTCACGTGATCTGCTTTGCGACTGGTCTCCGGACGGAAAGAACCTGCTCTTTTATGCCTGGAGAGATTTCGGATACCACTGGCAGCCCAGCCTCTATGAAGTCGATGTCCGGGGCGGGACTCCGTTTCGAATTCTCCAGGACTTCGGAGCCTATGCCACCTATGGGCCGACCTCCTCCACCATCACCTATGTACCCCGAACCAATTACTACTTCACCAAGGGATACATGGGGGCTGCACAGATGGACATCTTTATGTGGGACCGATCCGCGGGTACCCACCGTCGAATTACCGATTGGAAGGGTGATGATGTCCATGCCATGTGGCTTCCTGACGGCTCCGGGTTCTATTACATCAGCGACCACGACCGCGTGTCCAACCTATGGTTTGTGGATCTCGCGTCAGGAACCACAACACAGAAAACTTTTTATACAACGGGGGATATCACCTTTCCCCGGATCGCGCGAAATGGCTCACTCATCGCATATGAATACGAAGGGGGGATCCACCTCTTCGACACGGCTTCCGGAGAGACCCGCCCCCTGAACGTCACGGTAGGAAGAGATCCGGGAGAAAATCCGCAGATCTACAAAACCTTCACATCGGAGGCCTCTTCCTTTGCGATTGGAGAAGAAGGAACACAGATCGCACTCAGCGTGAGGGGTGATATCTTTGCAGAACGACTACTCGAAGACGCGAAGACCCAGCGCCTGACCGCGTCATCCACCCGGGATGATGATGTCGCCTTCTCCCCGGATGAAAAGACCCTTTACTTCGTTTCGGACCGTGAGGGCTCCCAGAACATCTACGCCATGACCTCGGATGATCCCAAAGAACCCCGCCTGGCCTACGCCCTGAAGACGAAAACCACAGCGCTTACCGAGGAAGACCACGACGACCATTCCTTTCTCCTTTCCCCCGATGGGGAGAAGATCCTCTACGTTGTGGGTACGGGAGAACTCTGGGTGATGGGGAAGGACGGAGCCAACAAGCGGCGCCTCGTCGACGGCTGGAACGTGAAAACCTTCTCGTGGTCTCCCGATGGAAAGTTCATCGCCTTTTCACGTGAAGACAATGATTTTAATGAAGATATCTTCATCCTTCCGGTCGAGGGAGATGGAACCCCCTTCAACCTGACCCGCCATCCCGCGTACGACTCCAGACCCCGATGGTCCCCCGACGGAAAGTACCTTGCTTTCATCTCAAACCGCTATGGCTATAAATACGATGTCTTCTACGTCTGGCTGACGAAGGAAGAAGACATCAAGACGGAAGAACAGAGGCTGGATGAAGAAGAAGCCGCCAAGTCCAAACCTGCCAAAGAAGACGACGAAAAGGGAACGGACAAGAAGAAAAAAGACAAGGATAAAGATAAGGAAAAGAAAGATGAAAAACCCGCTGTCACAGTGAAGATAGACAAAGACGATATCTGGAAACGCGTTCGTCGGCTGACCGAAACTCCCGGCGAAGAGACGGACATTGCGATCTCTTCCGACAGCAAAAAGATTGCCTACGTTTCCGACAACGACGGCAAGAAGGATTTATACATCATCGACCGGACCGGAAAGAACGAGAAAAAACTCACCGACGGAGGAAAAGAGCCGTCTCACCTGGCCTTCACGAAGGACGGCAGCTTCATCTACTTTCTCGCCAAGGGCGGATCCATCAACAAGATCTCCGCAGACGGTTCCAAAAACGAATCGATCGCGTTCAAAGCGGGAATGATGATCGACCTTCCCGAAGAACGGGCTGAAGTGTTCAAAGAGGGCTGGTCGATTCTGAATAACTGGTTTTATGATCCAAAATTCCACGGTGTGGACTGGAAGGCGATGCTGGAGAAGTACCTTCCCCTGGCACGACAGGCCGTGGCTCGAAGGGACTTCGACACCGTCATGCTGCATATGCTGGGGGAACTTAACGCTTCCCATCTGGGTATCTATCCGCCGGATGACGACAGTCCCTATCCCGGGACTGGATATCTGGGGATCGACCTTGATCCAGCGTATTCGGGTGCCGGGTTCAAAATTCTTCGCGTCCTTCCCAAATCTCCGGCAGATGATCCCGTATCCCCCCTGAAGGCCGGTGACGTAATCACCTCAGTCAACGATCACACCTTCACAGCCGAAGACAATTTCTTCCATCCCTTCCAGGGAACAGCCGGGCAGAGAGTGGCCCTTGGCGTTCAGCGGGACGGGAAAGAACTCATGATGGCATTCATCCCGATTTCCTCCGGTGCTCTGCGTGAACTTCTCTTTCAGGACTACGTCGACCAGATGAGAGCCTACGTCCATGATAAATCCGGCGGGAAACTTGGATATATCGCCATGCGTTACATGGACCAGGATAATCTTGACCTTTTCAGCGCCGAGCTCTATGCGGAAGCCTATGACAAGGACGGAATCCTGATCGACGTGCGAAATAACGGCGGTGGATGGACAACCGATCTGGTATTAAACCATCTGGCTCAGAAACCCCATGCCGTAACGATTCCCCGCGGCGGCGGGAAGGGATACCCTGACATCGAACGCAAACAAATATTTACCTGGAAAAAACCCTTTATCGTTCTCTGCAACCAGGACAGCTTTTCCAACGCGGAGATCTTTTCCCACGCAATCAAAACCCTGGGACTTGCCAAACTCGTCGGTGTCGAAACCAACGGCTCCGTCATCTCCACCGACGGCACAGCCCTGCTCGACGGCTCCTATTTCCGGATCCCCACACGGGGCTGGTACACATACAAGGACCGGATCAACATGGAGGACCACGGGGCGGTTCCCGACTACATCGTAGTGAACCCTCCTGAAATCTGGGGTAAGGATCACAAGGATCTGCAGGTGGATAAAGCGGTCGACGTTCTCCTTACGGAAGTGGCGGCGAATCCCGGACCCGTATTTTAGGGAGGACGATTCCATCGTATTTCTGAGTGAACGGTATGCATCGACTCGCACGAATGAACCCAATTTTCGAGGTGACCCATGTTTCGAACCATGTTCATTGTCTCTCTACTCGTTACGCTGACCTGGATTCCTCTCTTCGGAGGGCCTTCCGCCGTGGATGACGCAACGATTCTGCGCGCCATGAACACGATTGTAAGTCATTTCCCTGCAGAATCGGCGCGCATCCAAAAGGGAGTGAAGGGTGTGGCGGCCCTCTGGCGGGAGCAGGATGGAACTCCTGATGATTTTGTAACCTTCTGTTCGGAAAATTTCATCGGCGATAAAGATCAGCTGAAACAGACTTTCCTCCACCTTCAGCAGCATGAGGAGGTCCTGAGCGGCCACTTTAACAAGATGCTTCTCGATCTTAAGATCCCTCTTCATCTGGATACGGGAGACATCCTTCCGATCGATATGCTCTTCGGCCAGTACAACCCGGCCGCCCATCTGACCGAGGATCTTTTCCAGAACAAGATTGCCTTTATGGTCGTTCTCAACTTTCCCTTCATGACCCTGGAGGAAAAATCTGAAACGTATCCCAAATGGTCACGATTGGACTGGGCCTATGCCCGTGTCGGGGACGAGTATATATCCCGGGTACCCGCCGAGGTCTACCAGAAGATCTCCCAGGTCACGACAGACGCGGACACCTATATTGCGGACTACAACATCTACATGGGGAACCTCCGGACCGAAGACGGTAAATCTCTCTTTCCGGCGGATCTGAAACTGATCTCCCACTGGGGCCTAAGAGATGAGCTGAAAGCCCAGTATGCCGACGATAAGGGTCTCGCCCGGCAAAAGATGATCTACCAGGTCATGAAACGGATCATCCAGCAGGAAATCCCGGCCTCCGTTATTAACAACGAGGACGATACCTGGGCTCCCTATTCCAATACCCTCTTCAAGGACGGAAAACCTTCCACTGCGGAACGGGAGCCCGACACCCGGTACGGCCACTTCCTCTCCACTTATCAGGCCATGCGGCTCCTGGATCCCTACTACCCCACCCTGCCGACCCACATTGCACGGCGCTTTGAGCAGGACCGGGAAATTCCCGAGGCAACCGTGGAAAAGCTCTTCACCGATCTCATGTCCTCCCCCGAGATACGAAGGGTCGGTGCCCTCATCCAGAAAAGGCTGGGAAGGAATCTTGAACCCTTTGACATCTGGTATGACGGGTTTAAATCGCGAAGCACCATTTCGGAGGATCTCCTGGATAAGAAGGTAAAAGCGCGATATCCGACCCTCGCAGCCTTTGAAAAGGATATTCCAAACATCCTCACATCCCTCGGCTTTGAAAAGGGAAAAGCTTCCTTTATCGCATCGAAAATCGCCGTCGATCCCGCCCGGGGAGCCGGCCACGCCTGGGGTGCGGAAATGAAGAGTGAAAAATCCCGCCTGCGGACACGTGTACCAAAGGATGGGATGAACTATAAGGGTTTCAACATTGCCATGCATGAGCTGGGTCACAACGTCGAGCAGACCCTGACGCTTCACGATGTGGACTACTATGAACTACGCGGTGTACCCAATACAGCCTTCACCGAGGCCTTTGCCTTCGTCTTTCAGGGTAAGGATCTGCAGGTTCTCGGCATCAACGTCGACGATCCGAATGCGAAGTACCTGGAGACCCTCGACAAGGTCTGGGCCGCTTATGAAATCATGGGGGTATCCCTGGTGGACATGAAGGTCTGGCACTGGCTCTACGACCACCCCGGTGCGACACCTGCCCAGCTTCGGGAAGCTGTTCTTTCCATCGCCAAAGATGTCTGGAATCAGTATTACTCCGACATATTCGGCGTAAAAGATGAACCGATCCTGGCTATTTACTCCCACATGATCGATGGAGCCATGTACCTCCCGGACTATCCTCTGGGGCAGCTGATCGAGTTTCAGATCAGCCATTACCTGGAAGGAAAAAACCTCGGAGAAGAGATGCCACGCATGTGTGCGGCGGGCCGATTGATCCCCGAGGCCTGGATGAAGAATGCCGTGGGTGCTTCCATTTCAACTCAACCGATTCTGAAAGCGACCGATGAGGCCCTGAAGGTAGTGAAGTAAGAACCGTAAGGCATTTTCTCCTTCAGTATGAAAAAACGCCCCGGGCTTGCCCGGGGCTTATCATAAAATCACTTCATATAGAGGGAAAATGGATACGCAAATCTGGATAATTCTTTCGGATTGACTACTCCTGCGTAAGTTTTTTCAGGAGAGGATCTCCATCATATCCCAGCGCTTTAAAATCCATTCGACCGGATGAACCGTGGCAGTCCAGACATTCCAGTGCCTCTTCGGCTCTGGGGATTTCATGGAACAGCCCCATGTACCGAATCGATTCCACCCAGTCATAGTTCTTGATATCTTTCCCGTAGAAGGCTTTCGCACCCTCATGGACGGCCTTATCAATATCGCCGGATGTAAAAACCGTCGTGACTTTGATAGGGAGTAGAACCTTTGTTTCTCTTTCCACGGGAAGAATGGCACCGTGAGCTTTGAAGGCATAGATTTTGGAACCGGGATCATTTCTGGATCCGACCGGCATCATCATCTGAATCTTGCCGTCTTTCAACTTTACCGGATCCCCCAGAAACTGCGCCGTGGAGTCTCCATTCCACCAGGCATAGACCGGCTGAACGTGGAGACCGTGTTTCATCGTCGCTTCATACTTGGAGAGATCCTCGTGGTAGATAATTTTGCTCCAGTCACGAAATAGATCCGTTTCTTCCACCTTGGCAAATTCAGGGATATGACAGGATGTACAGCTGACCCGTTTCAGGTGAGCGTTGATCTGGGCCGAACGATGGGGCGGGTTGACGTGACAGCCCTCTTCATCACATGTCAGACGATAACCGGGCATATCGGTGGCTGAGAGATCCGCACCCCTTCCAATCAGGCGATGGTCCTTTCCGCGGTGACAGTCGAGGCATTCCATTCCGCTGCCCAGATGAACGTCATAGGAACGGTCGGCCTTTTTCATGGCATATTCGATGTCTCCCCGTTTGTAATTGAGACCGCCGCCCGCACCCGCGTGGCACCGCAGGCACATATCCCGGGTGGGAAGAGTAATGCGTTTAGAAACGGAATCGAGACCCTCCGGGTTGTTCCAGAGAATGGGTTTCCAGACCCAGCCGTTCTCTTCCTCATAGACATCCCGTCTGTAGCCCATGGCATGACACTGCAGGCAATCGATGTTGAGGAGCTGTTTTTCCGACATCGACTCCGAAGGGAGGAGCCCAAGACCGGCATGGCACTGACTGCATCCTCTGGAGACCACGTTTCCCGCGGCATTGGTGAATTTGCCGATCCAGGTCCCCGAGGGGTTCGTGCAGAAATCGTTCATCGTGTTGATCTTGCCGAGCTTTTTCCCGCCGGAGTTGACGAGATTGGGGGTCTCCCCCTTCCACTGATAGTGCTGTGAGTGGAAAAAGGTTTCCGCTTCCGCCCTGTGACATTCCAGGCAGGTCTGCGTACCTTCATAATGCTCGAAATACTCCTGGTGGCTGTACGATTGAGTTCCAGCCGGCAGCAGGGCTGTAAAAACCAGTAACACCAGAAGAAATGGAATTCGCTTCATGACAGCCTCAGAACCTGGTGATCAGAGAGAAGGAAAGAACATCCACTTCATCAAAGGTGGCAAATCCCAGGATCGGCGTTTCATCCAGCTTCTTCGGGGCACCCACATGCCAGCCGGAACCGGAATAGTCGTAATCGTAGCGCATGTAATCTAATTTCAAGAGAACATGCTTGTTGGGCTGATGAAGGATATAAGCCTCGTAAACATCCCCTCGAGTAGAAAGCTTGGGAGAAACGAGATCGTCAGCACCCTGCGCGAAGTTGAACCAGTACTCGGAACCGTGGTTGAATTCCAGTCCAAGCATGGTCTTTTCATTGGAAAAGTTGTATCGAAGGCCCGCATAGTACGCGTGACCGGTCTGGGACTCCGGTACTTCGAAGGGATCGCTGAAGAGTCCGCCGAAGGGGGTGGTGATGGGATCAGGATGACTCTTCATGTATCCATAGTTAATAAACCAGTCCACGGGACCGTCCCGCCGCAGGACCATGAATCCGGCAAGGTCGATGTTCCCGAGATTCGCGGATGGAGTATAGCGCATAACGACCGGCGCATTGACCGATTCACCGGTCAGAGGATTCACGGGCATTACCACCAGTCCGTTGAACCCATCGGTCACGTCAAAGGCACGCATGATTGTGGTCTGGACAAGCATCGATTCATCCTGATAAATATCCCAGTTGATCCCCCCCATGTGAACGTCCTCAAGACGATCCGCGGGAGACTTCAGTTCCGCCGCCTGCCCGAAACCCGATTCAAATCCTACGCCGTAACAAAGACGGAATGTGGAATGATGATCCAGAAAAGAATAACCAAGTGTCAGACCATCGTATTGATACTCCACGGCCAGCCCCAGCGGGGTCCCCCCTCTCATTTCACCTTCACGAAGATGCATCGGAGGGCCTGAGGAAGAGGGACGACGGCCGATGGAGAGATAGAGAGGTGACCCAAAGATATTTTTCCAACTGAAATAGGCCCGCTCGACCCTGAGGATATCGCTGTTGGGTACCTGCGTTGTCGTGCCGTCTATATTCATGGATGTGGGTTGACCGTTAAAAACCTGCACACCGGTGGAATCCCCCCATGCCTTGTACATCGATAGGCGGCCCGAGAATTCAATATCTTTCGCGACATCGGCTTTAAAGCTCAAGCGAAGACGGTTGGTATAGATGATGTCGTTGCTGTAATCGTATCCCTGGCGGTAGGCATCGGGAAGAAGCATCATCATGAGCTGCTGCTGCATCTCCGGAGGAAACAGCGACATCATGGAGTAAAGCTGATCAAAGGTCAGATTGTTGGTGAAATAGAGCCAGTCCGCGTAATTGGTCGCGATAAAATTCTGCACGTCGCCGGTTCCCATGGGAAACTGGCCCGTGGCACCGTAGTAAAACATCGTACCGATCATCAGGTTCTGAAGAACCATGCCGTCATAATGGTCGGGAACCGAACCATCGATCGATGAAGCCTCAAAGCGGTAATCCCCATAAAAGCTTAAACGATCCATGACCGATTTCTTCTCGACCTCGTTGAGACGATCCTCGAGATCTTCGATCTCATCTTTCAACTTCTTAATTTCGTCGGAGGTGGGAGCATCGGCCCGCACCAGACCGACAGAAAGAACCAGCGCAGAAAGAAATAGAATGATCCATGTTTTCATTTGATTTGATCCTCCAGTATTGATTGCGTCGGTTTAGCCGCAGGTTTCCGGTTGTTCGGAATCAGCGGCATGGTCCACGAGGAATTCCCTGATTTTTTGAAGTTCCTCTTCGGTCACCACATCCAGAACCTTCTGATCGGTATCGGGAAAGAGAAGTCCATCATGCCTGGATGTGTACTTCCTCTCGAAAAACCGCGTCCACTGATCCTGGATGTACGTCAGCGGAGTAAACTCTCCATCTTTCGATTCCTTGCCATGGCATGCACGGCACTTTGACTTGAAGAGTTCCTTTCCGGACTTTGCGCCTTCCGCGGTCAGACCCGCGAAGGCCACACCAAGCACCATCAGTACAATCAGCAAAAAACGAAGTTGTCTCACAACCCCCTCCTTGTAATAGATTTCACAAGGAGTATACTACCATACTTTATAGTTTGTCAAGTAGTTTTTATTGCTATATAGTTATATTTATAGGAAAATGTCCTGGCTAATCATGGTGGGATCTGAGTCAACGTAATGTTCAGGAAGATCCGGCGAGGAGAATATGTCAGGAAGGGCGCGCAGAATTAAAGATGGCGTGAAGGATTTCTTCCGGACGGAATACCTTCACATCTCCAAAATCCTGCACCCTTCTGCTGTTCATCAGATGGAGCGTCCGATAGGCACAGTAAAGAAAGTTATCCTTGTAGTTCTTTCCTTCCATGTCCTCATGCATTCGATTCATGAGCTCGATCTGCTGTCCAAGGATATCCGATGGGTCCGACCTGCTATAGCTAGAAGGAATTTTCTTCCGGAGAGTCTTTTCGGTTTTCAGTCCCAGATAGACATTGGCCAGATGTCCCAATTCTTTTTCAATTGGGTTAACCTTCTTTTTCTTCTGGATCGTTTCGTAGAGAAGCGCCGGAATCCTCGAGCAGTTGGCCTTGTGTACTTCCGGGGAAGCCATCACCCAGCCAAGATTAATGACGTTCAGCCGCTCGGAGACGTTGTCAAATATATTACCGACAAAGGGTCGGACCGCGTTGTCGTAGGATTCCTTTACACCGTTGAATTGATTCAAAACGTAGTAGACATTGAAGTATTCGAGCGCGTTTTGAACCCGTTCAACAATGGGATGCTCCCCAAAAGCATTTCTGAGATCGACCAGGAAAGCTTCCAGGTTGGGAAGACGATCGTCATAGGAATCTTCCACTTCGTTGATGAGCTGGTTGATCAGCTCGAAATTTCTTCGTCGATGACCAACATACTCGTAAAAGGGTGATTCCAGTGAGAAGATTACCCGCAGTTTGCGGAAGAGAATGGCTTTCACAATATCGGATGCGGCCATGGTGGCCGCGGGAAGATGCGGTGTAAAAACCAGAACTCCCGTATTGGAAAAGGGTAAAAAGTCAATCACGTTGGGATCGACTCCGGCTTTCATATCCAGTACGATGAACTTGGCCGGGAGGTTGTTTACCCCGTCAATGATCTTGTCCTTGTTATGCGCCGTAAGGTTGGCAATATCGTCAATATAGTGCGTGGGACCGGCAACAATTCCAAGATTCCGATAGTTCCCATCGGGATCCCATTTCTCGGGAAATGGCGTCAGACATTCATGCATTGGCCGGTTCCGGCGGAGAAAATGGTAAATGTCATACTTGACATCAAGATCAATGACATTGCGGATGGAAGAGGTTCCCGTGTCAAGATCGACGAGCACTGTCGGTGCAAACCGGCTCAGAGTAAGGGCATAGTTGATCGCAAATGTCGTTTTTCCAACCCCTCCCTTACCGGAGGAAATGGTCACGATCCGTTTGCGTGGAAGGTCGATCATCATAATGGGATGTTCATTCTATCACAAAGATCGGGGGTGACAAGACCACTCGAAACTGGAGAAATTGTCACACTGAATGTCCAAACCGGTGTCGTATCAGTGGATGGTGGAAAGAATTTTCTCGATCTGTCCTTTGTGATGTTCGATGATATCGTCCGGAGTTCCCCAGGCCTCGGCCTTGCGTGCCAGAACTTCAATCACACAATGAAGATCTTCCGGAGAAGGCGTGTTGTAGTCCACACCACACTCTTTAAAGACAGTGCGGACCATCGATTCCATTCCGGAAAAGAGCTTTTCTTCATCATCACTCTGACCCAGTCGTTTTCTTGCCCGGGCCAGAGTTTCCTTCTGTGCTTCATAAAAACATCGGACAATGAGATCCCGGGCCTTCGTTGTGTCCATGTTTCGAAGGTCTTCATCGGAAGCGACCCACCGTGGTTGCGACATGGCTACCTCCCTGGAATTCCTGTAGGTTTCAGTACCCCTTTCCCTGTATAATTTTACCATGTCCTCCCCGGTACCGGGTTATGTGAAACTTCTCGCGAGCGGCGAACTTCAGTCCCGTGTTCGGGCTCTGAAATCCCTTTCTTCCCCCTGCACACTCTGTCCGTGGGAGTGCCGGGTGGACCGCCGTACGCAACTCGGACGCTGTGGCACAGGACGCGATCCGGTGGTTTCATCTCATACGCCCCACTTTGGAGAGGAACCTCCCATCTCGGGAAACCGGGGATCGGGAACGATCTTCATGGGCCACTGCAACCTGGCCTGCGTCTATTGCCAGAATCACCAGATCTCTCAACCCTGTCAAGATATCACCCTCTCCCTGGAAAGCTCAGAGGAACTTGCCGGCCGAATGATCGATCTTCAGAATGCCGGATGCCACAATATCAACTGGGTTTCTCCCACTCATCAGACCGCCCAGCTCCTTTGCGCGTTGCTGGTTGCGGCGAAAAAAGGCCTCCGGATTCCCATTGTCTACAATTCCAATGGGTACGACAGCGTGGCAGCCCTTCGTATTCTCGACGGGATCGTGGACATCTACCTCCCGGATCTGAAATATGCCGATCCGGAAAAAGCCCGTCTTTATTCCGGCGTGCCCGACTACACGATGCGTTCACGGGAAGCAGTATCGGAGATGTTTCGACAGGTAGGAGAATCCTGGATGGAGTCGGATGGCGCCCTGCAGAGAGGATTGTTGATTCGGCTTCTGGTTTTACCCCACAATCTCTCGGGAACGGCAGATACCCTGAAATGGATCGCGGAGAGCCTCTCTCCCCGGGTCGCCGTCAGCCTCATGTCCCAATATTATCCTTCCCACTGGGCCGGTTATTCGCCCTACCGGGAAGAAATCGGCCGGAGAATTAATCCTGCGGAGTGGCATCAGGTCATTCTTGCACACCGCACCTTTATGGAGGGAGATCACGGCTACGTGCAGGATTTGCGCTCATCCCCCGAATATTACCGGCCGGACTTCAGGAACCAGAAGAAACCATTCCGGGATATCGATGACTTCCCCGGGGATGACTGATTCCGTACGAACTAAATGGAGTCCACGACGAAACTGTAATCCTGATCGAGATCCTCACTCAGCTCCAGCATCTCCTGATTTTGATCGAGTAATCCGATGATCTCCGCATTTATCGCGGACATCTGAAGTTCCAGGGCAAGCCCGACTTTCAGATCCATACTGACCAGACCGTCGGGCATCTCGTACTGTTGCCATTTTTTCAGTAAATCCGAAAGCTGGTCATGGATCTGAGCCAGAGTCACGATATGAGAGCCAATATCGGTGCGTCCCTTTTCGTGGAATTTCTTATCGGCTTTCAGATACTCCGCCCATAGAGAATCTGCTTTTTCAAGTAAAGCCTTGTAATCCCGGGGCATCCGGTCCCGTCTCCCGCCGGCATAAAGGGTCAGCGAACCCGAGATGAAGGTAAGAAGAAGAAATCCCACTGCGATGGCCATCAAACGATAGTTGCGATTCATGGAACCTCCAGGCGTATTGAATATACCCATCCAAACCAGAAATACCTGTGCCTCTATTCCCGTTTCAATCCGGATCATTAACGAACTGCAGCCGGGCTCCGTACTCAGAGGTGAACATGTCCAATCCACTTGCCGCCAGCCTCACGCCTCCCGCCTTTACCCGTCTTCCCGACCTTTCCTGGAGACTGGATTGCGAATTTGCGGGGGAAGAGGTTTTTCATTCCTTTCCATTTCCGCCGGCGGAGCATGCGTCGATGGTACATGGAACCCTTTTCACATCCCGATTTCAGGCGCTTCTGGGGCCGAATGTTCTCCGCTGTACGGCGTACCGTCTGGGAGAAGAGTACAGTCTGGGACGGGTAAGCATTACTCTGCTTCCCGGGGGTAGAGGTCCGGGAAGTTCGCAGATCCTGCTCCGCCGGGGGAAATTTTCCATATTGTACTCAGGAAAATTTTCCATGTCCCCTTCTCCCATGGGACCACCGACCGCCCTGCCCAGCGCTGATATTATCCTGATGCATACCCCCTCTCGAATCTGTTCCGTACAGAGCCTCTCAATCCCGGAGATGGCTCGACGCCTCCGGGGAGCCCTGACCCTTGCCCGCTCCCGGGGAATGTTTCCAGTCATCACAGTCTCCGGAAATTATGGCAGAGCGCAGGATGTCCTCTATCTTCTCCAGTCCACGTCCACACTCTGCGCTCTGGACTGGGAGATATTTAAACTGACGTCCCTGGCCAGCCGCGCGGGACTTCCTCTTTCCCCCTTTATTGCATGGAAACCTGACTCTTCTCTATCCGGCGACCTTCTCGTGATCAGCGAAAGTCGATGGCATGATTGTGTGAATCTCGACTTTCCCTCGCCCCCCTTTGTTATTTCCCTCTCCTCAGACCCGCAAATCCCTGTCGATGCGAATCTTCCCTGGCATGAAGAGCCGACCCTGGCAGAAATCATGACATATCTCCGGGCGATTCGTCCCGGCGGAATCGTCTTCACGGAGCGAAATGATCGATCGGAAGCCATCCTGAACGAATCCGGATTGCGTGAAGAAATCCTGGCTTCCTGAGAGGCATCGGTACAAACTGCCCATTGTCATGCAGAGCCATCTGCCGTAAGATGGTGTCCATGATGGATTCCGTATCCACACTTCACACGATTCCCCCGGAAGATATGCGGTGGCATGACATTTTTCAGAAGTTCTCCCGGTACGTGAAAGAGCGGGGTCACGTGTACATCCTCGCTCATTACCGGGATTCAGATGGTTTTCCCCTGGGAGACTGGGTCCGTCTTCAACGAACGTTCAACAACGAGGGGCGTCTCACCGAGGATCAACAACAGCTGTTTGATGCATTGCCGGGATGGACGTGGGATGCCCGTGAAAATGCCTGGCTCATGGCCTATCAGCACCTGCTCGAATTTGTCCGGGATACGGGAAGCGCCGATGTACTCCTGAATTACACATCACCGGACGGGTTCCAGCTGGGTACATGGGTGAAAAATCAGAAAAAGGCTTACCGGCGGGGCTCCCTGTCCGGAGATAAAGTCGATCGCCTCACCTCCCACGCAGGGTGGTCCTGGGACTAGCCCGGATTTCCCTGCCGGGTCGGGCTTACTTCGAATTTCCCCCTGCAATCGTTTCAAGAAAATCGGTCATTCTGGAAAAGAGGAAGATACGGTCCGAGGTTCCCCGGATCCCGTGGCTCTTCCCGGGAAAAAGGTAAAGGGTGTAGGGAACCTGTCCCTCGATGAGCGAATCGATAAAACCAATTGTATGGGACACGTGGACGTTGTCATCCCGGAAGCCGTGGGCAAGCATCAGCGGGGCCCTGACCTTCTCCGCCTGGTGAATGGGACTGCTCCTTTTGTAGCCTTCCGGATTCTGGTCCGGAAGTCCCAGATAGCGCTCCGTATAGATCGAATCATAGAGCATCCAGTCTGTCACAGGCGCAACGGCAATTCCCGCCGCCCAGGCCGCAGAGCGAGTCAGCGCGTAGAGGGTCATGAATCCGCCGTAGGACCAGCCGAACAGGGTGATGCGGTCCTTATCGACCCAGGATTGATCCTTCAGATAGGCAAGGCCGGATAACTGATCCTCAAGCTCCCGCGGCCCGAACTCTCCTGCAACAGCATCTTCCCACGGTTTGCCTCTTCCCGCGGAGCCCCGGTTATCCACCATATAGATTACGTACCCGCGCTGGACAAGCATGGTATACCAGAGGTTCGTGGAACTCCATCGGTCCAGGGTGACCTGTGCGTGGGGTCCGCCGTAAACGTAGTGAAGGACCGGATAGCGTTTTCCTTCCTTCAGGGGAGAAGGGCGCAGAATCAGCCCGGGAATGGAATAACCCCTCGACGTGGGGATCTCAACACGCTGAAGATCTGGAAGAGTCAATTTGGCGTACGCTGGGGTGGCACAATCATCCAGTAAGCTCTTGGTCTTCATTGTTCGATCGATGACCCAGGTCCGGGTAGGCATCAAGCAATTCGAATGGGAGTCCACCATGAATCGCCCATCTTCCGAAACCTTGATCGAGTGGAACCCGTCACCTTCGGACAACCGGGTGCGGTTCAGAGTTTCCATCGACACAAGATAAACCTGTCTCTGAGCGGGATCAGGATCGGTCGACGTGACAATCACACTCTTACCCTCCGGATCCACCCAGTCCACGGAAGTCACCGACCATGAACCCCGGGTTACGGGCTGAACCCGTGACCCATCGGCGGAATAGCGGTAGAGATGTCGATATCCCGAACGTTCAGACGACCATAGAAAGCTTCCGTCCTTCAAGGGAAAGATCCCGCCGTCTTCCAGGTTGATCCAGTGGTCATCTTCTTCCGTGAGGAGAGTTTTCGATTCGACAGAATCGGGGATATATTTCACGAGACGCAGGGTATGCTGAGCCCGATCGAGCAGCTGGATATAGATTCCGTCCCCCGTAGCCGACCATTCGGCCCGGACAAGGTATCCATCATCGCCGGAAGAGGCGACCCACGAGACTTCCCCTGTGGACAGATCTGCAATCCCGAGATCGACATGCGGATTTGGATCTCCCGGCTGGGGATAGAATTGCCAGGTTACGGTGGAATGGGGTAAGGGATCATCATTCAGGGGATATCTCGGAACTTCGCTCTCATTAAACCGGAAGAAGACGAGATAACGGCCGTCGGGGGAAAAGAACAGGGTCTCCGAAAGCTCAAACTCCTCTTCGTATACCCAGTCCGGCTGTCCGTAAAAAACAAGTTCGGTGCCGTCGGTCGTGATGGGCCGGGGCTTCCCTTCCCGATCCATCAGGGAGATGTTATACCCATCTGTATAAGCGATTCCCGATCCCGAGGGAGACAGGGCGAAACGGGATCCGGGAGGAAGAGAAGCGAGGACTTTCTCCCCCTCGAGCCAGTACGGCGTGCCATCCGCCGTAATTACCATTCCCTCCCCTTCAGAAAAGAGTGCCAGGTCGGAAATCTTTTTATCTGTGAGTACGGGCGGCAGCGACACGAGATGACGGGTATTGTCCGTCAGGCTGCATTGAAAGAGGGCGCCGTCCTGGATATAGTAGAGAACCTCGTTTCTGAACGTAAGGTTCCTCGGCTCGGAACGGGCATAGGTTTTATTCTTGAAAATATCTTCCATCGAGATACGTTCCCCGGATGTCCATGCCAGTGCCGGCAGGAGAAGAACGCATAGAAAAAACCATCGCTTCAGGGCTGTTTTCCCGTAATCGTTTCGCATAGAATCTTACTCCAGACTTCCATGTGGGTGTAGAGTTCTTCCAGGGCATTGAGGCTGTGCCAGTCCCCTTCCAGTTCACCCTTCTCCTTGATGGAGACCTTATCCCGGTTATGGACCCGGGCTTCATAGACCATTCCAAGATGAACGGTACATACATCGGTAATATCCTCGTTCAGAATACCGAAGGGGTGAAGGCTGTAGGGCGACGTCAGGTGGAGCTCTTCATGGATCTCCCGCGCCATGTTCATGCACCAGTTCACCTCAGGATCTTCATGCAGATCGTTGACGTGGCCGCCAATACCAAGGCTGACCAGGTTGTGAAGCCGTTTCTCCCCTCCTCCGGTCAATCGCCGATAGATAAAGATCTCCTGGTCCGTCGTGAGAAAAACGTAAGGAATCAGCTGTTTAAAGTCGGGATCGGTTTCTACCTCCGATCGGGAACGGTACTCTCCGTATTTACTTCCGATCGTGAGAACCTCGTCCACGTACCCCTTCAACAGGTTCCGTCTGGGGAGGTATCCTTTCAGCCGTTCACGGGGTACGCCTAGGACCTTTTCCATAACCTAAAATCCTTGATTAACATTGACAATGACCTCCTTTTAAGGGAGAATAGCCCGGGAACATTGAATCTATGATCACAGGCTTTAATACCGACGTCGATTTCGACTCTAAAGTGTATCACGTCCAGACCGAAGACAAGGGCATTGAGAATCCGTATATCGAATCCCTGGTCTACATGGGCGGCGCGATCATATTTTCCAAGCGGATTGAATACAAGGAAAAGCTCGTCAAGGGGATTACGGAGAAGGAAATCCGGGCCCTCATGGAGAACCAGCACCGAACCCTGATCGCGGCTATCAAGCGCGGTCGGCTGGCTCCCAAGAAGGATCTCCCCCCCACGAAGCTCACCGTTCCCGTTGAAGAGGAAGAAGTGATCACCATCGAGAAAACAACCCAGACCATTCCTTCCGATCTTCTGAATGGGGAAGCACCGGAAGCCAAGACCCTGGATGAAGTCATTCTCGAATACCTTTCCACAGCGCAGGAAAAGGACCAGCTGGAAATCGTGATCCCCGACAACCTGGAGTTTTATGCCGGTCAGAAGGTTGATCAGGTGATCAAGATCTCTACGAGCCTTTCCGGCCAGAGCATACCCAATGTTCCCGTGGAAGTCCGGGTGATGACGACCTTCCTGGCCAAACCTCTGGAGGTGTTCAGCGGAATCACGGCCGAAGATGGGAAGATCCGCCTCGTCTTTTCCATACCGGCATTCACGCAGGGTGCCGCCGCCGTGGTCATCCTTGCCCGGAGCCGGGAATATGGAAATGCGGAATTCAAAAAGCTGGTGATGAAAAAGACCTAGCCATCCTCGCTTGACCTCCAACCAATAATCAGATACACTCTCTCTGGTTTTTTCAAAACTACGGGCCGCTAGCTCAACTGGCAGAGCAACGGACTCTTAATCCGTGGGTTGTAGGTTCGATTCCTACGCGGCTCACTCCCACCCTTTCCCCCTCGCCTTCCCCACCCACTCCCCCCGGAATCGCGCTCCGGGGTCCGATCGAGGGTACCGTCGCGTCAACTCCTACGCGGCTCATTCCCACCCTCTCCTCCTCGCCTTCCCCACCCACTCCCCCCGGGAAAAAGCGGGACTCGCGGGGACATGTACTCGTTACGTGTCTCCGGAAAAAACGTCTCCTTTTTCCGGCAGTACTTTATACCAATCCCCTGGTGAGCATTGCATGTCACACCTGTTATTTTCCTTGTTTCTCGATTTCTCTGGCTTCGGTTTCTCTTCCGGTCTTGCGGAGGAGATCGGCGTAGCTGGTTTTCATGGCAACTAGATCCGGGTGGTCGGGTTTGAACTTGGCTTCCAGGATCGAAATCGCCCGTTTATAGAGCGTTTCCGCTTCTTGGTATCGTTCCTGGTTCACGTAAAGCGCGGCCATTCCCTTCAGAATTCCAGCGATGGCGGGGTGGTCGTTTCCACGGACCTTCTCCTGGATGGATAACGCACGTTCAAAGAGCTTCTCCGCTTCCCCGTACCGTTCCCGCTTCGTCAGGCAGACCGCCAGGTCCCTAAGGTTGGGAGCCAGGTCCGGGTGTTCGGATCCCAGAACTTTCTCCTGCATGGTAATGGCTTCCCTGAAGAGCGGTTCAGCCTTTGCCGGATCGTTCAAATCGTTATAGAGGTTGGCCAGGCTTGCCAGGGCGGAAGCAATATCGGGATGATCTTCTGGAAGCGTCGCCTTTCGTATCTCCAGTGCCTTCAAAAGAAGCGGTTCCGCCTTTTCGTACTCGCCTCTCTTCTTGTAAAAGACGGCCAGGTTCCTCAGCCCAAGCGCAATTTCCGGGTGGTTGGGACCGTACACCTTTTCCCGAATGGCCTGGGATCGAAGCAGGAGCTTCTCAGTTTCTTTGTACTCTCCCAGGATAAAGTGGACCGTCGCCAGGTTGTTGAGGGCATTGGCAACATCCGGATGGTTCTCCCCCAGCAGTTTTTCCCGAATTCCCAGTGCCCGGGTAAAGAAGGATACGGCCTCTGAATAGTTCCCCTCCTTATACCGCAGGGAGGCAAGGTTATTCAGGACCATGGCAATCTTTGCCTGATCCGGTTTTTCCACCTTCTCCCAGATTTTCAGGGCCTCCTCATAACAGGGTCCAACCTTTTCGTAAAGCCCCTGATGCCAGTAGAGAAGCCCCAGGTTGTTCCACATCAGGGCCACTTCTCCGTGGTCCTTTCCAAGAACTTCAGTCCTGATGGTCAGAGCTCTCTTGTAGAGTGGTTCGGCTTCCTCGTACTTTCCCTGTCCATCGTAAAAAAGACCAAGGTGATTCAGGCTTGTGGCAACGTCCGGATGATTTTCAGGGAGGTTGTCCTCGCGAATCTCCAGCGAGGCGGTATAGAGGCTTTCTGCTTTCTCATACAGGCCAAGCGACTTGTACACGATTCCCATGGTATCCATGAGCCGGGCCTGAACCAGGGGCTGATCTGTAAGCTCGACCTGAATCGACTCCACTCCGCGATCCAGGATCTCTCTGGCTGTGATCGTCTCCCCCATGGACTCGCCGGGTTGTGATACTTCAAAGAGACTCACGAGGAAATCCGATACCTGACGGGCTGCCTCGGCTTCCTGTTCCGCCTTACGTTCGGCACGCTGGGCCTTTACAAGGCCCACGGTCATTCCGGCGACACCGGCAATGATGGCCAGAACAACAATAAACCCGGCGGCGACACCGACCGTGTGCCTCCGGACAAACCGGGAGAACCGGTACATCGCACTGGGCGGCCGTGCAAAAATCGGTTCCGATCGCAGGAATCGCAGAATGTCGTCGGCCATATCGGACGGCGAGTTGTATCTTCGCGTCCGGTCTTTTTCCAGAGCCTTCATCGTGATCCAATCCAGATCACCGCTGAGCTCCCGGATCAGATTTCTCGGTTCCGTCTGACGATTCCTGGCCGAAACGGTCGACGCCTCTCCCAGCGACAGAAAGCGGGTACTGGGTCGGGGCGGATCCTTTTCCCGGATCAGCCGGCGCATCTCATCAAATCCCCCGCTCCGCAGGGTCTTCGCATCAAAGGGACGTGCACCGACAAGGAGTTCATAGAAGACAACACCCAGAGAATAGACATCACTCCGGGTATCGATATCCAGCGTAGAAAGGTCTGCCTGCTCCGGACTCATGTAATCCGGTGTCCCGAGCAGATCCCCGATAAGGGTCCGGGACGAATCTCCGAATAAAAAACCGGCAGTCGCCCGGGCAACACCAAAATCGATGATCTTGGGGACAGGGTTCCCGTCCTGCATGGAGATCAGAATATTGGCCGGTTTGAGATCCCTGTGAATGATCCCCTTGTGATGCGCGTGCTGTACACCTCCACAAACCGTAAGAAAGAGCTCCAGCCGTTTTCTGGTCTCCAGGCGGTGTTCATCACAGTACCGGTCGATCGGAATGCCGGCCACGTATTCCATCACAAAATAGGGTCTGCCGTCGGGAGTCGTTCCCGCGTCAAAGACCCGGGCGATATTGGGATGATCCATCAGGGCCAGCGCCTGCCTCTCCACGGCAAATCGATGGAGAACATCCTCCCCTTCCATTCCGGGCCGGATCAGCTTGATGGCCACCCTCCGGCGAACCGGTTCGATCTGGTTCGCCTCGTAGACCTCCCCCATTCCCCCCTGGCCGAGCTTGCGAACCAGCTGAAACCCGGGCACGGTGGGAAGAACCGATCTGGGCTGATCGATCTTCTCGGTCTGGCGCTCCTTCTGATCCTCACCCGGAAGAGTATGTTCATCGGTCATAGAATCGGACCTCCCGTCAACCGATCGTGTGTCTGCTGTATTCAGGCACGATGGGCATCCGAATTTTCATGCTTCGTTTGACTTAAGATTATAGCAAAGGGTCCGCGCGCACCCATGGACACAAATCATCCCGTGCATTGTGCTATAATCCCGTTTCATACTCTATGAGGAATGAAACGGGGTATTTAAATTGTTTACCCATTCCCACGTCAATATAACGGTTTTTCGGGAAGCGATTTTCGCCATATTCGATGCACCGATTTCGCGGACTTCCCGGTCGACGTTGAAAGGTTAAAGAAATACTTTAAAGTTTGGTACAATAATGGGGGTTATGTTCTTCATTGTCGCGAAAGTGGCGGAACTGGCAGACGCGCAAGACTTAGGATCTTGTGGGATTCCCGTGGGGGTTCGAGTCCCCCCTTTCGCACCATGAGCCCTCGCAAGGAGACACTATGAAAACCAGCCTCGAAAATCAATCCTCCTCATCCGGGACTCTTCGGGTCCAGTTTACGGCGGACGATGTTCGTCCTCTGCTGTCCAAGACGATGAAAACTCTGAAAAAGTCGGTATCCATTCCGGGATTTCGTCGGGGAAAAGTCCCTGAAACCCTCCTGCTGAACCGCTTCCGCGACAGCGTGGAGGAAGAGCTGGTTCACGAAATCCTCCACGAATCCCTCCATGAGGCGGAGAAGGAAAACGATCTCGATCTGATTACCCATCCCCATGTGGAGAGCAAGACGATTGAATCCGACTTCTCCGGGGAAATCGTCGTCCATCTCCATCTCTACCCATCCATTGACCTCCCGGAAATGGACGGCGTTGAACTCCCTTCCATGGATGTAACGGTTGAAGATGAAGAGGTTCAGGCATCCCTGGAGGAACTGCGGGAATCCAGAGCCAGGCTTATTCCCGTGGATGGCTCCTGTGGTAAAGATAATTTCTGCGTGGTCGATCTGTTCAGAACCGTGGATGGGGAAGAAGAGGAATCGGTGGGAAAGAGGCTTTTGAGCCCGACCGGAAATGACCCGGTCCCCGAACTTGAAAATTCCAACCCCGGGGACGAGGTGACCTTCGCGAAGGATTATCCAAAGGAAGAGGGCGGTCCCCTTGCGGGAAAGCGGGTCTCCTACCGTGCCGTCGTTCAGGAGATCAAGACCCGGGAACTCCCCGATATCGATGAAACTTTCGCAACGGAACTCATGGGTGAACCCACAACCGTAGAAGGCTTCCGGGAAAAGATTGCGGAGAACCTAAAAAACCACAAGCACCATGAACGTCTCGCTGAGACGCGCAGAAGCATCATCGACCAGTTGCTGACCCGGGTATCGGTGGAAGTACCGCCGATCCTTCTCGAAGACGAGATGAACCGGGAACTCCGCATGACCCTTTCCCGCCTCGCCCGTCAGGGTGTATCCCTGGATGGCGTCAACGTGGAAGGAATGAAAAAGGAACTCGAACCGCGTGCCATACGTAAACTTCAAGAGGAGCTCCTGCTTCGAAGGATGGCGCGTGAATGGAAGATCAGCGTGGATGACAGCGAAGTCATCAAAGCCATCAAGGAGGAATCGGGGCCCAACGAGGATCTGGCTGTCCTCGTAAAGCGTCTCAGGAAAGATGGTCAATTTGAAACGATCCGTTACCATCTCTCCCTTGAAAAGACCTACGATTCGCTTTACAAACGCCTGACGGAGGAAGACGATGCTGGTTCCGATCGTAGTTGAACAGACCCCCCGCGGAGAGCGCGCCTATGATATCTTTTCGCGCCTTCTCAAGGACAATGTCATCTTTCTGGGCACATCCATCACAGATGAAATCGCAAACCTGATTATTGCCCAGATCCTCTTCCTGGAAGCGGAAAACCCGGAAAAGGATATTTCGCTTTACATCAATTCACCCGGGGGTTCCATAACCGCGGGACTCGCCATTTACGACACCATGCAGTACGTGAAACCTGACGTTTCTACTATCGTCGTCGGCCAGGCCGCCAGCATGGCCGCGGTTCTGCTGGCAGGCGGGGCATCGGGAAAACGGTTTGCCCTTCCCAATTCGAGAGTGATCATTCACCAGCCTCTTCTCTACGGCCTCCAGGGACAGGCATCGGACATCGATATCCATGCCAAAGATATCATGCGTCTTCGCGAGAAGATCAACGGAATTCTTGCGAACCACACCGGACAGACGGAAGAGAAGATCCATGGCGATACCGATCGAGACTACATCATGGATGCCGAGCAGGCAAAACGCTACGGAATTATAGATTCCATCGTGGTCCGGAAGGAATAAAGTCATGACCCTGCCCGGTTCTAGCAGAGTGGAGAGATCCTATGCCTAAGAAAGACGAAGACATCCTGCGTTGTTCGTTCTGCAACAAGAGTCAGCGTGAAGTTCGAAAGCTGATTGCGGGACCGGCTGTCTTTATCTGCGATGAATGCGTTCAGGTCTGCCTGGACATCATTCATGAAGACGAACCCGCAGACACTACGGGCAAGGGGTTCCACCTTCCCACTCCGAAGGAAATCAAGGAATTCCTGGATGGCTATGTCGTTTCCCAGGATGAAGCCAAGAAAAAGCTTGCCGTTGCCGTCTACAACCACTACAAGCGCATCGATTACACGACCCGGCATCCTCGAAGCGAGGTGGAACTCCAGAAAAGCAACATCCTTCTCGTCGGCCCCACGGGGACGGGGAAGACCCTCCTGGCTCAGACCCTGGCCCGCATGCTCCATGTCCCCTTCGCCATTGCCGACGCGACAACATTGACCGAGGCCGGCTATGTGGGCGAGGACGTCGAAAACATTATTCTCAAGCTCTACCAGGCCGCGGGAGGCGACAAGGACAAAACCCAGCGCGGCATCGTTTACATTGACGAAATCGACAAGATCGCCCGAAAGAGTGAGAATCCCTCCATCACCCGCGACGTGTCCGGGGAAGGCGTGCAGCAGGCCCTTCTAAAAATTCTGGAAGGAACGATCTGCAACGTTCCCCCCCAGGGCGGAAGAAAACATCCCCATCAGGAATTTCTTCAGATCGATACGACCAACGTCCTCTTCATCTGCGGAGGTGCCTTTGTTGGACTCGAAAACGTGATCGCCCAGCGTGTCTCGGAGAAGACTATGGGATTCAACGCCGCTATCCGATCCCGCAAGGATGAACGGGTCGGCGACCTTCTCCGTCAGGTGCACCCGGAAGACCTCATCAGGTACGGCCTGATTCCCGAGTTTGTGGGCCGACTTCCCGTCACCTCGACCCTGGATGAACTGGATAAGGACTCCCTCGTGGAAATCCTGACCCGCCCGAAGAATGCCGTCACCAAGCAGTACGAAAAGATGCTGGAATTGGACGGGATTGAGTTGCGTTTCACCGATGACGCCCTGTCCTCCATCGCAAAGGAAGCGATCCGGAGAAAGGTGGGGGCGCGGGGACTCAAGATCATTCTGGAAGAAATCATGCTCGATGTCATGTATGAAGCACCGACGATGAAGGAAGAGCGGGAGATTGTGATATCCAGGAGGGAAGTCGAGGAGAAAAAAATCAGATTATCAGGAGTAAAGAAAGCCGTATGAACCTATTGACACCCCAGACCCATACCCTTCCGCTGATACCGCTCCGGGAAATGGTGATTTTCCCGGGTATGGTCGCCCCATTTATGATTGGTCGTCCTTCTTCCCTGAAGGCCCTCGAAGAGGCTCTTGAAACACCCGACCGATGGATCTTCCTTTCGAGCCAGAAAGACGCCAATGTCGACGATCCCACACCCAAGGACATTCACAACTACGGCGTCATTGCACAGATTGTTCAGCACTTCGAACAGCCGAATGGAAACGTCCGCGTCCTGGTTCAGGGTATCCACCGGGCAAGTATTACAAAGTTCCAGGAACTCGAGCCCCGCTATCTTGTGGAAGTTAATGTCCACTTCATGCACGGAGAACTGACACCGGAAGTCCGTAAATTCATGGATCTGCTGGTCAAGCAGTTTCGCCGCTATGGTAAGTTTACGAACCAGGTGGCCATTGAACACTTTTCCGACACTCTGCCCAGGGAAGATGTAAACGCCTTTGCCGACGGCATTGCGGCACACATCAAGATCTCTACGGCGGAGAAACAATCCCTCCTGGAAACCGTGAATCCCTATGAACGCCTGCAGAGGCTTCAGGATTTTCTTGAAATGGAAATCGAGAAGATCCAGATCGACCGCAGGATCAACCAGAAGGTCCGGAAGCAGATGGAGAAGGCCCAGAAGGAATACTACCTGAATGAAAAGATTAAGGCGATCCACGACGAGCTGGGTCTCCAGGAAGATCACAGGGCGGAAATTCAAGAGCTGAAGGACAAGATCGAGACCCTAGGGATGCCGGAGCCCGTCAAGGAAAAAGCCCTGCACGAAATCAAGCGGCTTGAGGCGATGCAGCCCATGTCCGCCGAGGCCACCGTATCCCGGACCTATATCGACTGGCTGGTGGGTGTTCCCTGGGAATCCTCCACGAAGGAGATCCGCAACATCGAGCGGGCGGAAAAGATCCTTAACGAAGACCATTACGGCCTGGAAAAGGTCAAGGACAGAATCCTGGAATTTCTTGCGGTCCGACAGTTAAAGAAGGACACGCAGGGAACGATTCTCTGTTTTGTCGGTCCTCCGGGAGTCGGTAAGAGCAGTCTTGCCAAGTCCATCGCACGCGCGACCGGAAGAAACTTCATTCGACTCTCCCTCGGGGGAGTGCGGGATGAAGCGGAAATCCGGGGCCATCGGAGAACCTACATCGGTGCGCTTCCCGGACAGATCATCCAGATGATGCGAAGGGCGGAGAGCGTCAATCCGGTATTCCTCCTGGACGAGGTGGACAAACTGTCCGCCGACTTTCGCGGAGACCCATCCGCAGCCTTGATGGAGGTGCTGGATCCCGAACAGAACAACGCCTTCCGGGACCACTATCTGGATGTCGATTACGATCTCTCCCGCGTCTTTTTTATTGCCACGGCGAACCTGATCCATCCGATTCCTCCGGCCCTGCGTGACCGGATGGAAATCATCCATATCTCCGGCTATACCGATCGGGAGAAGATCGAGATTGCCCGGAACCATCTCATCCCGAAGCAGGTCAAGAACCACGGATTGACAACACGGAAGATCGATTTTACCGAATCCGCCATTCAGGAGATCATCGAGCACTACACTCGGGAGGCCGGCGTCCGAAATCTTGAGAGGGAAATTGCATCGATCTGCCGAAAGGTCGCAAGAAAAATCATCTCCCGAAAGTCAAAGGCTCCTCTGGACCTGGAAGGAGACGACATCCGGGATCTGCTCGGCAAACCCAGATTTCGAAGACAGAAGAGAGAAAAGGAATCGGCCGAGATCGGCGTGGCCATGGGACTGGCATGGACAGAGGTCGGGGGTGACATCCTGGCCACGGAAGTCACCAAGATGAAGGGCAAGGACAAGCTTCTCCTCACCGGCCAGCTGGGCGATGTCATGAAGGAATCGGCACAGGCTGCATTGAGCTTCGTTCGCGCGAACTCCGATCTTCTGGGGATCGACCCGGATTTTCATGAGAAATTCGATATCCATATCCACGTCCCGGAGGGAGCCATCCCCAAAGACGGACCGTCCGCGGGGATCACGATGGCCACGGCTCTTGTATCCCTCCTGACCGGCATCCCCGTGCGCATGGATTTGGCCATGACGGGGGAGATCACATTGCGCGGCAAGGTGCTTCCTGTCGGAGGAATCAAGGATAAGGTGCTCGCCGGATTCCGGGCGGGCATCAATACGATTATTCTTCCCAGAGAGAATGAAAAGGACCTCGAAGACATTCCCGAGGATATTCATGATACAATGGACTTTGTTCTCGTCGAACACATCTATGAGGTTCTGAGGACAGCCCTGAAGGGATCCATTCCTTCACTTGCTTATCCCAAAGATTCACCACTGATCAAATCTCGAGGAGAAGAATTACCTCACTGAGTGGATATTCAAACCATCACACCAGCGTTCAAGGTATCACGGGCCGATGATATACCTGCCATCCGCATGCCATCTTTTGCGTTTGCAGGGAGGTCCAACGCCGGAAAGTCGAGTGTGATCAACAGTCTCCTGAGGAGGAAACGTCTTGCCACGGTATCCAAGCAGCCCGGCCGAACCAGAGCGCTGCATTACTACCTCGTCAACGAAGCTCTCTATATTGTGGATCTTCCGGGATACGGACATGCAAGCGTCTCAAGGCCGCAGGCCGCAAATATGCAGCGGCTCCTGCTTTCCTTTCTGGAAAAGACACCGCCAATGCGGTGTTTCCTCCTCATGGATATTCGGAGAACGGTAAAGAATGAGGAACTGGATCTGATGGAGGCTTGCCTTCAGCGCGGTATTCGGGTTACCCTTGTCCTGACTAAAGCCGACAAATTGAACCAATCGGAGCGTCATAAGACTCTTCGTCGTCACTCTGAGATCTCGCAGGGATCCATCGACGTTATCTCCGCATCCGCGAAATCGGGTCGAGGCATCGTTGACCTGTGGCGTACGATAGAGACCGATATATCATCATCGTAAGGAGAGATGCATGCCTAACCCTATCAAGAAAAAAGGGCCCAGCCGTAGAAGTGGATTCAACCGGGGGAAGCCGCCCCGCCGCAAAGAGCAAGTCGGTATCCCGGCGGAAGATGAGGACATCGTAGAGCTTGAGGGACAGCACTCCCTGAAAGGTCTCAAGGATTCCTCCATGAGTGACCTCCAGAAGATCGCACAGGATCTGAAAATTGAAAGTTACTCTACCATGAGAAAACAGGAGATCGTCTTCGAAATCCTGAAGGCCCAGACGGAAAAGAACGGCCTCATCTTCTCGGAAGGCGTCCTTGAAGTCCTGCCGGAAGGGTACGGGTTCCTTCGGGCTCCCGAATACTCCTATATGCCGGGTCCCGATGATGTCTACGTCTCTCCAAGCCAGATCAAGCGTTTCAGCATGAAGACAGGGGACACCATTTCCTGTCAGATCCGGGAACCGCGCCAGGAAGAGGGCGAGCGATACTTCGCCACGGTCAAGCTGGAAGCCATCAATTTTGAACCTCCGGAGAATTCACTGCGCCGGGCCATGTTTGATTCCCTTACGCCCCTCTATCCTCTGGATAGAATTCGCCTCGAAAACCCGGAAGAGATCTCGAGCCGGGTCATGGATCTCATCACCCCGATCGGAAAAGGCCAGCGGGGTCTCATCGTTGCCCCTCCCCGAACGGGAAAGACCATGCTTCTTCAAACCCTGGCCCATTCCATCACGCTCAACCATCCTGAAATCATTCTGATCGTTCTTCTGATCGACGAACGGCCGGAAGAGGTCACCGACATGCAGCGATCCGTCAAAGGCGAAGTCATCCATTCCACCTTTGACGAACCCGCGGCCCGCCATGTCAACGTCGCGGAAATGGTGATCGAGAAGGCCAAGCGTCTCGTCGAATACAAAAACGACGTTGTCATCCTCCTGGACTCGATTACACGTTTGGCCCGTGCCTATAACACGGTCGTTCCTCCATCGGGCAAGGTCCTGTCCGGTGGTGTCGATGCCAATGCCCTGCAGAAACCCAAGCGCTTCTTTGGAGCCGCCCGGAATATCGAAGAGGGCGGAAGCCTGACGATCATGGCCACCGCCCTGGTGGAAACAGGAAGTCGAATGGACGATGTCATCTTTGAAGAGTTCAAGGGAACCGGAAACATGGAAGTCATCCTTGACCGCAAGCTTGTGGACAAGAGAGTCTTCCCCGCCATTGACATCAACCGTTCCGGGACCCGTAAGGAAGAGCTCCTGATGGACGAAATCGAGCTCAACCGGGTCTGGATCCTGCGCAAGGTTCTTCAGCCACTTTCGGTCGTGGAGGCCATGGAACTTCTCCTGGACCGTCTGGGCCGAACGAAATCCAACGCCGATTTCCTCTCGAGCATGAGCCGGGGATAAGATCACTCAAGGGAAAGGCAGAGGAATGGCTGGATACTATATCGTAGCGTTCATCTGCGGGGCCGTTCTGATGGCCCTGGAAATTCTGGGTTCCAGAATCATGGCCCCCTTCTTCGGGACGTCGGTCTTTGTCTGGGGCGCCCTGATCACGATCATTCTGGCTGCTCTGAGCATCGGCTACAGCCTGGGAGGAAGAATAGCCGACCGAAGGCCTGAGGACCGCCTTCTTGCAAGGATCATTCTTTCTTCATCCCTTCTCATCCTTCTATTGGTCTTTTTCTCCAAACCCATAGCCGGGTTCATTCAGACTGTAATCCCGGACATCCGCTATGCTCCCCTCGTTGCCGCAGGGTTACTCTTCACCCTCCCCGCCATCCTTCTTGGCATGGTCTCTCCCTTTGCGATCCGGCTTGCGGCCCGGGATATTGAGAGCATCGGATCCCTGGCCGGTCATCTCTATGCCGTGTCCACACTGGGAAGTATTGTGGGGACCCTGATGGCGACCTTTTTCCTCCTTCCCTCCTTTCCTGTTGCCGCAAATCTCCTCGGCCTGGGCCTTACTCTGGTCCTTGTCACCCATGTACTTGCGTCACAGCGAAGAATCCTTTCCTTCCTGATCTCCGTCGTTCTCATCGGAGGTACGCTCGGAATTTATCATCTTCGATCGGGCCACGAAGTGACGGAGGGTGACTTCAAACGCATTTACAGCCGGGATTCGGCTTACCACCACATCGAGGTTCTGGACAACGGTCAGCAGCGGATGATGCGGTTTGACAACCTGATCCAGGGTCTGGTCTCAACAACACCTCCTTACCCATCAAAGACAACCTATACCGATTATATGCAGCTGGGGTTTGTCTTCAACCGGGAAACCCGTAGCGTCTTGATCATCGGCCTCGGTGCCGGAATTATGCCCCGGGAATTTCGAGCCCTGGATCCGGAACTCATGATTGATGTCGTGGAGATTGATCCAGCCGTGGAGGATGTAGCACGGAAGTTTTTTTATTTTCACCCCCATCCGCTGACCCGGGTCACGATTGCCGATGGAAGGACCTTTCTGCAAAACACGGGAGAGAAGTATGATTTCATCGTCGTGGATGCATTCCTGGCTGATTCGATTCCCTTTCATCTCATGACGGTTGAATTCTTCCATGTTGTGAAAGATCACCTGAACCATGAGGGGTGCATGGCCATGAACCTTCTGGTCGGGAATCGAAAGTTTTCCGATGAGCTTCTTTCGGCGACGGTCAAGACGCTCCAGGAGGTTTTCCCCCAGATCTATCTCTTTCCGGTGGGGGATTTCACACCCGGCGGTGTCGGGAACGTGCTTGTGGTTGCCGATACCAAGATGTACAGAATTCCCAAGGATACCTTAAAGGCCCGGGCTCTGGCCTTTCGAGAAAAGACGGGGACCCCCTACCCTCTCGATTCCTATGCAGAAAAGATGTTCACCGACGAGCTTCACCTGTCGGAAGCCCCCATCTTTCGGGACGACAAATCTTCGGCGGAAGTCCTTCGCATGCTTTCCATCCTGGGAGAGGGAATCCCAATTTCCCAGACCACACCATAGGCTGTGTGAAGGAATCCCGGTTAAAGAATTCTGCTCTTTCTTTTTCGGATAAACATCGACGGATCCACGGGTATGTTATACCTGTGATCGTATCGTACCCGCTCCAGGCCTATCAGGATCCGATCGGCCTGTTGATCCAGCAGTTTCTGCAGCCGATGGGGTGAGGGAAATTCATGAACCTCCAGCAGGTCCAGGCGGGCCAGCAATTCTTCCACACCGTCAAAGATGCTGAGAATTTTGATCGCCAGATCCCGATCCAGGCCGAGGGTGCCGGGGACACCTCGTTCCGGCAGCCCCATCAGGGCGTGAAGATCGGGTAGTTTCCAGGGGTCGACCCCCCATCGTTCCACAACATCCGAGGCCATCCACCTCTTTCCCTCCGGGAAAAGCCAGATGTCGAGCCGCGGCCCCGCAAACTGCAGCGCCAGGGGGTCTGCTGTTGCGAGACTGGCCGGAATGCCCTCACGGATGCAGGAGAGGGCAATGCTGGCCAGAAAGTCCCTCTCTCCCGTTTCCGGTACGATTTTCACCTGCCACCCACGGTGATTCAGAGCCGAAACCAATGGATGGGAATCGAGAGAATCTGAAATCAGAAAGACCGCTCGAAGATCTGGAGATAATCCTTCCGGCCACGAAGGGGAAGATTTCTCCTGCAGGGACAGAATTGAAGTCAGATCGACAATGACATTCGTGCCGTCAGACGGAAAGGACCACGTTCCCAAATTGTTCTCCGGATCGAAGCCGCAGGTAGGCATCCGGGGCATGATCAATTTCGAATACCCGGTCCACAACAGGCTTGATTTCGTTCGCTCGAACCAGGTTCACCATGTGGGCGAAATCGGAATCACTGCCCATCGTGGAACCGAGAATAGAGATCTGTTTCCAGAAGATCAGGCGGATCTCGGTCTGCGGATTGGGACCGGTTGTCGCCCCGCAGGTCACGATGGTCCCTCCCTTCCGTACCGCTTTAATGCTGTCCAGCCAGGTCTTTTCCCCTACGGAATCGACAACAAGATCCACCCCCATACCTTCCGTAAAGTTCTTTACCGCACGGGTCACCTTCTCTTCCCTGTAGTTGAACCCCGCGGTGGCACCCAGTTTCATCGCCTCTTCCAGCTTCGCGTTTGAACCGGAGGAGACCAGAACCCGGCATCCGGCTTTAAGAGCCATCTGCATGGCCGCCAGGGAGACTCCTCCCCCGATGCCGTGGATCAGGAGGCTCTGCCCGGCCTGCAGGCGGGCACGGGTAAAGAGCATGCGGTAGGCCGTGAGAAAGGTCAGGGGAAAGGCCGCCGCTTCTTCAAAGGAGAGATGTCCGGGCATCGGAAAGACATTCCTTTCCGGGACCGTCAAAAACTCGGCAAAGGTCCCGGAGACGTGCTCCCCGAGGATCATGAAGGAGGAGCAGAGGGAATGCTCTCCTGCGCGGCAAAAGGGACAGGTTCCGCAGGAGAGACCCGGGTTCAGAACGACAGGGTCACCCGGTTTGAGCGAGGATTCTCCGTTCACCTCCACAACCTCCCCGGCCCCATCGGCGCCGCAGATGTGGGGGAAGGCCAGGTTCAGGCCCGGCAGTCCCTTGAGGACAAAAAGATCCAGATGGTTCAGGCTGGCCGCTTTGATCCTAACCTTAATCTCTCCAGGCTTCGGAGAAGGCTCGGGACGGTCTCCCACCTTCATCTGCTCCATATCACCGTGTCCCTGAATATAGACGGCCTTCATGCGGCACCTCCTGAACTTAGATGTAGTCCCTAAAAAGGGGGAATTGACCTCTCTATTGAACCAGATCGACCGCCATCCTGCAAGGGTGGTCACTTTCCAGAGGAGAAACCGGGCATCGATCTCATTTTAAGAGGTGATCCTCCGGACCTGAATCCTATAAAATTACGGACACAAACCTATGTTGTACAATACGGATGAACGTTTATGATCCTTCGCATTTTCCTTGGACTTCTTCTCACCGGCTCCGCCTTTGGCGGTTTGGAGCTCCGGCTTGTCCCGACGGAGGCACGCGAAACGCGGATTGCAGGGGAGCCAGTAACAGTCTTAGTGATTCTAAAAAATTCTGGAGACGTAGAAGAAGAAATTGGATATGATACTAAACCAGTCGAGTCAAGAGGATTTGTGCTTCATGTAAATGAGCTTGAATATAAAAGCAAGGCTTTCTTTGGATTTGTAAACAAACAAATCAGTAGATTACTTGGAAGGAAAAAACTACAATCTGGAAAAGTACTGGATCAAACGATTGACTTGAATTTCCTTCCCTTAAGACACGGGAAAAATATCGTCTGGGCTGAGATTGATTTGACAAAGGATGGAATTCCTGATGGACCGACATGGATAAGTAATAAGCTTATATTTCAGATTTTAGAACCGACTGGGGTCGACATGAAGGCCTTTGAAGCGATGGACCAATACAAGATGCACATACAAGAGGAAATCCGAACTTGGATTACGGTATATGATTTAGACCGGAAAATGAATATCGTACAAAATTATCCCGATTCCACTTATACGGGTTGGATCCTGGCCCGTAAAAGCCCCGGTGCCACATTGGCAGATTTTGTGAACGGAAAGGATTTTCTGGACGATATGATGAAACCCGTTGAATCAAGGAAGCGACGGGGAACGGTGGTTCAGGATGATGAAGGAAAGAATTATCCCAAAACAGGAGATGGTAGATATTACGTTAAATCTGCGGAAGAGGAAGCGAAAGAATTCATCCAGCATGCTGAACCCTATATCATGGATCACCCGAATCATATCAAAGCGGCGAAGATTTATAAGCGTCTTTCCACGGCGTACATGGTTTTGCATCAGTGGCAGAAGGCCTACGATGCAGGGCTTAAGAGCATAAACTTTGTGTGGGATGGCGAGGGATTGGAGACATATGAGGGTACCTGCGTTTTAAATGAAAAACGTGTCCTTGAAGAGGCTCTGAAAGAGCTGGAAACCAGAGGCCTGGCTGGGAAGAAGTTATAATTCGAATTCCTCCATAAACAGAACTTTTCCCGGGATGTCACGCCGATTCCCTGACCTGCAAACTCCGCTTCGGGCTGGAATGAAATCTGCTATCATAAGATCATGATCAAGCGCATTGGGATATTGACGGGAGGCGGCGACTGCCCGGGCCTGAATGCCGTGGTTCGCGGCGTCGTCCACGCATCGATTCTGAAGCACGGCTGGGAAGTCGTCGGAATTCTGGACGGGTTTGAGGGTCTGGTTCACAATCGAACCATCCCACTCCCCCTTTCCAGGATCCGCGGCCTTCTCCCCAAGGGCGGAACGATCCTGGGTACGACCAACCGTGGAAATCCCTTTAATTTCCCCGTACTCCTTCCCGACGGGACAAAGGAAGCCCGGGATTATTCTCAACGCGTCATCCAGAACATGGAGCGAATGGAACTTGATGCCGTTGTGGCGGTGGGAGGGGACGGGACCCTCGGGATCGCACACAAGTTCTGCGCGATGGGCGCCCGTTTCATCGGGATTCCCAAGACGATCGACAATGACATTTCCGCGACGGAATTCACCTTTGGATTCATGACAGCGGTGGATGTCGCCACCGACGCTGTGGACCGTCTCCATACGACGGCGGAAAGCCACCATCGGGTCATGCTCCTGGAGGTCATGGGCAGGGATTGCGGTTGGATCGCTCTCTATTCGGGCGTGGCGGGAGGCGCCGATGTCATCCTGATTCCGGAAATCCCCTTCGATCCCGATGCCGTGGTCGGAAAGATCAAGAATCGGGAAGAGGCAGGCAACCTCTTTTCCGTGATTGTCGTGGCCGAGGGTGCCTTTCCCGCCGAGGGGAACCAGAGTTATGTTTCTGTGGACCCGGTGACGGGACAGAAACGCCTGGGCGGCATCAGCCAGTTCCTTGCGGAACAGATCCAGAAGAAGAGCAACCTGGAAGTGCGGACAACGATCCTGGGCCATATCCAGCGGGGGGGATCCCCCTCTGCATTTGACCGAACGCTTGCCACCCGATTTGCAGTTCGGGCCGTCGACCTGCTGGCGGAAGAGAAGTGGGATCACATGGTCGCCTACCGGGGAGGAAGCATCGTCTTCGTCCCGTTGGAAGAAGGCATCGGAAAACTCAAGCGGGTCGACCCCGATGGCGAGATGGTCCGCATGGCAAGGAATCTGGGAATTTCCTTCGGATCGGGATCCTGACAGGATATCCATGACGCGATACATGGCCGAGTGGGGCGGCGGCGAAGAGTTTTTCGGGCCGCGCCACAAATTCCGGGAAAAGCTGATTCTCGAACGGATCCCTTCCCCTGACCAGAGGTGGTGCCTCGATACGGCATGCGGTCTGGGGACACTCACGGAAAAACTCCATAACCGGGGCTACAAAGTGATGGGAATGGATCGGGATCTCGGGGCGGCACTTCGGACCCGGAATCGGGGATTGCCCGTCCTGGTGGGCGATGCAACCCGGCTTCCGGTTAAAGAGCAGTCACTCGGCCTCATCATCAGTGCCGAAACTCTGGAGCACATCCTTGCCCATCAGGCGGCCGTTGCAGAGTTCTCCCGTTCGCTTCTCCCGGGAGGCACGGTGACCATCTCGGTTCCCGCTCATCCGTCCCAGTGGGCCGTCTGGGATGACTGGGCAGGACACCAGCGGCGCTACACCTTTCCGGAATTGATCCAGGTTTTTGAAGGTTTTCTTCCGGTGGACGTTCTGGGGTACGGATTTCCGTTCCTCCGGATCTATGACACCCTGATCATTCGCCGCCTGACGCAGGCACGGCATACCCATGGAGACCATTCTGCCGGGGCTCGGAAATGGCTGATCCTGAAAAAGCTGTTCAGCACAATTCTCTACGGGATCTTTCACGTGCAGTGGCCCACCCGCCGATGGAATGTCGGATGGATTGCGAGATTTATCCTGCCTGGAGCTCCCCAAAATCAGAAAACGCGGAGATGAAGGCTTCCACCACCCCGGGGTCAAACTGACGTCCCGCCTCTTCCTTTAACTCCCGTACCGCCTCTTCCCTGCTCCGGGCGGATCGATAGGGGCGTTCCGAGGTCATGGCATCAAAGGCATCGATCACGGCAATAATTCTTGATCCCAGAGGAATATCTTCTCCCTGGAGCCCCTCGGGATAGGCAGGAAAGCGGGGATGGTTTACATCTCCATCCCACCGTTCCTGGTGGTGAAGGATCAGGGGGACAGCTCCCTGGAGCGCCGAAACATTTCCGATGATCCGGGCCCCTACTTCCACGTGCCGCTTCATGACCGCTTTTTCCTCTTCCGTCAGGGGGCCGGGCTTGAGAAGAATGGATTCGGGGATGCCGATTTTTCCCACATCATGCAGGATGGCCGCATATTGAAGGGTATGGAGGTCTTCTCCTTCCAGTCCAAGGATACGGCCGATCATCACGGAATGGTCGGAAACCCGCCGCACATGATCGACGGTACCGGGATCCTTGGCCTCGATGGCTGCTGACAGCGCGCACACTGCCGAAAGAAAATCCTGCTCGATATCTTTTCGCCGCCGCTCGATTTCTCTGAGGAGTTCCCGCTTCTGATCGGCCAGATGGCCGCCGAAGATTGCAAAGAGCGCAAAAAAGTAGAGAAAGAGATAAACGGTGACCGTATTGGCATAAAACCCAAATCTCGGGAAGGCCCCCTCAGCCGATATGTCCGTGATCAGAGCCACGGTGATATAAGCGATGGAGATGACGCCGTTGATGATTGTTCCCCCCGGCAGACCCTGAGTCCACGTAGCCCACAGGAGTGGGATGAGAAAGAGAATGGCAAAAATATGAAAGGAACCGATTCCCCAGGATTCTGTCAGATAGAAAACCCCGGCGAAGAGTATAATCAGAGCAAAAATGTCGGGCAGGACTCTGGCTTCCTGTTTTTCCCAGCCTTCTTTTCCCAACACAAAAGGCGATTTCCCCTTTCTCAGGAATTCCAGAAGGAGAAAGAGGGGAAGTCCCCAGACCAGGGCCGCGATTCCATCGGCAATCCACCAGATTTTAATCGGCGCAAAGGAAAAGGGGGCTCCAGAAACCAGATGGCGGATCAGGTTTCCGGAAACGGAGGAAATGCCGGTATTCAAGATGCATGCGAAGAGAAGAAAAATCCCGATATCACGCAGTCTTGACAGCTCGGGATCAAAGGTGCGAATTTTTCGAAAGGCGAGGGCGGGAATGAGCCCTTCCAGAACGTTGATAACCCCCATGGGCAGATAGTAGATGAAAATCGAAAGAAGACCTTCCTTCGCTCCCCAGGGCGTGATCATGGTTCCCAGAAAGATCCCCAGTACGGCGGGAAATCCGAAATGGTAGATGGAGGCTACAGCGATGGCCGTAGCCGGAAAGACAATGGAAACTCCCGGGAAAATTTCCGTTACTGACCCGAATTGATTCAGGATGGCATAGATCGCACCGGTCAGGAGAACGATCTGAAGGGAAGAGATGGATCGAAACCTGTGCGCCCTCAACACATCCTGAGTATATCACAGTAATCCGTGGCAGACAGAGAACCTACTCCTGGTTTCTATTGCGGATCGTATCCGTAAGGTCGAGGCTTACCAAGTACCGGTAGCTTGGGAGAACGCTCAGGGGGCTCAGAACAATTGCCGGGATAGCCACCACCAGGTAGTTGGCCAGGGAAGGTTGAAGATGGACATCAAACCACAGGGAACTCATGGAGTGAGCCAGATAAAATGCGATCCAGATCGAAATGGGAAGAGCCACCAGAATCCCCAGGACCATTTGAACCATGGCCTCGGTGATAAGAATCGCACCGATCCGCCCCTGACTGACCCCCATCACCTTCATCGTGGCAAATTCATCTCTCCGTTCCATGACAGAAAGTAACAGCGTCGTAATGATAAATACAAGAGCCACCATGATGCTTAACGCGGTAGCAATCCGCAGAATCACCCAGAATTCCTCGAGCAGAGCCTTGAATGAGCCGACGATATTACTCTGAACGGTAATATAGGCTACGTCCGGCTCCTGCATCAGACGGTCGGCCAGATCCTCGGGTTCCACATCCGCAGAAGCCTTTGCGATCAGGATGGAGCTCGTCTCTCCGATATCCAGCACGTCCCGGGCATAATCGATCCTGGAAAAGGATGTATGACCCGATATTCCGGCACAGATCCCCACGACTCGAACATGTCTCGTTTGCTGACCCGACCGGAGTGTCAGGCCATCGCCCGGCTCTACTCTCAGGTTTCGCGCCAGAACTGTTTCCAGCACAACCTCTCCCTTTTGACAGTCAGGAGGCTGTGTTCCGATGCGATGGGGGGGGAGGATCAGGGCCGCACTGGCCGGGACACCGATCAGCGTACTGTCATATTCCCCGGCTTCCGAAGTGAAGGTTACATGACCCTTGACCCGGACTTCCCAGGCGTCAATCGGCTGGTTTGCCGCGAGTTCCTCAACATCTTCGGGCCAGAGGTTCGTGTGAAAATCGACAATCAGATCCCAGGGATAGCCGCGGAAAAATCCTTCAACCGTGCGATCCAGGGATGTCAGAGCGATAAAGTAGGCCATGACAGCCGCGAGCGAAAGGGCAATACAGAACACCGTGGCTCCCGAGAGTCCCGAGTGGCGCACAAGGTTGCGCAGGGCATAGGTCACGGCAAATCCACGGCCCATCTTCAGATTTCCTGAAAACCTTCTCTTTCCGCCATTTTGTACCGGGCGAAGCGCCCGCAGCGGAGTAAGGGTAGAAAGGTATCTCAGGGAAATCGCTACGGCCCCCCCGACCGTCACGAAAGAGAGGGCGCCTCCCAGCAATACCCGTCGAACCGGCATGACGGGATACATCTGATAAAGACCAATGGCCTGCGCGTAGGCTGACATAAAAAGATCACGAAGAGGAAAAGAGATGAAAAGTCCCAGCCCGAATGCAAGACAGGCAAGAATGACTCCTCCGGTTAGATAGGCAAAGGCAAGGTGGCGAAAATCGTAACCCAGAGCCATGAAGGTCCCGATTCCGCGCCGATTGGACAGGATCATTCTTGTAAAGGTGATAAATGTGGCAAAGATTCCCACGATTCCGAATATCACAATCAGAACGGGAATAAACCCCGCATAGGCTTCCAGGTCCAGGCTTAACCAGCGATAGGAGAATTGTTCCCGTTTGGGAATAACTTCCAGAATCTGCAGCCGCTCCGAAAGACGCGATTCCAGTTTTTTCCGAAGAATTACGGCGTCGGCTCCTTTCTGGAAGCGAAAGCTGATACTGGACACCAGCTCAAAACCCATATTTTGGCTGAACTGGTTCTGAGACGTATAGACAACCGCAAGAGCGCCCTTCTCTGGAACCAGGAAGTTTCCGGTGGAGGCTGACATGAGATACTCAGGGGAAAAAGCGACACCCGAGACATGAAACTCATAGGCCTTATACCCCACCTGAACACGAAGAGAATCTCCCTTCCGTACTCCATGGTATGCGGCCAGAGATCTCTCCGCAAGGCACCAGGAACTCGAGTCCGGGGAAAAGGAATCTCCATCGATGGGCCGAATAGGATTTACACGCTGAGGCCATTCATCCGGTAAAAAATAGACCAGCGTGGGCAGTCGTCGACCTGAAGCCAGGGTAATGTAGCCCGGCATGATCAGCCGGGTTTCCACTTCCTCCACGCCGTCGATATCACGAACTTCGGGAACATTCTGTCTATCCTCAGCTAAAAAGCGGATCTCCAGATCGGCGAGCTCCCCTTCCCGATAGACCGTATCCAGCGTGTGATTCAGGGAGTCCATGGCGGCATAGAGGCCGATCGTGACCGAAACCCCGATTGCCACGATCGTCACCACGGAAAGGGATCGCCATTTCGATCGCCACAAGTCTCTCAAAATACTAAGAATAAGGCGCTTCAAGGTACGGGGGTCAGGACTCCGTGATGGAGCTTGAGACGGGTTCGACCTCGTTCTGCGACCGAAGGGTCATGGGTCACCACGAGGACTGTCGTTCCCTGTTCCTCATTGATCCGAACCATAAGATCCATGACCTGGTCACTCATGGCCTCATCAAGGTTCCCGGTAGGTTCGTCTGCAAGAAGGACGGCCGGATGCTTGACAAGGCCTCTGGCAATGGCAACTCTCTGCTGCTGCCCACCTGAAAGTTCCTGGGGAAAAGCGTGGGCATGGGATGCGAGTCCGACCTGTTCAAGAACGGTGTCGACACGCGTATAGTCCTTTGGGATTCCGCCATTCATTATGTCGAGGGCCATGGCGACATTTTCCCAGGCTGTGAGGGTAGGGATCAGATTATAGAATTGAAAGATGATACCCACCGAATCTCTTCTGAAAACGGCAGCCTGCCGATTGTCATAGGTGGAAATATCCTGATCCCCGATGAGGATGGAACCCGAATCGGGCCGCTCCAGGGCTCCGATCAGGTGCAGGAGGGTACTTTTCCCACTGCCACTGACGCCCTGGATCGTGACAAGATCCCCCTCCCGAATTGTGCACGAAAGATCCGAAAGGACAGCAACCCTCAGCGTTCCCTGGCGGAACGCCTTGGATACTCGATTCAGTCGGATCATGTGAGGGTCAGGCTGAAATTTGATGCTGGAGCAATTTGGCCAGGCGGGATTTGTAACGAGAGGCTGTCGCGTCCTTGATGATCCCCTTTTTCGCAGTCAAGTCAATCTCCCTGGCAACAGTCGGGAAATAGGCCCGGGCGTTCTCCAGGTCACCGGATTCAACTTTCGATCGAAAAGCCTTGATCATCGTGCGCATGCGCGAACGGCTAACACGATTGCGCTCTCTTAGCTTAAGGTTCTGCCTGACTCTTTTCCTGGCGGATAAACTGTGCGCCATGCTTCTTCCTCCCTTAGTGGACCGGGATACCGAGTTCTTCTAATCTGGACTTGGCTTTCCTGGCTTCTTCGGAATTTGGGTATTCGTAAATCACGTACTGCATTTCCACGACGCCCTGAGGCTTGTCCCCCATGGCAAAAAAGGAGAAACCCTTTTTCAACCGGGCTGCGGGGGCCAACTCGCTTGACGGAAAACGAACGAGCAGACGATCGTAAGCCTTGATAGCATCGGAATATTTCTTCATTGCGTAATGGCATTCCCCGATGTAAAAATGGGCGTCATCGGATGTTTCAGTCTCAGGATACTCTTTCAGGTAATCGTCAAATCCGCTGATGGCCAGCTCATAATTTCCCTGGAGATAGTCCTGATATGCCTGCTGATAGAGGCTTTCCGGGGGAACGATTACGGATCCGGATCCCGTTTCAACCGGATTCTCTCCCGCTCCGGATTCTTCCTTTCCCGGGAGAGCTGCCAGTCGCTTCTCCGTAAGGGCCAGCTTCTGCGAAAGTTCCGCAAGCCGACGGTTCGAATCGGTAAGCTGTGTCTGTAACGATTCAATGGATCGGGACAGGTCCTTAATATCCGTGGCCACGTCCGCGTTCGATCTCAACAGGGTCTGGATCTCTTTCTGGAGGCGAGCCACCGCTTCATCAATATCCGTGCGGTTGGGTGACTGCGCCTGCAGGTTGATGATCTCCGTGTGCAGAGAGTTGATTTCCTTGTGCAGACGATCCATATCTTCCGTCGTCACGCATCCGACCATGAAGGTGACGGAAAGGAGAAGGATCGGTAAGGCTCGGCTCATCGGGCGGTAATCACAAAGTGGGCACGGCGGTTCTGCGACCAGCAGGATTCATCGTGGCAGGTCGAAAAGGGCCGGTCCTCACCGTAGCTGATGACATCCACGCGCGAAGCGTCGACACCCAGCGATACGAGATAGTCCATTGCCGCGCTGGCGCGCTTCTCGCCGAGAGAGAGGTTGTACTCCCTAGTTCCCCGTTCATCACAATGACCTTCAATCATGATCTTGATCGTGGAGAACTTTCGGAGCCATTCCGCATTGGCGGCGAGGCCGGTTCTGGAATCTTCCTTCAGATCGTACTTATCAAATTCGAAATATACATCCTTCAGATAACCCTTACGGTTCAGTTCGGCAACATCGGAAGGGATTTCCTCTTTGGGCTGCGGCTCCTGAACCGGCTTGACGACTTCAGGCTTCACTTCCTGGGCCGGGGGTTCGGGTGCCGGTGCAGGTTCTTCCACAGCCGGAGGCTCGGGAGCCGGGGGTGCGGCCTTCTTATGTGCACAGGCGAGAACAAGCGTGAGGGAGATAAGCGTGACGGTCAATAAAAGTGCGTGACGCATTCCTGGCTCCTTTCGAGAGAAAAATGGAGCGGGAAACGGGATTCGAACCCGCGACCCCAACCTTGGCAAGGTTGTGCTCTACCAGCTGAGCTATTCCCGCTCGGCTCATACTATACATGAAGCCCTGTGGTATGTCAACAGAATCCGGCTTTCTCGCATGGACATGCCATCGATCCTCTCCCCCTATTCTCCGCTATCTGCTCTGGCCTTTTCCCTCCGCTTCCTGTATTGTGGTGCCATGGTCCGCAAAACCTACCCTCGCTGCAGGATTCTGCCACTCGAATGACACAGGATTCTGCGGTACTTCTGGTCAATCTGGGATCTCCAGACTCCACTCAGGTTCCCCACGTGCGACGGTACCTCAGAGAATTCCTCATGGACCCACGGGTCATCGATGCTCCGTTCCCGATCCGCTGGTTGATCGTTCATGCCCTGATCCTGCCGACAAGGCCCAGACACTCTGCAGAAGCGTACCGGTCGATCTGGACGGCGAACGGATCTCCTCTGATTCACCTGAGTCAACAGTTGGAGTCAAGGGTGCGGGAAAGATTGTCCATCCCCGTTTTCCTTGCGATGCGTTATGGAAATCCGGGTATACGGAGCACCCTTTCCGCCATCCTGGCCTCGATGAAAGACAGCCTCTCCGAGCTCCGCCTCCTCCCCCTCTATCCTCAATACGCCATGTCCACCTTCGAGTCGGTGGTTGTGGAAACCAGACGGAACCTCAAGCTCCTGGCCCCGGACATACGTCTCAAAGTGATTCAACCCTTCTTCAGGGACCCCCGTTATATTTCGTCCCTGGCCGAGCTTGTCCGTCCGTTTCTGGAAAGGGGAGCGGACCACCTGCTCTTCAGTTACCACGGCCTTCCCGAACGCCATCTTCGAAAGACCGACCCGACCGGTCACCATTGTCTGATCCAGCCAGACTGCTGTTCGACACCCTCCCCGGCCCATACGTTCTGCTATCGCCATCAGGCCATGGAGACAACCCGGGCGGTGGTAAAGGAACTTGGAATCGATTCGGACAACGTATCCCATGCCTATCAGTCCCGCCTGGGAAGGGACAAATGGCTTGAACCCTCCACGGAATCGGAACTGATCCGTCTGGGAAATGCGGGGACGAAGAACCTCGCCGTTCTCTCACCTTCCTTCGTGACCGACTGCCTGGAAACGCTGGAAGAACTGGGGATCAGGGGTCGAGATACCTTTCGTAAGGCAGGAGGCGAAACCATGGATCTTATCCCCTGCCTGAATGTAAGCCCCGGATGGGTTGAGACCGTAACCGAACTCATCCAGGATGAAAGTGCCTGGAAAGAAGATACCCCCTGATCCCTTATTCCCGGAAATCTTCCCGGGCAGCAGAAGGAATCGAATCAGGGAATGACGGCAATCGCCTCAATTTCGATTCGAACACCCAGGGGCAGACCGGCGACCTGAATCGTGGAGCGGGCCGGTTTGTGTCCCTCCATGAAGGCTTCATAGATTCCGTTAAATTCTGCAAAGTTGGCCATATCATCCAGAAAGACCGTGGTTTTTAAAACATCTTTCACCCTGCACCCTCCCGCCTCCAGAACGGCCTTCAGGTTTGCGAGTACCTGCTGAACTTCCTGCGCGAAGCTATCGTTCACCAGCTTCCCGGTTTCGGGATGAAGTGCGATCTGGCCGGAGGTAAAGATCCACCGACTCATTTCCACCGCCTGAGAATAAGGGCCAATGGCCCTGGGTGCACGATCCGTTTGAATGGTCTTCATAGATCCTCCCGAATAGACTCAATATTTAGCTGCCTCTGTAACCTGTATACGGAACTGGAGAGCTTCAGCGACATGGGACGGTTCAAGTATATCTTTATCTTCAAGATCAGCAATGGTCCGCGCAACCTTCAGTGTGCGGTGAATGGATCTTCCGGAGAGGCCGAATCGATCCATTGCCGATTTCAGAATTCGGTCGATTTCCGGTTCCTTAGGACAGAAGGTTTCAATCTCCCTCGGTCCCATGCACGCATTGGTCCGCCCCGGAATCTTCAGCCGCTGGAACTGCCTCTTTCTGGCATCGGATACCCGCTTTCGAACCTCATCGGACCGGGGAGAATGGGAATCGGCTGTGAATTCATCGTAAGTAAGAGCGGGCACATCGACTGCCAGATCGATACGATCCAGCAGGGGACCGGAAATTTTGGATCTGTACCTTGTCACCTGTGTGGGCGTGCACTTGCAGGGCTGCTTCGGATGGCCGAGATGACCGCATGGGCAGGGATTCATCGCGGCCACGAGCATAAAGCGGGCCGGAAAGGTCAGTGAACGGTTGGACCGGGTAATGGTCACAGATCCATTCTCCATGGGCTGCCGCAGTGCCTCCAGGGTGTCCCGACGAAATTCCGTCAGTTCATCGAGAAAAAGAACGCCATTATGAGCCAGTGTAATTTCCCCCGGTCTGGGAACCGTTCCCCCTCCCGTCAGACCCGCATAAGAAACCGTATGGTGCGGGGAACGGAAGGGACGAGCCCACAGAAGAGACGTGTCTGGAGGCAGCAGGCCTGCAGCGGAGTGGATCCGGGTCGTTTCCAGAGACTCCTCCAGCTCCATGGGCGGAAAGAGCGTGGGGAGCCTTTGAGCCAGAATACTCTTGCCCGTGCCCGGAGGTCCTACCATCAATAGATTGTGGCCGCCGGCCGCAGCAATTTCCAGAGCCCGCTTTGCCTGCCATTGCCCCCGGACATCGGACAGGTCGACACTGTACATGGTTCGTTCGGATGGAGAAAGCGCCTCCGAAGGTTGAGCGGGGATCCGATCCACACCCCCCATATGGCCGGTGAGATCTTTCAGGTGGCGAACGGGACGGACGGCAACATCATCACATACGGCAGCCTCAGGGGCATTATCCCCGGGGACAAAGAGTTCTTTGACTCCTTCCCGGGAAGCCATCAGGGATATGGACAATGTCCCGTGGATTGCCCTTACCTCACCCGAAAGGGAAAGCTCTCCAGCCAGGAGTGCATGATCGGGAACATGGGGAACCTGACCGGAAGCATTCAGAATGGCGACAGCCAGAGCAAGATCCAGCTGAGTACCCTCCTTTTTCAGGTCGGCCGGTGCCAGGTTTGCGGTAATGACTCCGTCGGGAAAAGTAAATCCTGAATTTCGGAGTGCGCTTCTGATCCGTTCCCGACTCTCTTTGATTGCCGTGTCCGGTAGTCCTACAACCGTGAAGGCGGGAAGCCCGTTGTGGATATCCACTTCGATTTGCAGCGGGAAAGCATCGATTCCAACGAGAACAGCGGAACGTACCCGGGAAAGCATCAGTCGATACGCAGTAGTTCTCCGGGACGGATAATGGAAGAAGTCAACCCATTGGCTCGTATCAGCCTGTCAACCGTGGTATGAAACCTCTGGGCGATGCTGAACAGGGTATCCCCTGAACGTACTCTGTAAGAGGATGGAGACGACGCACCTATCCCCTTTCGTCCCGGTATGATAAGGGTTTGCCCCGGAAAGATGCGGGATCGTTTGGTCAGGCCGTTATAGGACAGCAAAGCATTCAGGGATACGCCAAACTTACGGCTGATGGACCATGGCGTATCCCCTCGCTGCACCCTGTAGGTAACCTGCTCGGGAAATTCGGGAATGTACAGAACCTGACCTTCCTGAATCCCGGAGGAGGAAAACGCCGGGTTGGCGGCCAGGAGAGTCTTGGATTGGATTTCATACCGGGCCGCAATGGAACTCCAGGTCTCACCTGACGTAACATGGTGGGTAAGGAGAGATTCATTCATCCGGTCTACGACCTCCGCCGGAACGGTAATAGAGGCACCGGACGGCGGCGTAAATCCGGATACAAGGTGTGGATTGAGATTCAGTAGCGTTGACTCTTCCAGCCCCAGCCTTTCCGCCATCTTCTTCAGATCGGCGGCAATGGGAACCTTCGTGGAAGTAATCATAACGGGCTGTTCAGGTTCAAAGGAAAAACCGTAGGCCGATGGATTCTGGCCGATTTTCATGGCCGCCAGCACGGAAGGAACAAAGTTCCGGGTTTCCCGGGGCAGACATCTTCGTATCGCCCAGAAATCCTTCTTTCTGCACCTCCGTATGGCTGATTGAACTCTCCCTTTTCCGGCATTGTACGACGCTAGCGCCAGCTCAAGTCCTCCCATCTCATCGATCAGATCATTGAGGTACCGCACCGCCGTTTTCGTACCCCGATCCCAGGATGCACGTTCATCTACATAGGGAGTGACCGTTAGCCCGTACAATCTAGCAGTACCGGTCATAAACTGCCAGGGGCCGAACGCACCCACACGTGACCGGGCGTGAACCTTGAAGGTACTCTCCACCATTCCCAGAAAGAGGTAGTGTTCAGGAAGATCACCCTCACGAAAGATTTGGGAGACACGGGCGAACACGGGAGCGAGCCGGTCCAACCCTTCCTGGAACTTCTCCCTCCCTTCTCCGGTAAAGTAATCGATCAACCGCTGAACAGCCGGAGAAGGAGGAAGCATGGATACATCTTCAGGGATAAAGAGTTCAATATCGGTGTCATCCAATTCAACATCAGGCGGCGGTGGTATGGGAAGCGGATCAACCTCGGGTTCCACGTCCAGTTCTTCCATCTCCGCTTCCGAAAAGAAGGGTTCGCTGAGGGGTTCGATTTCGGGAGAGGTTTCGACGGGCGCGGGTGTCGTTGTCTGACAGGCAAGCCCGCAGAGAAGTATAAGAAAAATGAGGGGAATAATCCCCCTCATTGGCCCTCGAGTTTGACTTTAAGGTCCAGAAAGAGTTGAGCGATCGCTTCCGCACCCTTCAAAGAGATATCCAGGTTGCGAACTTCGGTCAGTGCCTTATTGGATTCATCATCCAGCCGGATGCTGATCGAGATTTTTCGAGCCCTGGATAGGTCTTTCCGCTTGACAGTAATATCGAAGGTTTTCTGAATTTCCTTCTTGTGGTTTGCGGATGAAACCAGCAGATCTTCAAGAGAGGAAGAGGTACCGCTGATCCGTGACTGTTTTTTCTTTGTGACCGGGGTCTGCTTCAGTTTTTCCAGTTCGGAGAGAACATCCAGGCTGTGCTTGACCTTAACATGTCTGACTTCAAGTTCGGCGGAAGGCCGCTGGGCGGACGTGGCAAATTCCACCTTGTCTTCCTGCGAATCCGCAGGGGTCTCGGGAGGCGGAACTGGTCTGGACGGCCTGGCGGGAGGCGCTTCCCCGGCTGGCACTCCCCTGGGAGGCGTGGGGCGTTCGGCCTGTGACGGTATTTTCTGGTCAGATTTTGGAGGCGCTTTCGGCGGAGCCTTGGGGGAAGGAACCGCCTGTGCAACGGTTGGTCGGGGAGGTTCCCTGGTGCCCTGGGGGGGTCTCGGCAATGGAGTGGGCTGGGGTCGAGGCTGCGTTGCACCTGTGAGCCGATTTCGGAGAGCTTTCAGGGTCTGTTTCGAAATCTCTTTCAGAGTTTCAAAGACTCCCTCCCCCCGCACAGCAACTGCGGGATGGTTGGGATAGTTCGAAGGGTTCACAAGCCGGTTCAACTCCTCAAGGGGCAGAACATTGGGAAGATCCCGCTTGTTGTACTGGATGACAACGGGAATATCATCCAGGTCAATCCCAAGTTCATCCATGTTTTCCCTGAGGTTTTTAAAGCTCTCCAGATTGGCGTCCAGCATCTCCTTCTGGCTGTCCGCCACAAAAACGACTCCATCGACGCCTTTTAGCACAACCTTCCGCGTGGTGTTGTAAAAGACCTGTCCGGGCACCGTATAGAGCTGAAGCCGGGTCTTGTAACCGCCGATCCGGCCGACCTCGAGGGGCAACAGGTCAAAAAAGAGAGTACGGTCGGCTTCGGTTTCCAGACTGACCATCTCACCCCGGGTATCAGGGGAAGTTCTCTGATAGATCTGTTGAAGGTTGGTAGTCTTCCCGCACAGACCCGGCCCGTAATAGACAATTTTTACGGTCATTTCCTGGGTAACGCGGTTCATGAAGACCATGGCGAACTCATACTATCACCAAAGAGTAGGGAGGTCAACGAATGTCAACGATGTGAGCACATTTCAGAACGATTGATACCGAGACGGAATCTTGGAATCAGAGACCTGCACTATTCGACAATCCAATGGTTATTTCCAGGGAAACGTTTCAGGAAGGAATCCCGCGTCTGCGGAACAGATCATCATAATGGACCTCCTTGAATGACTGTTCAACTCATAATTCTTTCCCCATCAATTCATGGCAGGCCTGATCAATAGACATGGACCTGTAAAGGGTTTGGACAGAGTTGATTTGCCTTTGACCGCATCGCCTCTTTCGTACCCGTGTCTATTACTTTCATATCTTCCGGTTTGCAATCGCTGCAGGCGCTCACCAGTTCAGACTGGGGTGTCCTGCCGGGCTGCATCGCCTTTACAACATAATGATACCGATGCGCATGCCAGTAAATGGATCGATAGGAAAAGAGGGCCCAGTAGGTTGTCTCCGGGGGAGCGCCCGAAACCGAAATTTCACAGACATCTCCCTGCTGTTGAGAACTTCCCGATCCCGTGGAGCCGGTCGATCCAGCGACGGTCCCCCCTCCTCCACCACCCGTGGATACACACTTGTTTTGTTTCCATGTATACCCCGGACAGTCGCATATGGGTGCATCACTCCACGCGCTGGGATAATGATATTTCGACTCACAGGGATCCGTCGAAGCCCCGGTCTGAGGCCGGGTGGAAGTCGTTCCTGGAGCGTATCCGCCCCCCCCGGTGGCTCCCCCCGTTGTCTGTGTCACCGTAGCCATTGCGGATGTGAAGGTCCGCAAGAGATCCCCCATGGCGGCCGCCGTCTGCTGCTGATCCCGGGATCGTGCATCGGCAATCTGGGAAGAAATGTTGTCGTTGATCCGGTTGATATCATCCACCATGCAGTTGGGAGCAATGCTTGCCGCCATGTTCAGTGTTTCCCGTATGTTCTGCAGCTGCGTCACGCTCAGGTTTCCCTGGGAAAGCTGATTTTGAACACCGTTCAAAATACTCAACGCCTGCTGTTGCTTCTGCGCATTGGTTTGAATCACCGTCAGATTGGCCTGCAGCCATGGATGGTCCGGAGAAATAGTGGAAGCATTGTTGGCGCTCTGCAGAGCATCCTGAAACCGGCAGGAGGCAAAATCCGATTGGGCCTTTTGAATCCATCGGTTCGTATCCGGGTCATAGGTGCCGCCGGAATCCGGCAAAGGATCGCTCCCATCCGGATCGGTAGGGTTGACTTCAATCACCTGTGTGCTTCCGACAGAGACCCATCCTTCCGCAGAGCCGTCATCACCCGAATCCTCTTCAGGCTCCACGGATTCATCCTCCGACGAATCTTCATCCTCATCCGAGTCCCCTTCTCCCTGCACGGCATCCTGGCATACTTTCGCCTGTTCCGCCGCCGATTCCGCGGGTTCAACAAAAAGTTCCGTCGCACTGACCAGGGCCTGAAGATCCTGAAATCCCTGCAGGGCAGCCGAATCCTGGGGAACATCATCCAGGATGTTGCGAACACCCTGAAGCTGACCTTCCATGAGGCTCACCGCCGACTGGTACGAAGCCACAGCCGCCTGCAGCCGTTCTCCATCGGCCCGAGCCAATTCGACCTGGGCCGTGATCTCTTCCGTATGCTGGTTGACCTTGTTTTTCCGGAACATTCCCTGCGTCTTGTCCTTAATCTTTGCAAATGCCTTTTTAATTCCCGTGGCGTCCGTCTGAGTGCCCTGTTCGTAGTAGGCCCGGACAGTCCCCGCGATCCCGACTGCTTCCTGGTTCAACGAAACCAGTTCCTCCAGCTGAGCCATTACGGTACCCACAACTTCCTGTGAATCCTGGTCGAGGGATAAGCATTCGGAATCCGCGGGAAGACGGGAAAGAATTTCATCACGCTTCCCCTCCAGGGAACTCAGTTCATCGGACCATGCCTTTACACCGTCCAGCTGCTGCTTCATGACCTTGAAATTCTGGCGTGCCAGCTTCGCGTTAAATTCCGTCAGCCGAACCGCGACATCCAGCTTCGGGATATGCTGGACGCGTACAAGATTGTCCCCGCCGGACTCTTTGATAATCAGAGCTTCCTCACATGCCGTAAGAGCCTGTTTTTCCGCCTCACCCCGGGCGGTAGCCACGGTGGTTCCCAGTTTTTGAGCCCTGGATGTAAGCTCGCCGAGGTTCAGGTCTCTTCCGAGCAATGCATCCATCTCCCCTTTCCATGCGGTGGCTTCCGAACGAAGTCCTTCCATTTCTCCGGAACGGCCCCGTAAGATGCCCAGACAGCTTTCCAGACGCGGAATCATGGGGGCCGTCGAAGACTTGATCGTCGCGGCACCGGCAGCAACCTGGCCGGAAATCTCTTCAATTCTTGACATCATGGCTTCGACGTCCCCGTCTTCCTCCATTTCTTCCACATCTTCCGGCATCGATTCCAGAGCCGCCTTCAACGTTGCCATGTCCCGGGCAATCTCGCTTACCTGACCGGCGGATTGTGTGTATTGTGCCGACACTTCATTGAGTGCCTGCTCCGCCTTCAAAGAAAAATAGGTCTTCAGGGTGGTATGGATATAGTCAGTGTAATATCTTGCCGCAAATCCCTTACGGTACCTCTGCAGCAAATCGCCGGTGACATTCCCCCAGGAAGGCGGAAGGCGTTTCCCGTCCAGTAGATATTCGGAGGCATTGATTTCCGCGTTATCCCAGAACTCCATGAGCCTGCGTTCCACCGCCTCCATCCCCTCCCTCTCTGCAAGCTGTGCCCATTCCAGCGGATGAGGGTACTTGGCCTCCATGGTCGCCACGTATGCCTGCCACCAGTAGGTCTCATGCTCGGAAAAGGCATAGGAGATGAAACTGTTCAGGGCATAGTTGATCACTTCGACACCAAACATGGCCACGCTCAGACTCTTACTGCCGATCTGCCCTATCAGCCAGTCCCGAGTCACACCTGTCATCTTTGCAACGGCGGAGAGCTTGGCCCGATCATCTCCACGATAGGCAGCCAGGCAATCCTGCATGATGCTGTAGGCAGTCAGGCATTTCCCCACCGTACTCATGCCGCTGGAAATCCTCTGGGTCACAGGTACGCTTTCGTACTTGGTAACGATCGTTTTGACATTCTGGATTTCGTACATCCCCCAGCCCGGTCCCGCGTTGGGATTCCACTTCTGGACCGGCATGTTCATGATCGTTTCAATTTGCGTTGTATAGGCTCCACCGGAAAAATCCGTAATGAAGGACATGAGGTCTTTCGTTAAACCATATTCCCCGCTCATGGTCTGGACTGCCATGTCCAGATCCGAAGGCGTCTGGATCTGCCGAATCGTGGAGCCATATTTTGCGAGGATAGAATCGGGGTCGACCGATTCAGCGGTTCCCGGGGAAGAGGCACATAACCATACGACTGACAGAAACAGGGCCAGGAAACTTCGGTTCATGACTTGCATCCTCCTTGTTTCTCTCCTACCATCATTTCAGCCATTCATTCCATCATGACCAAAACCTGCAGGCTTCCCCCTTCATCTCTGCAAGGTTTCGTACAAAAAACCCATACATTCTCGCCCTTTTTCTTTACCGGGCTGTCATTCAATCGTACCGTACAGGAGAAAGGGTGTCAAGAAAAACCCACACGGGAATGTTCATGGTTTACCGAAAACAATCTGTTTGATTCAATCTGGAAAAAGAAAAACTCCCCGGCGAGCCGGGGAGCAACATACCTGCACAGGTTTGAAACCTATTTTGAAACCACAGGCAGAACGATCTTATCCGCGTTCATGCTGACGGGTGCATACTCCTCTTCGGGGATCTTCATGTATCGGGCAACAGAGGGTACCAGCCGCGAATAGAAAACCTCCGCGTGAATAGTCACATCACCTTCGGGAAGATCTTTGGGAACCTTCCAGGTAAAGGTCTCCCTCCTGGCTTCCAGGGGCTTCAATCGATAGTCGACGCCCAGTGAAGCCGTATGCCATTGAGCAATGGTCATTCTTCCATCGGGATCGAGATAGGGAAGCCTGAAGATCCTGTCCCCTGCCGGAACGTCCCCGTCCCGCTTAATCCCCTTGAAGTTATCAATCCCCTTGATATCGCCGATATCCTGATATGCATAGGCCTCTGGATCGGCAATCAGGAGCTCCTCGCCCGGGAAACCCTTCGGGTCGACCGGAAGATGGTAGGTGTTCCCTCTGGCATCTTTAGCCTCTACGTGAAGCCATACGAGCCGCTCCTCCGCAGAACCGCTTGGAATACTGTGCCCGGCTTTGGCATTCAGAACGAACGCTTCCAGGGTGAGGGTTTTCCCCGGTTTCACCTTTTTCGCATCGGCGTAGAGAAGAATTTCCGCGGCTCCCTCGAGTTTTCCCGTATCGTGCGCCCCATGGAAGAGATGCTGTCGGACGTCGTCGTATACAGCACCGGCTGTGACCGAAGCACTCCTGGCAGGCGTCATGTGACAGTCCTGGCAAAGCACGCCGGCCTTCCCCTGAGGACTCTCCTTCCATTCCAGGTGAGTTGATTTCACCCAGATCCCGTAAGGATCTTTTTCATTGTGGCAGGTTCCGCAGAACTCCGCCGTGTGAAGGAAGGGAGTGACTGCGATTTCGTGGTAGGTGCTCTCCCCTCCCTTGCGGGTTCCATACTTGGTTTCGCCGGGTTCCACAACAAAGTTAAAGTTAAAGGGAACTTCGCCTTTGAATCCCGTGATCGTGTGGCACAGGTCACAGGAGAGCGAATCGTTGGCGCGGCTTTCCTCAGCCGGTTTTTTCGGGGGGATATCTCCGGTCAGAAAGGCAACCGGCGCATGACAGCCGTTGCAGCCCGCTTCGACCTCCGCCACCTTCGGGAGCTTTCGTGCGTGGGGAAGGGCCAGCTCATAGTATTCCACTTCATCCCAGATGTGGGTGAAGGTCTGGCTCATCATGGATCGGTCATACTGTCTGTAAATCGATTCATGACAGGAAGCGCAGATTTCGCTCGATTCGAAGTCGTCATAGGTATAGGTTCCTTCCGCAAAGAGAGACCCGAAGACTGCAATAACAACGAACAATACAATGATCCAAATCTTTTTCATACCTTCCTCCCTTGTGAAAGATCGTTCAATGCTATCGTAGTGTACCACGAGCAGAACGCTCCGTTTCCAGTCACCCTTTTCAATTGCGATACAATAGGGCTATCAGCAATCTTTTAATCATGGAGGCACCATGCCTGAATTTGACATCGTAAATAAGCTGGATTTGCAGGAAGTCGACAACGCCGTCAATCAGACCCGCCGCATGATCACGACCCGGTATGACTTCCGGAACTCCAAATCGGAAATCAACCTCAACAAGAAGGATCATCTGATTACGATTCTGACTGAAGACGAGATGAAGATGCGGGCGCTCAAGGAAGAGCTGATCGGCAATATTGTCAAGAGATCCATCGATCCGAAGGTTCTCAGCTTTCAGGAGATCAAGCCTGCGGCCAAAGCGCAGTTCAAAATGGACGTCAACCTGATCGAAGGCATCGACACCGACACGTCCCGTCTGATTGTAAAGCTCATCAAGGACATGAAGTTGAAGGTACAGGTGAAAATGCAGGATCAGCAGGTCCGGGTTTCGGGGAAAAAAATCGATGACCTCCAGGCCGTCATTCACATGCTGAAGGAGAAAAACCTGGAAATCCCCCTCCAGTTTGTCAACATGAAGTCGTAACTGTCGCTCTCCAAAATCCGGCTCTTTTTCTAATGTCAAACGAAAGAACGATTCTTCAGTCGCAGACTCCGTCGCCGGGATCATCACCCAGGATTCCACACCCGACTCCCGCTGCCTCCAGGCCTCGCGCCAGACCGTCCCCGTCGTACCCGGGATGGCCCGCCGTGTTGGCCATGTTCACCCACACAAGGTTAAACCAGACATTTCCCAGCGAACCGGCATCAAAGGTGCCGTCACCGTCGCAGTCCGCCGTCCCGGTATATGCAGTAAACGTACCCAGAGCGCCATACAGCATAACGGCTGCGTTGGAATAGCAAGTCGTACTGTCATAGCTATAGGTAATAAAATCCCCATCCTTTTCCATCGTCATGGGATTTCCCGATGCCGTCCCTCCATCCCCCATGGGCGGAGGCGTACCGCTTTCGCATCCGTCATCCTGACCGATTTGAGGAGCCGAGCTGGTAGTACAGATTCCGTCCATCGCGCGAACGACAAAGGAGTGGACACTGCAGTTCCCCGGGTTGTACAGGTACGGACTGGTAATTCCTGTGGCCACCTCATGGCCGTCCATCCAGAGATCGTGACTCTGCGCGCCGCTCCCGCCCAGGAAAGAAATCAACAGGCCGGTACGGGATCCCGGAAGCGCGTCGTTCACGGAAGTGATCGAAGGGACCCCGGGCCACGCGATGGTATTGAAAGCTTCTCCGCATGCAAAGCGGCCGTCCGTCACCGTTCCGCAGTCATTGAATGCTTCGATGTAGTACCCGTATTCGGTTCCCAAAGATACTCCCGTGTCCTCCCACGAAGTTCCGGTCAGCCCTGTGGCGACGTTCCCCCAGTTGTTGGGTCCGCACCCGTTTGTCCTTCGGTAAACGTTGTAGCTGATCGCCGGCGGCGTTGCCATCCAGGAGACCATAAGACCGCCGCAGCTGTCCGTCACAATCGGTGGGCCCGGAGGCACAGGTGTGTCATCGACATCCGCGAACGGGTAGCCGGTAGAGTCGGCGGTACAGGAGGCGCTAACGGCGCAGACGATGTAGACGTGGGTCAACGTATCCCCGGGGTCAAAGACGACAGGACTGGTGATCCCCGTGTCCACCTCGTTCCCATCCACCCAGAGGTCGTGACTGTCCGCCCCGGTGCCCGGTGTAAAGGTGATCGTCACACCGTCCTGGGCGCAGTCGTCGTTGTCCGTGATCCCTGTAATGGCAGGGGCCCCGATGGAGTTATCCTGGTCTGTGAACAACTGCGCCTCGGAGTCCTCTTCGCAGTCCCCGTTTACCGCCCGGACGACATAGGTGTGACTGACCGTGTCGCCGGGATCGTGCTGATGGGGACTGTTGATCCCTGTCGCCACAACCGCGTCGTCCACGACGAGATCGTGGCATAAGGCGTCCACTCCTGCGACAAAGGATATGGTCACGCCGCTCTGGGCACAGTCGTCGTCATCGGAGATGGCAGCGATGGACGGACTGCCTGGCTTCGTGACCCATTCACCCGTTGAATCGTTATCTTCCATAATATCCACACAGCACCAGGAATCGGAGACCTTGCAGTTGTAATCATGGGATTGTGCAGTCACATAGCTTGCCGTGTATGTGGGGTTTGTCGCGCCGGGGATATCATCGCCGTCTTCCGTCCACTGGTAGGTGAAGGATTCCGTTCCGCCGGTGAGATTCGCGGCGAAGACGATGGAGTCTCCCCCGCACACCGTTGTCGTCCCGTTGGGCGTCACGTCCACCGTCAATGTGCAGATGCCGTTGAACGTGGCCGTGCAGGTCTTGTCCCCATCGACGACGACATGCCCGCTCGCGTCACAGTCTCCACCCCACGCTATAAACTCAGAACCGGATTCCGCCTCGGCGGAGAGCGAAACCTGCACATCTTGCATATAGAAGCCGCTGCAAATTCCACCGCAATCGATCCCCAGGGGATTGCTTGTTACGGTCCCATTCCCCGTTCCCGTTTTCGAGATCGTCAGCGTCTTGTAGCCTGTCCGGACCGGCCAGATGCAGAGGGAGCTCGTTTTGGAGGTCTCGGTTATTGTCAAGAAAAGTGATCTTGTGAAATACCAACCCCAATCCGGGTGGCTCCTGAAGGTGGTGGAAGTCCAGTAATCACTGCAAAGATTGATGAAGGGATGATTCTCGGGTAATCCATCCAGGCGTGAATAGTCAACAAGACTGATGATTTCTTTGCGGTTGGGCACCCGCCAATCGGTCTGATGGCTCCCCCCGTTGCTCGTGTCCTGGCAGTTGTTCCCATTCATCGTCCCGTCGGTGTTGAGCTGGTTCACGTCGGAAAAGCCGGTGATCCAGGTCCTGCCTGTACCGGCACAGTTTGTATTTTTGAGCCAGATCAGGCCAGTCAGGTTATCGGTGGCCGTCCCGTCGCCGTTATCCGTGAACCTTGGATCGGGCCAGATCGCTCCAGCCCGAAGATCTCCGTCGTCTCCTTCAGCAGTGACCACTTTCACACCGGTACGCCATAATCTCGCAGGGAGTGAGGATATTCCCCTGACAGGCAGCAATGGGCCCCCACCTCCGGCATCCACATAGCCCCAGGCCATATCAACAGTGAAATCAGATCCCGATGAATAGGGATGTGCTGTCGAAGTCGCGGACTTTCCTGCGACAACATAGGAGAACCCCTGGGTGTTCAACCAGTTCGCGGAATTGAACACCCCGGAGTTATATAAACTCTCCAGCTCCAGGACATTGGGGAGGCGCCAATCGCCGGCCTGGGACCCGTCGGAAAGACCGCACTGGTTATTGGCGAGAGCCGCAATAGAAATCAGGGCATCCAGCCATGATGATGGGCTGAAACAACCACAGTCCGCCAGCCATATGAGACCCGTCAGTTCATCCGTAACCGTTCCGTCCCCGTTGTCCGTGAACCGTGGGTCGGGCCACGGAATTCCAGCCCGGAATTCTCCGTCCTGGCCGGTTCCGGTACAGCTGATCTGGGCCCCGGCTTCGTTGTAGCAGGTGGTCTGGCCGGTCTGCGGCAGACTGCTGCCGATGGGCCGATAACAGGGCTCGTTGACGCTGGCAAAGGTCACTTCAATGTCGTCGAGAAAGAACCCTTCGAACTCAACGACATCATCGGAAGACAGGTTCCACCGGATCAACACCGTCTGCCCGGCGAAGGGTGACAGGTTATGCGTATAGTTCGCCCATCCTACCATGCCGGCATTACCGGCGGGACCGGAAAAACACTTCTGTGCGGACGGGTATCCGCAGGCGTTTCTTGGAGGGTTCTGCGTGTTATAGAAGCTGCTTGGATAGAACTCATTCGGATTCACGGTGACCCAGGTATTTCCTCCATCCATCGAGATTTCCACAACGACACCGTCGTACCCCGTATGAATGTTGTACTTCACCCAATAGGAAAGCAAGGGATTGGAATCGGGCTGTAGCTCCAGAGGTGGAGTGGTGATGGCGGCGCACGCCCCGCGCGGATAGCGTTGACCGTCACGCGCGGCGCTGTAACTGTAGTGCCCTCCCCCCGTATGGTTTTGAAGGTTGGTGATGTGCCATTCCCCGCTGAGGGTCATTTTGGCTCCGGTGTCTCCCCCGTCATCCGCCCACGTCCCGGGAGACATCGAGGACGACCAGGCGGTACCGGGTCGTTCCACATCCATGAAGCTTTCATTCCCGCCGTTGGCCGGGCCGCCGTTCGACGTCGTGGAGTCTTCGGCCCGGACCACGTAATAGTAGGTCACATGGGAGTTGACACTCCTATCCGTATAGCTCGTTCCCCTGAAGCCGGGCTGGAGCAGGTTTCCCGGTCCCAGAATGAAGTAGGGAGTGGTGCCGCGGTAGATGTTGTACGAAACGGAAGGTCCCTGGGGACAGTTGCTTGAAGCCGGGTCCCAGCTGAGATGGAGCTCACAGTCTTCCGTGTCGGTATTGTTGATCACCGTTTGAAGGCCGGCGAAGTCAGGTCTCAGGGCACAGGCACCGCTGAATGTCGCCGAAGCAGTATCGGATGCCGCAGACTCCGTACATCCATCAACCGCACGAACTGTATACGTGTAGGTGTAGCCCCCCTGGACTAAGGTGTCCTCAAAGTTCGTGAAGGTTGTAGATCCGACGAGAGTATACTCCTCGGGATCCGGAGAGGAACCGTCGGCGCGGTAGATCAGGTACCCGGTGGCACCCGCGACGGAATTCCAGCTGAGGTCGATCCCCAGAATTTCGGTATCCACCGCGTTCAGCCCGGTCGGCGTGGAGATGGTACTGGCACAGTCGGCGAAGGTCGCTACAAGGGCGTATCCCTGCCGGTTGCTGTAGGGTGCCGTTCCCGTCCCATTAACGGCTGTGGCCTTGACGCGGAGCGTCCACATGCCCGTCGTGGGACTGGGGACCAGGACCCCTTCAACAGGGTTCAGGAAGTCGGCTGAGCCGCCCGTTGTGGATGCACCGCCCGAAAAGACGTTGCCCAGGTAAGTCGTGCTTCCTCCCGGGTCAACCACCTCCAGGTCCAGGTTGTTCACAAGGTTCACGGCAGCCAGGGTCGTCGATTCCGGGTCGGTCCAGACGAGATGGATCTCGAGGGGCTCCGTGCTCGACGTGACATTCACCCGGTACTCCACCTGCTCACCGGTGGACAGGCCGTTGGCGTTGCGAACATCCCAGGTCATAAGTCGGCGGGAGTCTCCCGTGAAATAGAGAACATTGTCCAGGTGTACCCTCCCCCACCCCTGGTCATTGGAGGGAATAGTGGAAACAGGACCTGACGTCAATGTGTCGATACCCCCCAGGGGAACAGCACCGTTGATCAGGCAGGCCTTCAACAGGGCCCCGGAGGGTATTCGTACATTTTCCGCGGCTCGTGATCCGGTCGGGTAGAAACCATCCATGAAGTACTGCCTCATCAGCGCCAGTAAACCCGAGACCGTTGGGGCAGCGTAGGAGCTGCCGGTGTGAGACCAGGTGGAACAATTGTCGTCCACATTGCTCTCGGTTCCCAGAGCCGACACGATCATTTCACCGGGGGCAACCAAGTCGGGTTTGCGCCGTCCATCAAAGACCGGCCCTCGACTGGAATTAATCAGATCATCCGCCAGAGTGCCCAATCCCCCATTGGTTGTGGACCCCACACTCACCACGTTCTTAGCCGTGGCGGGAACGCTGATCGTTCCGTCTCCCGGATTCGCACCGGCGTTCCCCATGGCCACGACAAAGAGAAAATCCTCATGACGGAACATAAACTCATCCATGTCCAGGGCATCGGCATAGTAGGCATTTCTCCTCAACCCCCAACTGTCGTTGTGGATCCGCGCCCCGGCTGAGTAAGCCTGGCTGAACATGTCGGTCAGGTCACCCATCAGGCCTGCCATGAAACCCGAGCTGTTCGTAACATCCTGGAACACCAGCTGGGCGTTGGGGGCCATTCCGTCTCCTGTGTCATGGCCATGGTACGTGGGCGTCGACAGAGTCAGATAATTGTCACCTACTGCAGAGCCGGAGACGCGGGTTCCATGAAAATAGTAGAGATCCCACTCATCGGCACCCGGCTGAACATAATAGGCAATCACTTTGTTACCTGGAAGCAGGAGACCGGTTTCAGGGGGATTCAAAAACTGCGGAAATGTCTTGCTCTCGATGGAGTCGTTATAACGAAAGAAGCACATGTCGGTATCCAGGCCGCCGTCTGCGACGCAGACAATCTGACCGGTACCCAGGATTCCCTGGTTCCAGATTGTCGCTGAGACATCATAATCGGTGTTGTTCACCCAGTCGTAGCTCTGGCCAACCCATATAGAGTGGTCGTTCTGAAGTTCCGGTGGTTCATAGAGAATCATGGAGAGAACATCTTCAAGATCGGAGCAGGTATCCAGGAATTCGTAAAGCCTGTCATGGGAAAAGGAACAGACCACACAGCCCCGCTGATGGTGATAGTCCGTTGTCATGAATTCGGCATCCTGGAAAGTGTGACGCAGGAATCGATGGACCGGAACTCCATCCCGGCCGGGAGCGGTGAGGATCTCGATCTGGACTGGATCTTTCATTGTCGTCCAAATCAGGGGGTCAATTTTAGCCCATTTAGGGAGTCTAAAAAGAGCTCGAATGGAAGAGATTTTCTCGACAGTTGGGATTTGCTCCGGCTTGAGCCGGAGGATATAGGCGTTGTTGGGAATGTAGTACAGGACTTCGGCTCCGATCTGGTTCAGATGATCCTTATCGCTCTTCCCTGGGGTCCTGTTGAACTGGGCGATATAGAGATAAGGCCCGGTTCCAGCATCTCTCCTGCAGGTCAGCCCGAAATCTATTTCTGATGGTATTGTTACGACTGGATCGAAGACCCCGGCCCGAAAGAGTATCAGGTCAGGATTGGCTTTCAGGGTCCCATTATCCTTCACGGAAAGCGGATCGAAAAGAGTTACGATGGGTTTATTTTTTTCTGTGGATGGTCTGTTTTGTTTTTCAAGAAGTATTTTCAATGCTTGAGCGGGAGAAGGATCCGGATTTGAATCCTTTTTCTCCAGATCAGAAACGGTCTTCTCTCGCAGGGCAGGGATAATGAAACCCTGTAAAGGTCCAACCGCATCTCCAAAGAAGAAAACCAGAACGAAAAAGAGAAACACCCTCTTCATGCAGATCCCTCCCCTTCTGGTATCGGACCTGATTCGTATCTTTACTTTCTACCGTTAATAAGGATGATCCACGCTTTTACTTACCATCACAGCCACATACATGGATCCATTATACACAGATTCGATCATAATGCGAGAGTAACTTCTCAGATTATGGACTGGAGTGATATCTCGATATACATCACAGGCGTCGGTGGGGAATTCGCAAGGATGGCCCGGGAAGTGTCGCAAATGTTGCTTCAGGGGGGCCGGCGGGACACCGGAACTTTTTATCTCTTTATTTTCAGATGTTTACGAATTTGTCCGGATAATCCCGCAGGGATTGGAACTCCGTAAATATATTATTATCAGTTATTTATGAAATGTTGGCTCCCCGTGAGGGACAATCTGGGAACAGAGCTTCGTAAACTACTGCATTCTCAAGGCGTCCTGCCACTGGATACAAACGCTCAATTCTGAGTGCTTTACTGGATCAGTCAGCTTCAGATTCCTCAGCTTTTTGGTTAATTTTCACTATCCACAGAAGATGTTCCAGCAGCTATATTCTAAGGTTAGCTTGCGCCCATATAACACATGTTATATAATAGGGAGGTATGGCACAGCAAAAGGACCAATTTATCAAGCGGGTTAAAACTGTTCGGAAGCAATTGCAAATGTCGCAGGCACAGCTCGCTCATGCACTGGGAGTCAGCTTTGCCACGGTCAATCGGTGGGAAAACGGCAAGACGGCACCCTCAACCCTTGCACTCCGGCAGTTCGCCCTTTTCTGCAGGGAACAGAGTAAGAAGGGAAAACTCCCCCATATGAAAGTCGAACCGTGATTCTGCGAGACCGGCATACTGAGGAGGTGAACGTAACATGAGCACCTTCGCCCCTGTCTTTACCATCACACATCGGATGACCTCCGCCATCACTCGCATTGAACGGGCACGAGGATTCCTGGAAGCGGCGCTTCTTTCCGAGGACTGGGTAAAGGAAATGGGTGCCCGGGCCCTTATCCTGGAAGCCCATCACACCACCCATATTGAAGGAACTCGGCTGACACTGGACCAGGCCGAACGGCTCTGGAACGGGGAGACAGTCCCGAATGCCGATCCAGATGACACGAGGGAGTTACTGAATTACCGTTCAGCTTTTGAGTTTATCTCGGAAGCCCTGGAGTATAGAGACCCCATAACCGAAGTGATGATCCGTGAAATCCACCGACGACTCGTGGAAGGGGTACGCGGAGGAAGTGCTGCACCGGGTCAATATCGCAAGGTTCAGAACTACGTTGTTAATTCTTCTACCGGCGAGGTGATCTACACGCCCCCATCAGCCATTGATGTGCCGTTGATGATGACCGAGCTGGTCCGATGGCTGAATAGCAATCCCGATATCCACCCGGTGCTTGTAAGCGGCGTCGCCCAGTTTCAGCTGGTCCATGTTCATCCATTTCTGGATGGCAACGGTCGCGCCTCCCGGCTTCTTTCCACTCTCTGCCTCTACCGGGCAGGATATGATTTCAAGCGACTTTTCACGATCAGTGAATTCTATGATCGGGACCGTCAGGCCTTTTACACGGCCCTGCAGAGCGTTCGCGAACATAATATGGACATGACGGTCTGGCTTGACTACTTTATTACCGGCCTGGAAACCCAGATGATCGAGGTGCGGGAACGGGGCGAACAGGCCATCCGTCGGGATGTGCTTGTGAAGAAACATGGTTTGAACGAACGACAGGCCAGGGCTCTCGCGCATCTCCTCCAACACGGCAAATTGACGATCCAGGATTTTGAATCCCTCTGCCCGGATGTGAACCGCCGCAGCCTTCAGCGGGACCTGAGAGGAATGCTTGCGAAGGAAATTATCATAGAAGTAGGTGTGGCTTCCACGGATCCGACTCGTCATTATGTACCGGGCAAGCTATGACAAGCTGTGACACCGAGCTGTGACATTACTGTGACACGAGCTGTGACAAAACAAAACAACCACAATCCGCTCAGGTCAGGAAGGAAGACGACGAATTTGAAAGATTACGTGGAGTGATTTATCTGAGAGCCTGCCCTCCCGTCCAAAAACGAGAGAGAACAAACTCCTGACCCTTCCGGGACTTGAACCTGTAAGTATATTATTATCTGTTATTTGAAAAAGTATGGCTCGGGCGGAGGATTTGACCGGAGCGTAACCCGAGTAATCAAACCTGTTTTTCTTATATTCTATGCGTAGCGAGGCGGTGAAGATACGTGAAAATGCAAGGAAAACGATTGAAAAATACCGGAGGCGTAGCCTGAGTTACGTCGAGGATTTTTGATTGAGTTTGACACAGCAGTTTTGCGCATATGGATCGACGCAGCAGCATGGAGTGTAAGAAAACAGGTTCACCCCGCGACGGCGGCGAGAGGGAGGCTGGGCGGGAGTCGAGCCTACCCAATGGTGAAAATCCCTCCGCAGTGACCAGACGTCCAAGGTGAATAAATTAGAATTTCAATTGAGGAAATGGAAATTGGCTCGGGCGGAGGGTCCGCCTTCGCTTGAATAGCTACGGCGGGACAGGTTTGCGGATCGAGCGCAGGATCATTGCGCGAAGATCACCAAATCCCGACACGAATGCCAGCAACGTCAGGAAAGTGAAAGGCGTTATTAAATTGTGGGAGTGAGAATTGGCTCGGGCGGAGGGTTTGACCGGAGCGGTACCCGAGTAATCCTTCCCCGCGACGGCGGCGAGAGGGAGGCTGGGCGGGAGTCGAGCCTACCCAATGGGTGAAAATCCCTCCGCAGTGACCAGACGTCCAAGGTGAATAAATTAGAATTTCAATTGA
>ERZ795057.21-NODE-21-length-150420-cov-8.313251_pt1 | contig 150420 bp, 120 predicted proteins | sample MGYA00375141_ERZ795057 | MGnify/ENA primary metagenome ERZ795057 (study PRJEB30186, sample SAMN05720163) | activated sludge metagenome | isolation source: Anaerobic digester | place: Hong Kong | collected 2015-01-26 ...
GAGATAAGACCGTGTGACTGGAGTTCAGACGTGTGCTCTTCCGATCTCACGAGGTTCACGGCGAGCACAACGAGAAATGAGATGACGAACAGAGTGGTCAGCACGAGCCAGGAAACAAGCCGTTTCTGCGCGCCGGACATTCCCCTGAATCGATAGCGTTCCGGATAACGCCTCTTTTCATCATCAGGCTCGCCGAATTTCTGTATGGGGGCCCCGCACAGGGGGCACAGGTCAACGCTGTTATCGACTTCAACGCCGCATTGCGAACAGTAGGGCATGATGACCTCTCTAATTGGTTTCTATCCTGGCAACGATCCCCTGCCTGCGCAGGGTCCTGAAAAAAATTTTTTGTACGTCAGAATCATCAATAAAACTGGCGAAACTCACGTACGTTGATTTTCCGTACGTTATGACCGCGATGTTAATCCTGGTGAGCGGGTTCGGGTTGGGAAGGCCTTCAAAGCGCTCAATATGGGACGCGGCTTTTGAGGGCATGCCGACCACCCCCATATTGGTCAGAACTCCCGAATGTTTCGACGTCGCCCACCGGTTGTAAATCAATTTCATCACCGGCCCCTTGATAAAGAGCGGAACCGCCCTGAGAAGGGGATGGCTCTCCCCCTTGACATTACGGGCGATCTGCTGGTTGATGAATTTTTCATCAACCTCGACGCGCATGCAGTGATACACGCTTTTGATGATCTCATCAAGGGTATAGCGCCCCAGCCTGGGGTCAATCCCGGGTTTTACCGCGAGAAAAAAATTTCTCATGGTCTTTGAGGGGTACAGCTTTCGCAGGTTGACCGGGACCATGACCCGTATCGGCATGAGTAATTTTCTTCTCTGGCCGGGAGGAAGCGAAAAAACATATTCCTGAAGCGAATAAAGGTAAACAGCGGCAAGGTACTCGGTGAGCGTGACCCCGCGCGCGCGGGCTGTTTTCAGAATATCCCGCGATGGCACTATGCCGGTGCATACGTTAAGAGATCCTTGGGGGATGAGGCTTCCGGCAAGGTGAAAAGCCGCGGGCTCCAGCTGGGGAAAGGGAATGCCATCTTTATAGTAGCGAAGAAATGAGTCCTCGCTCTCTTCAGGGTGCGGCGTTTTACCCTGCGCAAAGATACCATCATCATGCGGTACTGCCACACCGCGAAGCCTGAGGTATTCGGCGACCAGGGACTGTAAATACATCACTCCCCCGGTGCCGTCCGTAAGCACATGGCAGAACTCCACTGATATTTTTTTCCCGAAGTACAGGACCCTGAACAGCAGCCCCTTTTCGGCGTGGCGATTGATCTTCTGGCAGGGGTCAAAGCGCTCCTCTCTCACCAGCGGCGCTGACGGCGTCTGCTGCAGGTAGTGCCAGAACATCCCCCGCTTGAGCGTTACCTGAAAATACGGAAAACGCGGCATGAGGTTTTCGACCGCCTGCTGCAACACCGGCGGATCGACTTCTTTTTTAAGCGTTACCGAAATCCGGAACACGGCCGTCATCCTGCCGGTTATAATCGAGGGGAAAATTTTTGCCGCGTTATCAAGACGGTACCATTTCAGGTTTCGGTTGCGCATTTTCTTACCGGAAAAAATTTATCATTCGGCAACATATTCCCAATCATCCGCATGGATCTTCGTCCCGGAATCATGGCAACGTGTATTCGTGTTTATATCCATTTCAGGATGCCGGCAAACACGATGAGCATCAGGACGTCCATGATAAAAAATGTGCCTATGAAGATCCTGCGCGTGCGCGACTTCATGTCATAAGCGCAGACTGATGCCAGGAAAAAGGGAATGTACACGGTAATGAAAACCGGGAACGCGCCCCACCATGAGTATACCCAGTGAAACGCCGGGGTCGTTGCCAGAAAAATTTCAAATATTGAAAAGAAAGCGGCATTGCCCACAACGAATAACGCCCGGTTATTGATCCCAAGGATCTTCATCTTGGGATCATCAGGAAGTATTTTTGAAAAGATGAGCCCCGCCACTGAAAACATCATGCTGAGCTCCCATCCCACGCCGACAAGCAGAAGATAGCAGGTACCGGTCGGGACTGTCCACAGGGCATGGCCTGAAAAATGCTGGATCAGCGCATTGAGGATTTCATAAAACCAGTGGACCGAATACAGGGAAAGGCCGGCCGCGATGCCGTTCCAGTTCTTTTTGGAAATTTCATTAAAATAGATATACGCGACAAAGGCCAGCAGAGGAATAAAATACCACTGGAATGTTTCGCCATTCCTGAGTATGCTCAAAGCCTGCTGGGTCAATTCCGGATTGTTCATGGAAGCACCTCCTTAAAAAATAAATAACAGGTGCATGTATTTTTTCAAATGAAAGGTGAAAAGTCAATTACAAATGAAGCAGAAAATCAAGCATTCAGGGATGAGAAAAAATAATAAAGTTCAGGCAGACAGGCCGCGTCATCAGGATAAAAACCAGGATTATCAAGATAGAGGTCCTGCACGTTCAACAATCGAGATAATCCCTTTTTCTCCATCTACTTCGATAACATCCCCGGTTGCAATGGCCATACAGGCGCCCTTTACGCCGACCACTGCGGGAATGCCATATTCCCTGGCCACAACGGCCCCGTGTGAAAGCGTGCTGCCTATTTCAGTGACCAGCGCGGCGGCAAGGCTAAAATACGGGGTCCAGCCCACGTCAGTGTAAGCGGCTATCATCACCTCACCGGAAACGAGCAGCGCTGCGTCATCCAGTGAGTTGATCACCCGGGCCCTGCCTCGTGCGCGCCCGCTGCTTACCGGAACTCCGGAAAGAAGGCCGCCGGCGGCTTCGGATTCAGGCCGGCCTTCCAGGGGTTCCGGCATACCCCTGGATATTTCATCAAAGGCCAGTTCCCTTAAACGGGGAAACAGTTTCCTTCTTGATTCCGCCCTGATCTTCCACCGCCGGGATTTATCATTAAGGAGTAATCCCAGTTCATCGTGCGTGAGGAAAAAAACCTGGTCCGCATCATCAAGAAGGCCCTCATTCACCAGCATATTGCCCAGGTCTTCATAGGCCTTCTTGATCGTGTTCTGCATTTTAATGCAGAGTGATTTCGAGTTTTCCCTTGCAGCTACCGATTTCCTCACCGATGAGAGAAGTATTTTAATTATGATTGATGGGAAAAAACCGTATTTGACAAGATTGATCGAACTGCGGGCATCAGAATTTCTTTCTTCTTTGGCGGAACCATTCCGGCGGGCGGCAATATTCATGCGAATGAGCGCGATGAGCGGCAACGGATCAGCAGCCCATTCGCGTTCACGGAGCTCGGCCTCCCTGACGCAGCGATGCCCGTGCTCACGCAAAAAATGGCGAAACAGTTCACCTGCTTCACCTGAATCCGGTCCCGTCAGCCAGCCAAGGGCCTCGTCATCTCCGCGGTTAATAATGCTTTCAGAGAACGTTCTGTTTTCTTGAACTTCCCGGATGATGTTTTCAAGCGACACCATGACATCCGCCCCGTCAATACCCTCAATGTTCTTCAGCATGACCGCAAGGTCATGGAGCCTTTCTGACTGGCCCACGCGGGATGTTCTTTCCATGATCTGAAGGACCGTCGTGTTCAGGGCCCCGGATCTGCTTGAAGTCGTATAGTGGTGGGCCCAGGCCTGAAAAACCATCTCGCGCGCATCGGCGATTGAACGGTAAAAATCGTCAATTCCGGGAACGCGTTCAATGTGAAAATCTCTTTCAAGACCGCGCAACGCTTCAAGCCGTCTTCCCGCGCTTTTTATGTACATAAGATACCTGCAAATATTTACTGTACGGGTAAAAAAACCGGCCCGTGGTCGGTGGCTGCCGTCATCAGGAAGGACATAACCGCAAATGCCGTGGTCGATGTTTTCTTTTCGGGTAAAAAGAACTTTCCCGGGAAGCTCATACACACTGGTAAGACTGATGAAAAGATGATTGTAAAAAATAAAAATATAACGGTTGTCACCATAAATCTTATCCTGAACGCCGATCCTGGTCATGAAGTCCTGCATTCCCACATCAATGCCCCGGGCGAAAACCGACCAGGTAAGCGGGGTAACCGGTCCCGGCATCATTTCTCCGATGTTGCATCTGGTGTAAATATGGGTTCGATCATCAAGAGGGGAATCAAGCTCATTGAGATGGACGTCATCAAGTGTGGTTATCGGGCGCAGCTGAAGCCAGTACAGGCATCCTTCACGGTTAATCGCCCATTCAAGGTCAACGGGAAAGCCATTTTTTTTCTCGATATAAACGGCTTCAGAAAAAATCCGATCAAGCAGTTCAGCAGGAATTCTTCTGTCATCAGACCCGGACCTTCGCGAAACAAGTTGTCCCTTTTTGCTGAAAACATACTCCTCTCCGGAAACATAACCGCTCACCAGTTTTTCACCCAGGCCGCTTACTGAGTTAATAATAACGCGGTCCCTTCTTCCCGATACGGGATCGGCGGTAAAACATACTCCGGAAAATTCCGCATTCACCAGGGCCTGGATTATAACAGGCATCGGCGGCCCTGAATGGTCGCTGCCCGAATACTTCCTTACCCTGAACGAGTCGGTTGACGCCCGGCATTTCCCCACGGCATCAATAATATCATGAATGCCCCGAACATGGAGATATGTGTCAAATTGGCCGGCGAAGGACGATTCCGTGCCGTCCTCTTCAGCAGAAGAAGACCGCACCGCAAACTCGTCAGATCCGACGGCCTCAAGAAAGGATGAAAGGCTATCCCTGAGCGGGTGAGCAGACGTGCCGAGAATAACAAAGGCCCGGGGAACATTCACCCCGCTCCTGATCAGCCTTTTCAGCCCGAGGGCTTTACCGCCGGCGGCATGGTCCTCGAGATCATCAACCCAGATGATATCAGATGCTGTCTCTGTTGAATCCATACTCATAAATCCCGCGGCCCTGAACGCACCCCAGGGTAAAATCAGCAATCCCTTCGTGGACGATGTATGAAGTACCCATAGTGTAAACCAGTTCATTCTCAACTGACATGATGAGCCTCGCGTGAAGTCCCCCATTAACTGTAAAGTTAAGGTCGGACGATTTCCCCTGAAGTGGAGGGCTGAAGATCGCTGAAAAATCAGAGGCATCAGTAACCGGAAGAATATAGTTATTGCCTGCCAAATACCCGGAGTGCATGAAAGGCAAAAAGGAATAGCTGACCATGCTGATATTCAGCACCCGCCCGTCATCAAAAAGCACTGAGATCCAGGCATGGCGGCGCATTGCATTCCAGTCGCGGATACCGAAAGAATGGTCTCTCAACGCCCTGAGCTCAAAAACCTGGTCTTTGCCGTTAACCGCAATCCTTCCATGCAGAGAGCCTCCCTGTTCATAGTGAACCTGGCTCAGATCTTTTAATTTGTTAAACCATTCCCTGCTCCACTTCTGCCCGGCGAGATATTTCGCGAGACTCATTGAATCGGTATGCCTCTTGAAGTCAATAACCGGGGTTGACGCGAAAAACCGGGCTGTCAGAAAAATGTCGTTTTCCTTTCCTGAAACCAGCATTGGCCCGGTGCAAACAATTTCCCAGACGGCCCCGGGATCGATGCAGGAATACTTCACCGGTCCGCATGAGATTCCTTCTCCCCGGGGATGGTTGCCGCGGGGGAGCGAAATCGGTCCTGTTTCAGGCAGAAGCATGTCAAACCAGAGTTCGGTGGAGCCGTTTCCCCTAAAGCCGATCCTCGTGACCAGCGCACTTCCCCTGGAGTCGTGCCCGGTAAAATAATAACTGTCGTTAAAATTCAACGGACCGGGATTCTGAAGCTTTTCAGCTTCTGAAACATTGAAGCCGCCGCCTTTTTTTACCATCAGGTATGCAGAATATTTCTTAAGAGCATTCATATTCACATAACACATTGAATAACAGTCGATTATGATATTCCCGGTCTTGCGGTAATGTCAAATTATTTGCTCTGAAACGATAAAAAAAAGGGAAACCTTAAAACCCATGGGTGTTTCCCCGGTTTCCCTAATTTAATCAACACATGTCAATAATTCATCAATACATCGATCATTCTTCTTGACACGGCCGCATAATGTTGTAGATTTCAGAAAATCCGGGCCGCGAACAGGCGCCGCGCCACAAAACCAAACAGCACGAAGGTGAAATGATGAAACTATTCAATATCGCAGTGATATGCTGCGCGCTGACAATGAGCGCATGCGCGAAAAACAACTCGAAAATCGTGATTGAAACAACCATGGGCGAAATACAGCTTGAACTTTATGACAGCAAGGCGCCGGAGACGGTAAAAAATTTTCTTTCCTATATCGAACAGGGTTTCTATGACGGAACAATCTTTCACCGGGTGATCCCTGGCTTCATGATACAGGGCGGAGGATTCACCGGGGAACTCATCCAGAAAAAAACAGGCCGTCCGATCAAAAACGAAGCGACCAATGGCATTTCAAACCAGCGCGGCACCCTCGCAATGGCGCGGACACAGGCGCCGCATAGCGCTACAGCGCAGTTTTTCATCAATACAAAGGACAACACTTTTCTTGACCACAGCTCAAGAGATTTCGGATACTGTGTCTTCGGAAAAGTGACCAAAGGAATGGACATAGTCGACGCCATCAGCGCGGTATCGACTCACAATGAAGGCTATTACCAGAACGTCCCGGATGAACCGGTAATAATTATCGGGATAACAAAAATTTAGAACTCAGCTTTTTCTATCCGTAATATCACGGTGATACTCGCAAAGCCGGTATAATTTGCCCGTTTTAGGATTTTTCTTGGTAACCTTGGCTCCGCACCTGACGCAGAGACCGTTTTCACGCCGTTTCCGGTAAAGTCTCATATAACGCTCAGTGCCAGAAGATTTGTACTTGCTTACCTGAATCCTGAATCCTTTGTAAAGATAGTTGCCGATCGGCTCTTCAGAACCATTTTGTAAAGCATCAATAATTTCGTGTAATTTGTTCAACGTAACTTTTTTGGGGTCCATGTGTTTCCAGCCAGAATAAAATAATGAATACTCTTACCATTAAAAAAATGAATAATAAATTTTCAATAAAAAAACTATATATGTTCAAAATGGTTTCTTAATAAATGATATTATGGGCACCTCTAAAAATCAGGAGTTTCATTATTATCAAATATGATAACTCCTGATTTTATCAAATATTGTGCCCACAAGGAAACATCAAAAAAATAATTTATAGAGGTTCCCTTATATTAAAACTTTGTCTTACATAAATAATCAACCCTGTTTGGGAAGGTAAATAAGTGGATTCTGAGGTTTCCCGCTGTAATCGATCTGAAAATGCAGACGTTCACCCTGGGTTAATCTGCCTATTAATTCACCTTTTTCCAGAAAATCCCCCTGTTTTACTGCAATTGCATCAAGATTTGAATAAACCGTTATAAATTTTTCATTATGTTTAACCACAACATATTTCCCAAAACCTCTCATTTCTCCGATTTTTTTTACAACTCCGTTAGCTGAAGTATATACCCGCGAATCTCCTTTCCCGACAATAAAAATGCCGATGGATCGCACTCCGTTATTTCCATCTCTCTTGCATGAAGCAACGTTCTTGACCGGCCATACAAAAACCGGCGCGCCCTTTTGCTTATTAAAGTCGGTTTTTTCCCCGGGACTGCTCAGTCCAGAGCTTTTTCCAGGAATCGCCAGCGTCATACCGGGGATTATTCTGGTTTTGTTTTTTATTGAATTTTTCCTGCACAGTTCAGAGAGTGAAACGCCATGCTTTTTTGCAATACTGTAAAGGGTATCGCCTTTGCGGACCCGGTATTTCCTCACTGTACCGGTGTTCTGAGAAGTACCGTGCTGCTTATTTTTTGATTTTACTCCCGAATTTTTAAGATTCTTTTTTCGGGGGGATGATTTCTGTGCAGATTTTTCAGAAATTTTTTTCTGCTTTAATGAAGCGGAAGCCCGATTTTTGCTGATTTGCCCATTAGAAGTACTGCCGGACGAATTATCATTCCCTTTAAGTCTTAACTCCCGGTAGTCCTCATAGCTGTACCCCGCAACCTGCCGGTGAAAGCCATCGGCATGTCCCCGGACTTGCATAGAGAAAAAAAAGGCCAGGAGAATGGCACCTGTAACTATATTAAATTTTCCAAACATCCCTGTCTGACCATGAGCCCATCCCTGGGATCGCCTGTATACAATATTGAAAAGTCTTGCGTTAAGCCCGAAAACCAGATTTTCCCTTAATCTACCTATCGGTTTTTGTCAGATAATTGTTTAGCATAATAAAATTTACGCATGGTATTTTAGGAAAAAGAACAAAAGGAACGCCAGCTGAATTGGAATTATTTACGGCTTTGCCTCTTGACCGGATCTGTCTTGTATGTCATACTTATTGCATGGAAAACGATGATCTGAAAAAATTTAAAAACATATGCCTCGGGGTAAAAAAATCTTTTTCCGAAAAAGGGTGGGATTTCGACAGCAGATTTAATTCGCTGCTTATTGTTTTTGACCACAAATGGGCCGATCCAGTCATGCATACTCTTGATGAAGAATTTACCTGGAGATGGGACTCCAAATCCATAAAAAAGGCATCAAAAGCCATAAAAAAACTGGTAAAATCTCTTTACGGGATTGAGCCGGGCCAGTTCATCTATGCGGATGAAAGTGATGCACTGGAAATGGCCCTGTATGCTGCATGGTGGCCCTGGGGGAACGGAGAGACAATTTCACTCCGCATAAGCATTTATTCACCGGGAAAAGACATTATTACCGATAATGATGTTAAAAAATACCTGATTGAATGGTTTGATATTTAATCATGGCTTTTTACACCATTCCGGGAAAACCTGGAAAATTTTACATCCCCGACAACGCCTCGGGAGAAAAAAAATATCCCTGCAAAGACTGCTTTTCCTGCCAGATGTGCAGCGATGAGCGCTGTTGCGCCTGTATAAAAAGATGTGCGCCGGTACTTCAAAGCATCCAGCCAGAGAACAAAAAAAACCCCTCCGGGGAAGGAGGGGAAGAAGGGGAATCCATTTAAAAATGATGGCGGAAGGTGAAGAGCCGTCCAGGGGACAGCTCTTCATATATGAAGAATGAGCGGGTAAAACAACCAGCTCACTTATGCCATGAGCTGCTGTTAATATCCTTTTCAGACTCTATAATAAAACAAAATCCCCTCGGCAACAATAAGACAAAATCTTTTTTTTATATGGAAAATTTTTCCTTTTTCGGTAAGATTGAGTTGGATGCTGTATAGGATTCAGTCTTACGGAAAATCCAGGCATAACAAGGCAATAACCGCCCATAAGGGAAAAAACTGTTTACAAATAATCACAACAAGCAAAATGTAGAAAAGAACTATTAATATCAAGCCAATGCAGGAGCGCTCTATGCTGTCAAAATTCCAGGAGCAGGCCAAAAAAGTAAATTTTCTCAACATTTACAAAGCGCGGAAAACCGTTTACCAGAGCTTGAAAAAAACCCATTTAATCCATTATTCAAGCCTCTCGGAACTTATCGGCGCTGAAGTGTATGTAAAACACGAAAACCACAATCCAACAGGATCTTTTAAAATACGCGGGGCAGTCAACTTTATGGCTAACGTTTCGGATGAAATCCGTGACAAGGGAATAATTGTCGCCACGCGAGGGAACCATGGCCTTGCTACCGCGTGGGCGGCGCGTAACGAAAATGTCTTCTGCAATGTCGCGGTTCCGTTGAACAACAATCCTGAAATAAACAACGCCATTACAGGACTCGGCGCAGAGCTCATGCAGCACGGCAAGGACTTCTATGAGACCCAGGCATACTGTGAAGAAATCGCCGATGAACTGGGATACTATTACATCGAGCAGGGGAACGAACCTGACATCCTCAACGGCCTCGGAACCATGGGCCTTGAAATATTCGAAGACCTTCCCGATGTCGACATCATAATAATACCGGTCGGAGGAGGAGGCGGTTGCGCGTCCCTGATTAAGGTGAGCCAGGCCATTAACCCAGAAGTACAGATAATCGGCGTGATTGCGGAAAAAGCCCCCTCTCTGAAGCTTTCGCTTGAAAAAGGAGAACCGGTAACAACGGACAGCTCCGACACCTTTGCCGACGGGCTCGCCTCACGGTCGATCTTCCAGATTCCGTATATCATTATTAAAGACGCAATATCTGATGTTGTCATGGTTACTGAAAAAGAAATCATCCAGGGGGTGCTGCTTTCCCTGACGCACACCCATAACCTCGCCGAAGGGGCCGGGGCAGCCGGCATAGCCTGCGCCCTCAAGATAAAAGAACAGCTTGCCGGGAAAAAAGTCGTGGTCGTGATGACAGGCTCCAACCTCGACCGCAAACATCTGGCCTGGGCGTTAAATGAATAACGCAGGAGAATATGCAGACTGACCATGTAAAAATGCTTTGCAGCATTGGTGAGCTGAACTCCCTTTTTGAAGAGACATCACTTGAAGATCTTCTGCAGCGAACAGTACTCATGGTCGCTGATCACATGATGGCCCAGGTATGCTCGATTTACCTCTATGACGAAAAATCTGAAGAACTCGTTTTAAAAGCAACCCATGGATTAAACCCCGATTCTGTAAACTCGGTGAGGATGAACATCAATGAAGGCCTGTGCGGCCTCTCGCTCAGGGAAAACAGGCCGATATGCGAACAGATCGGAAAAAACAATCCCAACTTCAAACCCTGCCCCGGAACCAACGAAGACGACTATGAGGCGTTTCTCGTGGTGCCGATCATCAGGGGGATGATACGCATCGGGGTCCTTGTGGTGCAGCGTGAAAAAGACCGATGTTTTTCCGACCAGGACATCATGTCAATGAGGGCAACGGCGTCCCAGATGGCGTCGATGCTTGAAAACATCCGGCTTATCCTTGCTCCTCAGTGGGCCTCGGTTGACATTAAAAAGCCGGTTGATTTCAGCACCTACCGGTTCATTAAAGGGAAATCCGCATCAAAGGAATTCGCTTCAGGGCCGGCTTATGTGGCCGGGCAGGAAAAACGCGGACCACTTTTTATAGGCGGCAAGCAGAATCGTGTCTATACCACAGAAGATCTTGCGGCGGCAATCAGGGAAACTGAAAGGCAGTTCGAAGAACTCCAGGAGAAAGTTGAACAGAAACTTTCCGACGCTGCGTCCCTGATATTCTCTTCACATCTGCTTATGCTCAAAGACCAGGGATTCACCGGAAAAATGATCGACATGACCTTAAAGGGCGGATCTCCGCACGAAGCCGTAGTGTCGGTATACCGACACTACTACGAAATTTTCTCTAAAAGTGAAAGCGCGTTGATCAGGGAAAAAATCGAGGACATTGAAGACCTGACGCGAAGGATCCTGGCCAACCTGGCTGACGAACAGAAAGAAAACGAAATCTTCAGCGGGCACATTATAATCGCCCGGGAACTGTTTCCTTCAGACCTGCTGAAATATTCGGCAATGGATATTGCCGGCATGATTCTGGTGAGCGGCGGCGTGACATCCCACGTGTCGATACTCGCCCGTTCCCTGGGCATACCCCTGGTCTTCATCGATGAGCCTGACCTGCTCCTGGTACCGGCAAACACTCCTCTCCTGCTCGATGCTGATGCGGGCAACCTTTACATCAATCCTTCTGCAGAAATTGTTGAGACATTCAATAAAAGAAAACTTTCACGTAAAAAAATCGAGGCCGATATCACCGGGCTCGCACAACCTTCGGCAACCGCTGACGGTTCCCCGGTAAAAGTCCTGGCCAATATTAATCTTCTCTCAGATGTTTCAGGCGCTGTTCCTGACATTATTGACGGCATCGGGCTTTACCGTACCGAGTTCCCCTTCATAATCAGGAATACCTTCCCCTCTGAAGAAGAACAGTACGTGATTTACACAAAACTCGTTCAGAGCATGAAGGGGAAGCCGGTCACCTTCCGCACCCTGGATATCGGAGGGGACAAGGTTCTTCCCTATTATAAAACATTCCATGAGGAAAATCCTTTTCTCGGCCTGCGTTCAATCCGCTTTTCCTTAAAAAACAGGGAAATTTTTAAACAGCAGATTCGCGCGATCCTCCGGGCAGGCGACGGCATGGAGATTAAAATCATGTTTCCCATGATTTCCTCGCTGGAGGAATATACATCCGCCCGTGAAATAACCGAAGAATGCATAAAGGAACTAAAAAAGAGGGAAATCCCTCACAATCCTGACCCGCGCATCGGCATTATGGTTGAAATTCCTTCAGCAGTGACTATTATTGACCTGCTCGCAAAGGAATCGGATTTTATTTCAATCGGGACCAATGACCTTATCCAGTATTCACTTGCGGTCGACCGGACCAATGAAAAAGTCTCTGATCTTTACATACCGCACCATCCGGCGGTACTCAGGTCTTTAAAATTAATTGTTGAAGCCGCAATAAAATTCGGCAAAGAAGTGACCGTCTGCGGCGATATGGGAAGCAGTGAAACATATATACCCTTTCTTCTGGGAATTGGCATGCGCGCATTCAGTATTGACGCTGCTTATATTCCGAGAGTAAAAAAAGCGATACGTTCCTGTAATGTTGTAACAGAAAAAGCACGGGCTGAAAAAATTTTATCCCTGCGGACATCTGAAGAAATTGAAAAAATCCTTTTTACCTGATGGGCACCTTTAAAAATCAGGTTTTTCATTAATATCAAATTGATAAAACCTGATTTTACCAATGATTGTGCCCACAAGGGAACATCAAAAATGTAATTTATAAGGGTTCCCCGATATTATTACAGAGAAGGAAACATGGACAAACAAACTATAGCGAATCTGGGAACGGCGCTGAACCTTCTGGGCGGCATTACCTCTATTTCATATATTGAAATCGTTGAATCTACCGCTGACAGCGCCACACCGCTTTATTCAAAACTATTCACCGAGGGATTCACTCCGGAGCCCTTTCAGAACATTGCGGCAATGGAAAACATCACCAAAGGCGCATCAGAAGGAAATCCGATAAGCTTCCAGAAAAATAGTGATAACGGAAAAACGATTTTCTTCTGCGTTATCCCGCTCTGCCTTAAGGAAAAATCAGTGTACTGTGTTGCACAGAGCTCATCGGAAATTTTTGAGACCGACCTGGCGATTGTCTCTCTCAGCGGGAAACTCATCGCCGCACAGGGGAAATGTCTTTTCAATGAAAAGAATGAAACGGATTCGCGCTATAAAGAAGAGCTCATGAAGATGAGAAACGCCCAGGCCCGCCTCTTTCCTAAATTTGAAAACATCGACGGCCTTGACATTTCTGCGGTTTATCTTCCATCAGATTTAATGACAGGAACATTTATTGATGCGTTTCATCTGAACAAGGAGACATATCAGATCGTCACCTGTGATATCATTGGTAACGATCCTTCATCTTCTTTTGCAGGGGCGGCGGTAAGAACCCTGGTGCGCTCGTACTCATCAGCGTCAACCATGCCTTCCGCGCTCATTGAATTGATCGACAACCGGATGTCAAAAATAGTATCAGGCATCCACTCTCTTCTCTTTCTCAGCGTGTACCAGATAAACCAGAGATCAGGGAAAAGCGTGATCTCATCCTATGGCGATATCAACACCGTGTTTTACAGCAAAAAGAAAAAAGGGTACATCCACGTCAATACCACGCAGACCGGGCTTAACCTTGCAAAAAAAATAGTTTTTAAAGACATCTCCCTTATTCTCGAACCGGGAGACTCCCTGCTCTTTTACACAAAAGGAGTTAAAAATGCGACATCAGAAGACGGCTCCCAGATTTACGGGGAAGACCGGATCATACAAAATTTTAAATCAAATATTGAATCACCCCCTCTTGAAATTATTCATTCAATGACTGAAACCATTTATGAATTCACAAACTATTCTAACCCTGCGGATGATATTATTCTCATGTGCATCAGAAAAAAATAGTCCACTGAGTAAATCCTCATCCCCCCAGCAACAAAGGAGGCATCAATGCTTGATCAATTGATAAAAACACTTTCATCCAGTGACAAAAATTTAAAACTGCAAAGGGTGGTCTTAGGCCTGGGTTACATCGCTGTTCAGCTTGAAAACGGCAGTACCGGAATATCCGCGAACATCATCCATGAGAGAAAAACCACGTGCACGGTATTTCCGAAAGCCGGCATGCTGAGGGGGGCAACCGTCGAGGAGATACTGGCCATGAGCGCGAAAGAGGATCTGCTTTGCCGCGCTCTGGGCCTCGCATCGGTCAACGCGATTGTGAATGTCGAAGGATGCGGAAGTACAGAAGACGTGTTTGAACAAATAAACTTAAAGGGAACCGAACGCGTGGTCATGATAGGCCTTATCGAACCGGTAGTGGTGATGCTGAAAAAAAAGGGATGTTCCATAAGTGTATTTGAAAACCGGAATGTCGGGAATGCGCTTGTTCACAGCCCGGATGAACTCGCTTCGGCCTGCACTGCGGCTGATATTATCATCATCACCGCGACTTCAATAATTAATAACTCAATCGGCTCAATACTCCAGTCAGCAGCCGGTTCGCGCGATGTTGTTCTTATGGGCCCCTCAACTCCCATGAGCGGCAAAGCCTTTATGTCAACACCCGTGACTCACCTTGCCGGCTCTCAGGTTACCGATCCTGAAAAAGCGCTGGAAGTCATCATGGAAGGCGGCGGCACGCAGAAACTCTACCAGACCGGGGCAATGATCAAGGTGCACCGCCTCATATCTTAAAAATTATTGACACAAGGCTCCCTTATAATTAATTATGTTAAAAATAACATAATTAATTATAACGCTAAAATCCAGAAGGGAACAGCCATGCGAACATCCATAAAATCGTGCACTATTAATAGTATTTCACTGGTCATTCTTGGAGGATCCCTCTGGGGATTTTCAGAAGTGACACTTAACAGCGCCATACGAACAACAGAATTGCCCTTTCGGGCAGCGATCCTTACCGGAATCGCATTTTTAATAATGGGATTCATTGCCGGCCGGATCAAAAAGGCGCAGTATATTATTCCAGTTGTTATTCCAGCAGTTCTCATAATTCAGATGGGAGTGCTCGTGTGTGGAAATTCAATCATGTGCAGGGCAAACTCCAGCATAGCCCTTATGCTGCATACAGCAATGATTTCAACGGTTATTTATACTGCAGGGAAAAAGCCGGAAAACCTGACTTGGCTGAAAGCTGCTTTTTTCGGCTCGACGGCCGCTTTAGCTTCTTCTATCGCCTTTTATTTCACAGGTATGCGGTGTGCCCCCTGTCCCTATCTTCTTTCATTTAACAGCGCTGCCGGATTTCTTTCATATCTCGTTTCAGAATCGATCCCATGGTCAATACTGGGAGGGGCCGGATTTGCTTCAGGCTATTATTTTAGTAAAAGAATAGCAAGCTCAGAAAATCATCTTATGGGAAAAACCAGGATTGCACAATACGTAACGGGTATCTCGGTTGTTCTTGCCTGCTGGATCGTGAGCGCTGTCATTATAATCGGCTGAAGCTATTATGCTAAACTGATTTAACTTGCTGAAGACTGTACGGGTATCATGGTTTATATTATTCATGGAGAAATTAACCAGGGGAAAACAACCCGCATCCAGTCTCTTTATCGCGAATTGAACCGGGGCGATGGCTTCATATCAAAAAAAATATTCAAGCACCTGGTTTTCTGCGGCTATGAGGCAACAAGGCTTTCCACCGGAGAATCAACAGTACAATCGCTCAAGTCAAATTTATTTCCGGAAAACAGAATCCCGTTTTACATCTGCGGTTCCTTCAGCTTTTTCAGGGAATCATTCATATTCACTGCGTCGATAATCGACGACATCATTATAAAAGGAATCGATCCCGTTTATATTGATGAGATCGGGCCGCTTGAGCTGCAGGGGAAAGGGCATTATGAATGTTTTCAGAAAATAGCGCATAGTGGCAGAACGGTATATTGCACTGCAAGAAACAGCTGCCTGGAAAAGATTATATCAGGTTTTGGTTTGAAAAATTATTCTCTGATTAGACTTTGATCCTGACAAATAAAATTAATATCACTCCACCAGCGACATCGAGAGGTCGCCGAGTTTATTAGTGGTCCCGTTTATAACGCCTATTGAATCATAAATTTTTGTCGAGATCTCGACAATTTGCTGAGACCCGCTTGATATGTGATAAGCGGTTTTACTCAGCTCATCAGTGGAAAGTTTCTGTTCTGATGTTGAATTCTCAATTACCCTGCTCGATTCGTGGATTCTTTCGTTTAACTTCTTAACTACCACTATTGTCCTGTCAATGTCGCTCATGAGAGTGGCCACCCCGCCGATTTCATCCTTTATTCTTAAAACAGACGAATTCATATTGTTGATCATCCCCACCGATGTTTCAATAACGGTGTTGCTGTTGTCAATCAACTGGTGGTTTTCACTGATAATTCGCGCAATCTCTTTCGAATTCTGGGTTGTCGCGTCAGCAAGCTTTGAAATTTCATCCGCCACAACAGCGAAGCCCTTTCCGTATTCCCCTGCGCGCGCGGCCTCAATCGCGGCGTTCAGCGAAAGAAGGTTTACCTTGTCAGCAATTTCATTGATGATCTCGACAAAATTCGACATTTCGCTGCTTTTATTTTTCAGGGTTATGAATTCCTCCTTGGTATTAAGAATCTGTTCAGCGGACTTCTTTGAATAATCAGCTATTTCAACGAGAGTATTATTAATCTTTCTGGCGTCGGTCTGCATCTTGCTGTTCACTTTTTCGAGGTCACTCACTGACTCGAGATTGATATCAAGCTCATTTTTGAGCGATTTTGCGATCCCGCTTAAACCGTCCGAGTTAGCGGAAAGTTCTTCTGTTGAGGCCGATACCTGTTCAAGGGACGATGCCTCATCCTGGGATATTGTCTTTAGCGTTTCAGAAATGGACTGCAGATCTTCTGTTTGATCTTTCAGCACTCCAATAGATTCAATTACTTCCCCCGCGACGAGCTTGAGATTGTCATAATGCTGCCGCGCTTCATCATTCTTTACTATGGCAAGCTGAAGTATTTTTCTTGTCGCTTCTGAGCCGGCGGCAGCACTGAATCCGACCCAGACATATATGAGATATCGTATAATCGTATTACTTGCGGGCCCGGTCGGAACAAGGTCAGGCCTGAGTATAAACAGCGCGGTCTGCGCCGCAACGACCAGTATAAAAGTATACATGGTGTTTTTCCAGTTAAAATAAAAAACGCTCAGCGCAAGAGCTATGTAATTGACTGCGAAAAGTTCTTTCGCTCCATGCATTATGAACTGAAAAACCCACAGACAGATCATGATACCGGTGATGGTCACATAGCTGGATATCTTCTTGCCGCGAAGCAGCCGTGCGAACAGAAAAGTGACTGATAAAATCACCACAATAAGAATGAATTCAATGCCAATACTGTAAAAGCTGAGATACTCTGAGCCTCTGCCCAGCAGTTTGATCACCGCAGTTGCCAGATTCGCCAGGAGAAAGATAGTAAGGATTGCCACAATGAGCCGCTGGTTGTTACTGATCAATACCTGCGAGAAAAGCTCATTTTCTTCAATTTTTTGTGATGTTTTCATTTTTTTACTCATCATTACCTCTTTACCTGACAATGATCTTTGATATAACGTTCTCCCTTGCTGAATATCTTGTTAAAGTCACCCTATACCCTGATATTATCAGTCATTGTATAAACGGTCAATCCCGGAGAGGGTTTATTATTCTGTTCACATTTATATGTTTTATTTAACCCTGATATTGCCCTGGAAAGCACCAAAAATTTTATATCATGTTTATCGCTGTTTGAATAATTATTAACTCTTAAAACATTACAAAATAAATATATACGACTATTAAAATAAATATTTTTTATTCGCCTGACAATGTAATTATTTTTTTCAATCATCATTCACAACCTCTGTATGTAGACAAAATTAATCTAAAGTCAGAAATATGCTTGTCATATTTATGCTACGAATAATAGTTTGTCTATCGATTGTAGTTCATTATTCCGGATGGCATTCTGTAAAGTGTTTTTTATAAGGAACTTTCAATCGATTCTCTTAAAATTCTCTATCGAAAGCACTTGAAGGCTATTATAGTCAATACACCCATGTAATCAGAGGAGGTTTTTATGGGCAAAGATCATCTCGCTTCAATTATTCATGAGAGTTTAGCCAGAAACGGCGAAAAAACTGCCATGAGGTATAAAACAGACGGGGCGTGGCACAGCATCAGTTACAAGGAAATGGGACATAAAATTAAATCTGTGGCCAAAGCACTCCTTGAAGACGGCGTTAAAGAAAATGATATGATCGGTATTTTCTCTCAGAACAGCCCCGAGTGGCATATTACTGATTACGCGATTCTTTCAGTAAGGGCGGTGAGCGTTCCCATATATGCTACCAATACTGCCAAACAGGCACAATACATTATAAATGACGCACAATTAAAGATGGTTTTTGTCGGTGACCAGGGTCAATACGATAAAATAATGTCATTCGTTAATGAGACGCCTCAGGTGCAAAAAGTGATCGTTTTAGAAAAAAATGTAACCATCTCAGGCGACAGGTCTGTTTATTATGATGACTATCTAAAATTCGGTGAAAAATCACAAAGGGATGACGATCTGGAAAAAAGAATCAATGCCGGAGATCCTGAAGACCTGGCCACGCTTATATACACCTCGGGAACAACCGGTGACCCCAAAGGAGTCATGCTTACCCATGCCAACATTGCCTCACAGTTCAGGGCCATTGATAAACATTTTGATGTTGGCGGAGATGATTATTCCCTGTGCTTTCTTCCGCTCAGCCATGCTTATGAGCGCACCTGGTCGAACTATGTGTTCAGGCAGGGAGCGGTCAACAACTACATGCTCAATTCAAAGGATGTTGTCGGTTTCCTGACGGAAGTCAGGCCAACCTGCATGGTAAGTGTTCCCCGTCTGTATGAAAAAATTTATGCCACAGTCTACGACCAGATTGAGAAGACAGGCGGACTGAAGAAAAAAATGTTCAACTGGGCAGTGGAGAACGGTAAAAAATATGCGTTCAAAAAGAAAAATAAATCTTTCGTCGGGCCGTTTCTCGCATTGAAACATGCCATGGCTGACAAACTGGTGCTTAAAAAACTCAGAGATGTTGTCGGAGGCTATAAAAAGTTTTTTTCAGCAGGAGGAGCCGCCCTTTCAAAGGATATCGAAGAATTCTTTTATGCGTGCGGGGTGCTGATTTGCCAGGGATACGGCCTGACCGAGACATCCCCCATGTGTACCTGTAACAGGCCAAAGGAATTTAAATTTGGCACCGTGGGCAAGGCTGTTCTTGATTGCCAGATGAGGCTTTCTGACGAAGGTGAACTTCAGATCAAAGGGCCGAATTTAATGAAAGGCTACTATAATAAGCCGGAAGCGACCGCCGAAGTGATGACTCAGGACGGATGGTTTAAAACCGGTGATGTCGGTCTTATCGATGCAGAAGGTTTTATCAGAATAACCGATCGCATTAAAGACCTTATCATAACCTCCCAGGGGAAAAACATCGCGCCACAGCACATTGAAACTGTTGTGGGACTTGACCACTATATTGAGCAGGTGGCAACAATCGGCGACAAGCGCAATTATATTTCCGCCTTAATTGTCCCCTCATTTGAAAATCTGGAAAAATACGCAAAAGAAAATAATATCCAGTTTTCATCACGGGATGAGCTGGTTAACAAGCCGGAAATTATCGCATTTTACAAAGACCGAATCGATAAGCAGTCAGCAGAACTTGCCAATTATGAAAAAATCAAGCGGTTTATCCTGATGCCTCATGAATTCACGCAGGACGGCGGAGAAATGACGCCGACGCTGAAGCTGAAAAGGAAGGTCATCATGCAGAAATATGCCGATGTAATCGAAAAAATGTACTCAGGTAAAGACTCCGATTGATATATAATCCAGGGTGTCCCCGCTGCGGTTTATAAAATAAAAATGCCGGGACACGCCTTTTTTTTGACTTTATCGCATTCCAAACAAAAAACTCCATTCTTTAATGGAGTTTTTTGTTTGGAACCATTGAAATGCCTGAATGTAAAAAAATAAATTAAGCGCTTGACTGAAAATTTAAGTTTAATTAACTAGTTAATTTATCCAAATGGTTAATTGATCTATAAATTATTAAATAATTTTACTCTATAGCAAAGGTATACATGAACCCAATAAAAGACAACAATGAAACCCGTAAAAAAATCATTCTCGCGGCAAAAAGTGAATTCGCCGAACGCGGTTATGAAGGCGCGAGAATGAGCTCGATCGCAAAAAAAGCGGGAGTAAACCAGGCCCTCATTCATTACTATTTTGCCACCAAGGAACAACTGTACATCGGCATACTTCATCGCCTCTTCGGCATTGACCGGGAACCCGAGCCCGATGAATTTTTCAACATTCTGAAAACACCTTCCGAAAAACTGTACGCGATCATTTATGCAATGACCTATATCCACCTCAGCGGTTTTGACCCGGACTTCAGCCGTATCATGGCAATAGAACTGGCTCAGAGACACAAGAACATCAGGGAATTCATGTCCAGCTATTTCATCCCTAAAATGGAAGTCATAGAAAATATAATTAAGGATGGAATCGACTGCGGGGAATTTGAATGCGAGAATACCCTTCTTGCGGTATTAAATATTTTTAATTTTATCATTAGCTATCCCGACAGGGAACACTGGTTTGACACCCAATGGTATGACCGCATATATGGCGAAGGATATATCGAACGATTTTTATCATTCATTATGCGTTATACGTTCAAAGCGTTACGCCCCCCCGGGAAAAACGTTGCCATCCCGGTCATGCCCGATGAGGCCATGAATAAATTGAATGAATTTATTCAGAAAATGATTGAATACCGAAAGGAAGGGGGATTGCATGAATAAAGTTATAACGTTTATAATGGTTCTCGTGATTGAATTTGCGTTACCCTCATTGCTCACCGCCCAGGAGAAAAACAAAGACGGAGCCACAATCACCATAAGCGGCGCGAAGCTGACGCTTGAGCAGGCCATAGACCTGGTGCTGCAAAACAATCTCACCCTTCAGTCCGCCAAATACGACGTGGTGATGAGCGACAGCGCATACAGAATGTCACAGAAAAAATATGACACCATGATGAATGTCGACGCCAGTTACACAAATACGAAAATCGCGGCTACCGGCCTTTCAGCGCTGAGCGGGGACAAATCATACCAGTATGACCTCACGGTTTCAGCGTCAAAAACATTCAAATCAGGGACGACGCTTTCAGGCGGAGTGAGCGAAATTTTTTCAGACACCAATGACCCTGCTCTGCCGGCGTTCGGCAAAACGGCAGGCGATCCCGCGTACCACACCCCGTATTTTTTCGTAAGTGTGCAGCAGGAACTGCTGAAAAACGCTTTCGGGGTCATGGACCGGAAGTCCGATATGATCATGAAAAACGCCGCTGAAATACAGAGGTCGGCAATAATTGACCAGCTGTCAGCACTTGTTGTCTCAACCCTGGTTGATTACTGGACCATAACCGTGCGCAAATTCTCCGTGGAAACCGCGCGTCTCGAGCTGGAATCCGACCGCCAGGTACGGGACATCATTGCCAGAAACGTAAAGTACGGCCTCGGCGAGCTTTATGACCTGAACCAGTACAACGCGCTGGTTGCGTCAGCCGAATCAGGCTATGCCGCTGCCCGGCAAAACTACCGTGAGGCGGTAAGAAAGCTCGTTCGGACCATGAACATGCCGGCCGACACACAGGTCGAAGGCGTGACTGAGCTCGTTGACGAGCTGCCTGTCCTCGACGGGGACACCGCAGTCAGGGCCGGGATGGAAAAACGCGTGGACTATAAAAACTCGAAGCTCACGCTTGAAAACGTTAAAATGCAACTGGCGCTGTACGAAAACGCGTCCCTGCCCTCGCTGTCTGTGGGGGTCACGGCAAACACGGGTTCACAGAACGAAGAATTCGGCGGCGCGATTGAAGACATGGCAACATGGAAATATCCGACCTGGAAGGTTTCCGCTAAAGTCAGCTATGCCTTCAACGATTCAGAAAACGAGACAAATCTCCGAAACGCGCGCTTACAGCTCAAACAGCAGGAGATCAACATTGAAAAGATCAGGCTCGAAGTCCGGGACGACGTGCTCAACTCAATGGAACGGGTTTCGCTTCAGCACACGATACTCATGAAAGCGCGTACCGCGACCAAAGAATCTGAAATGTATTACCAGCGCGCGCTGGTGCGCTTCCGGCAGGGAAAGATCAATTCGGCAACCATGCGCATGGCTCTTGACACCATGGTAAAGGCGCGGCAGGGTGAACTCGAGGCCCTGGTAGGCTATAACGTTTCCCTTCTTCGATTTGATCTTTCCAAAAATGAAATCTTTGAACGCTACAATGTGAATGTCGAAAAATACCTGGCCAGCGTTAAGGAGAAATAATATGACCATCGCGAATTTTTCAATAAAACGGCCTATTTTCATCACCTGTGTCGTCATCCTGATGCTCGTAACCGGGGGCATCAGCCTGAACCGCATCGGGGTTGACATCTTTCCTCCCATTGACTTCCCGCTGGTTACGGTCACCACAACGTATCCGGGAGCATCACCTGAAGAGATCGAAAAACTCATCTCAAAGCCCCTGGAAGAACAGATCAGCACCATCTCCGGGCTTGAAGAACTCGCATCACGGAACTATGAAGGATATTCAGTAGTTATTGCGAGATTCAGCTACGAGACAGAGATCAAATACGCTGAAGAAAAAATGAGAGAAAAAGTGGCCCTCGCCCGCAATGATCTTCCGGATGACCTCACCGACGACCCCCTGGTCAAGCAATGGGACTTCACCGACCTGCCGGTCATCACCATGGCCGTATCCGCAGATCTGAGCAGGGCAGACCTCTATGATCTGGTTAAAGAGAAGATCAAGCCGCTGATCGAACAGGTTGACGGCGTGGGCGAGGTCACACTCACCGGGGGGACCAGGCGTGAAATTCAGGTAGAGCTTGACCGAAACAAACTGAACGCCTATGAGATACCCGCCCTCACCGTTGCCGAGAGCCTGAAGAGCTCGGGAGCGAATATCCCCGTGGGGAAATTCGACCGGGGATCAAAGTCAACCACCTTCAAAACCGTGGGCGAGTTTAAAAGCGTTGACCAGATAAAAAAAACCGTTGTTTCATTTTCGGGAGATGTGGCAAGCGCGGTCACCCTGGACAAACTGGGCAGGGTAATTGACGGCGCCGAAGAAGAGGACAATCTGGCCTATATCTATTATCAAAAGAAAAAAATTAATGAAGAGGAAGCAGGATTTTTAAACAAGATTTTTCGGGAAAAAAAAGAAGAAAAAAAGGAGTATGAATTACAACAGTGCATAATTCTTGACGTGTACAAACAGTCCGGGGCTAACTCGGTGGCCGTTGCAGACGGGGTCATGGAGCGTATTGACCGCGTCAACGCAGTCGTCAAAAAAAGCCCGGGCAATCCACGGCTTACCTTCGTCTATGACACGGCAAAATATATTAGACTGAACATCCGCGACGTTGAAGAGACCATGATCATCGGCATACTGCTTGCTGTTCTCGTGGTTTACCTGTTCCTGGGCAACATCCGCTCAACCGTTATTACCGGTGTTGCCATCCCCAACTCGATCATCGGGGCCTTTGTGCTCATGTACTTCATGGGTTTTACCATGAACCTGATGTCGCTCATGGCGCTGTCCCTGGCCGTCGGACTGCTCGTTGACGACGCGATCGTCGTTCGGGAAAACATTTACCGCAAGATCGAGTCAGGGATGAGCCCCCTGAAAGCGGCCGAACGGGGGACGACCGAAGTCATGCTCGCGGTCATCGCGACCACCCTGACCATTCTTGCCGTGTTTTTCCCGATCGCCTTTATGGAAGGCATTGTCGGACGCTTTTTCAAACAGTTCGGCCTGACCGTGGTCTTCGCCATGTCAATCAGTCTCTTCGACGCCCTTACCGTGGCCCCCCTTCTTTCAGCGTATTTCGCGGGCAAAGGGGGAAAGGCGAACAATGCCGTGGTCAAAAGCTTCGACCGATTTCAAAACGGGCTTGACTATTACTATGAAAAAATCGTCAACTTCAGCCTTTCACATCCCCTTATTATCATCGGGGCGACCACGCTGATCTTTTTCGGAAGCCTGGGGGCTTTCGCCCTGATCGGCAAGACCTTTGAGCCTGAAGCTGACCAGAGCGAGTTTTCAATCAATATTCAGGTCCCGGTGGGAACAAGCCTTTCCGGAACGCAGGAAACCGCAATAAAAATCGCAGACCTGATGAAATCCCTTCCCGAACTTAACTACATGACCATGACTGTGGGGAACAGCCAGTCAGAGGACTACAAGGCAACGATCAACATCTTCCTGGTCCCGCTCGGCGAAAGGGACCGAAGCTCCATGGAAATAAAGGCGGAAGTGAGAAAAATAATGAAACAGTTTGCCTTTGCCCAGCCTTCGGTGGATGAATACATGGGCGGGGACAGCAACAAGCCATTTATTCTTAACATCAGGGGTGAAAATCTTGAAGAAATCCAGGAATATTCGGTAAAGGTCATGAAAAAGCTCGAAGAGATAAGCGACCTGACCGAACTAGCCACGAGCTATCAGCCGGGCAAACCTGAATTTCAAATCCACCTTGATGAAAACAAAATGCAAATGCTGGGAGTCAACCACCGGTCAGCGGGCATGGAGCTGCGCTACCATGTTGAAGGCGGGGTTGTGGGAAAATTCAGGGACAAAGGCCTTGAATACGACGTGCGTCTGAGGCTTAAGCCGGATCAGCGTGACCTGAAAAGCGCGTTCGCAAACACCCGGGTCCCCAATATGCAGTATAAAATGATACCCTTGAGCGCCGTAGCTGAAGGAAAAGACGCACGCAGCCCGGCAAAAATCCTCAGGCAGAGCCGTGGCAGGGTCGTGCAGATCATGGCAAACATCGCGCCGGGAGGGGCGGTTGGCACCGCCCTCAGCCGCACCAGGAACATTCTCGAAAAGGAAATACCCATGCCTCCGGGGATATCCTATTCTTTTATAGGCGCGGCGGACAGCTTCGGAGATATGACGACAAGCATGATAACCGCTTTTACCCTGGCCCTTATCTTCATCTATCTGGTACTGGCGAGCCTTTATGAATCGTTCTTCACTCCCGTGACGATCTTTCTTGCACTGCCGCCTGCCATAGCCGGCGGTGCGTACGCCCTCTTCTTCACCGGAAAACTCATGGACATGTTCTGTATGATAGGGCTGGTCATGCTGCTGGGCCTGGTGAGCAAAAACTCAATCCTCCTTGTCGACTTCGCCCTGGATGGAGTTCGGGCGGGGCTTAACCGAAAAGAAGCCATTAAAAAAGCGGGACGCGCCAGGCTCAGGCCTATTCTGATGACCAGCTTCGCCATGCTCGCGGGAACACTTCCCCTTGCCCTGGGAATCGGCGAGGCGGCCCAATACCGGCAGGGGATGGGAATCGTTATCATCGGGGGCCTGATCCTGTCAACGCTTATCACGCTGGTTGTCGTTCCCGCGGTGTTTGAGTACATCGATATTTTCAGGGAATTCATCGAGTCGAAATTCAGGCCTGAAGAAATGGCATATGAAGCACACCTGGAATCAGCAGATACGGTTCAGGTGAATGAAAACATTGCCAGAGATGACAGGAAGAAACCCCGGCCGGCAAAGAAAAAGAATATGCCGAAAAACTGAAGGATAAAGAAGAGGGGCTGTCCCCAAAAACGTTCGTCGAGTGAATTTCGTAAAGTGAATAAAAAATTCCCGCTCATTTCGATACGATTTTGATGTTTTCATCATCAAAATCACTCAATGAGCGTTACGAAATTAGTATCGAGACGACTTTCAGGACAGCCCCTTCTTCTTTCTATTTTATGCCTTGATTATTTTTCTGGTCATCGAGAGATCGGCTTCACCCTGCTGTTCAACCAGATCAACCGTTTCATATTTACCCCTGAAACGAAGAACATTGAGCATAAAAATCTCGAGTTTGTTGACAATATTCGGCGGCAGTATCTCACCGTCTATTTCGACAGACATTACCGGGAATCGCCGCTCCCTCGCCCATGGAGTAATAAGCCCTTCAATGACCCTTCCGATCAGGCAGGCGAACGGGGAGATATTGATTACACCGGAATAATCATCCATGAGAGCAGTTGCCGCAACTCCGCTGGAAATGGAAATTTCAGAGTGGAGCTCGTCAGTCACAAAATGCTCATACGAATTACCCATGATCTCTTCCATGTTATGAGGCGTTTTCGGGATGAGTCCGGTGACACCGAGAGCGTTTTTCACTTTATGCTCAACGCTGTGCTTCCACTTTTCTTCAAGCTTCCACAGGATGAGATCCTTCATCGCCGAAGAAAACGGTTTCCGGTACCAGGGAACAGCGCTGAGCTCTTTCAGTATCTCATGTTTCCTGGTGTGGTCGCAGTAATATATCCATTCGGTGATCCCTGAAACTTTCGCGATAATACCGCGCCTGCTCATGATCTGCACCAGCTCATCAACGGCGAAGTCATCCCTTCGCACATAGATCTCCCCCACAACGAGGACCTTGGGAGTATCAACCATCTTCTGCTTCAGCGGGATTTTGCATATTTCTTCCGCGATTCTTTCCAGCGCGGGGACTACTTTCGTGATATCTTTTTCGGTGATATCAATAAGTTCCTGCCAGAGTTCGTCGTATTTAGCTATCGCGGTAACGGGGTCAACCGCGCAGGTACGCAGAGAAGTCTCTATGTCCTTCATGTAATCAGCGACCGCAAGGGCCCACCACGCGTTCCTGCTGAAATGAGGGCCGAGCTCATTGTATGAATTATCGGCGTCCAGAGTAACGACAACGACATTTTCAAGGCGCATGTCCTTGAACAGGTTTTCATAGAAGATAAAATACTGGCCTGTTCTGCACGGCCCGGTCGTGGTTGGAACAAAGAGAAGGTATATTTCATCCTTGCGGTACTTGTCCGAGGTGAAATACTTCAGCGCGCTTCCCAGAACGAGCTGTGAGGGCAGGCACTCCTTGCCCGACATGTGGCTGCGCGCGAGCTGAAGCGTAAACCGGTCGGGAAGAGGCATGGCTTCGGCCTTGATTCCGGCCGCCCTCACTCCTGCGGCGAGCAGCTCGGCGGACAGGCGCCCCATATTGGAAAGCAGCATCTTGATCCTGGGGTTGCCGAAAATATCGATTCTCTTGCTGTTCTTTTCATCATAAAGATGAAGCGGGTCTTTCCCGTTGTTTATGAAACGCAGTCCGTTATCATACCGATCTTCTTTCAGCTCGCTGAGCTTGGAGCGGTAGCCTTCGATGATATCGACAAAGGCCTCGACGCGGGTATCGATTCCCGCATCAGCGGAATGCGAGTCAAGCTCGAGCACGAGGAAAGGTTTTGTCCCCATTATCCACTTCACATAGTGAAGCATGAATGAATCGGGAGCGCAGGAAAAATTCGTTATATAGGTGACGTATATGTTTTCTTCACCTTTCAGAATCATGCTGGCCTTCATGTCCTGCTGGCCGTAGTACCAGTACATGTTTTTGAAAATCGATACGTCCTCAATGGGGAGCATGTCAAAAGGAACGACCGAATATCCCCTGCTGGTGAACTTGAGGGGTATGCCCATGTTAGCGTCCCTGGTGAAAGCGTTATACGGACGGCCGAGAATCGCGATTACCGGCCGTTCTGATTTGCGTGCCAGTTCAAGCGCTTCTTTGCCCATCGCGGTATAGGTGTTCCAGAACTCATTCTGTTTGGACAACCCCACGTCAAAGGCCTTTCGTATTTCTCTGTCAGATATTCCCAGAGATTCCCCGAGCTCTAAAAATCCCTCGAGGGCCTTGGCTTTCCCGTATTTAAAGCTGACCACCGGAGAGAGTATCCGCTCGTCTTTGATTTCCGGAAAAGCCTTTTTAATATAATAGGGCAGCGACTGGGTTATGGGACAGAAATTCGCGTGAACATCGTCCTCATAGCTCTCCATGTCCCTGAAGTGTGGGACGAAGATATAGTCAATGTTCCTGTTTATGATGTCCTGTACCGCGCCATGGGCGATCTCCGCGGGAAAGCAGTAGGAACCTTCGGTACGGGCTATGCCCTCGTGGCAGACATCCTCTGACAGCACGGTCCGGATGCCGAGGGTATGGAAAAACCAGGAATAGAACGGCCACAGCGTGTATATGGAAAACGCCCGGGGCACGCCAATGGTGTAATCATATTTCACTGAGAGGCTGTCCTGGTTCGGGGCGAATTCCCTGAACAGAAGCTCTTCACGTTTTTCGATGTAGTTGAAAATTTTGTTTTCATCGAAATTTTTCTTTCTTCGCGTGTTGGCGTACTTGTTGCATCTTCCGCCGAACATATACCGGTTTTCATTAACTTTCAAAACGCGCACCGGGCAATGGTTGTCGCAGGCCTTACAGTCAAACTCCCGCTCGTAGATGATCTCGGTTGCCAGTATCGCGTCAATATCATAGGACGCTTTTTCTATGATCCCGTCTTCGAATTTCTGCTTCGCCAGTATGCCGACGCCGAAACAGCCGAGGAGCTCGGGGTCCGGCGGCACGGTGATGTCTTTGTCGGTAAGCATGGCAAATGCCAGGGGCACTGCCTTATTCAGGGCGACCCCGCCCTGGAGCACGATATTGTGGCCGATGGACCTGTTGCCCACAACCCGGTTCAGGTAATTCGAAACAATTGAGGTGATAATACCGGCAGTGATATCCTCCCTGGTCGCTCCCTGCTGTATCGCTTTCCGGATGTCTGAATTGATGAACGCGGAGCAGTGCTCGCCGAATTTCAGCGGCGAGTCGGCCTGTACCGCTATTTCTCCAATCTGTTTAACATCGGTAATATTGAGGTCTCCTGATGCGGACTCTTCAAGAAACGATCCGGTCCCTGCTGAGCAGGCCTCATTCATGGCGTAATCAATAGGGACCTTGTTTTTTAGTGAAGCGTACTTGGCGTCCTGGCCCCCGATCTCGAAAATCGTGTCAACATCCCCCTTGAAATAGGTGGTGCCGGTCGCGTGCGCGATGATCTCATTATAAACCGCCGGAGTTTCAAGAAACACTCCGAGTATCTCCCGTGAAGACCCGGTGGTTGATGTGAGCGTTATGGATATCTTTGTATCGCCGATCTGCTCTTTAACGCTCTCCAGGCATTTCTTCAGGGCCTTCACCGGGTCGCCATGGGTTCTGCCGTAGTGAGCGGCGACGATCTCATCGGTTTCAATATCAATCAGCGCGACCTTGGTTGTGGTAGATCCCCCGTCAACGCCGAGGATATACTCACCGCCTTCCTTCACCTTGCCGCGGATCGGCTCGATGTAATGGACTTTCCCTTCGGCTGACCTGAGACTGTCAAACCGGGCGAACTGCACCTTGTGCGGCTTGAACAGATCGTCAACAGCGGGAAGCCTGCTGCCCGAATGAGCCGCGATGAGAGCGGCCCCCAGCGCCTCGAAATAAGGAGCTTCTTCAGGGACAATAAACTCAACGCCGGGCATTTTATCTTTAACAAAGTTGATGATGTATTTGTTGCGCGTCACACCCCCGGAAAGAAGGACCTTCCCCTCTTTTATTCGTGCACGCTTGAGAAAATCGACCACCTTCGTGGCCATAACATCACTCAGGGAAAGCACTATGTCATTTTTGGTGGCCTCACCCTTGTTGAGCTTGTGGGTACAGTCGCTTTTCATGAAAACCGAACAGCGCGACGAAAGGTGACACACTCGCGCCCCGTCCGGAATGGTCTGAACATCCGAAAGGTTCATGTCCATTCGTCCGAGCTGCTGTTTAAAGAATTCACCGGTTCCGGACGCGCATTTATTTCCGGAAAAACTGGTTATTATCTTCCCATCGTTATCAATGGTATATACGACAAAATTTTCCCCGCCAAGGGAAACAACGGCATCAACAGAATACTTAAGCGCACTGAGAGCTTCCTCGATACAGAGAGACTCAATCACATTGTTTATATTGAGCAAATACCGCCCTTCAGTCCCGGTTACCAGGGCCAAAACGTCCGCCGGAAGGTCGGTACTTTTCAGAAACTTCTTTAATGTCTCAACAAAGTTCCCTTCATGATCAAGGACCTTATTAAAAACGGGCTTGTTATTTTCAAGAAGAACGATCTTAAGACTTGAGGAGCCCACATTGATTCCAAGGCTGTGCATAATTACCTCCAATGGGCATAAAAAATCTGAAATGACTATTGAACAGGCAACGATAAATTTGTCCAATAATTTTTTTCATCACACATATACAAAGTTGACAAAATGTCATTTTTAAAAAATATAGCTATTATACCCTTCATATGTCAGAATTTAATTGAACAATCACCGGTTTCCCGGTTTATAGCCAGGCGGTTCGAAAAAATCTTGTTATTGCTCAATCGTATCAACTATTCCACCATTCCCGGATGAAATATTTCATCCATGGTCACCTGAATATAAGCCGCTCTCCGCGCAACAGGGGCCCTTCCAGCCTCACAGGAGGCCCCGATCTTTGATCATAAAAAAACCGGCACAGCAACAACCTGCCATGAGGAACACCCTGTGGAAAGCCCGAAATGGGCCCTTTCCCAAAGTGTTCCCCGCTCCCTGGAAATCATGCATGAACACCCTGAAAACCTGGCGTTCCGGTTAACGAAACTGAAACCGCGCTTTTTACCGGCGGATGTTTTTGGGAATAAATCCGGGAACATCCCAGTGAAGCGCTGACAAGCCAGGTGGATTATTGATAAAAACAGCTTCTCTGTTGATAAATCATCACTGGAAGCAGCGTTGGAAGAAACCTCCTTTTCTATGGAACCACTGGTGGCATACTGATCGTAAAATTCATAAAAAAAACATCCCCGTGGCAATAAATATTGCCTCCAATCAAAAATAATGTGATATAATAATAGTGCATCATTTCCCAGACCCGGTGCCAGGAGATTCACATGTCAAAAAAACTCATGCTTGTCGAAGACGACAATACCACATCAACCATTATTTAGAAATACGCAGATACCATGGGATATACGCTCACCGCCGCAGTAAGCTCAGGTGAAGACGCGATTGACAGGATAAACGGATCGCCCCCTGATATTATACTTATGGATATCACTCTTGACGGAGAGATGGACGGTATCGATTCCGCGAAGTACATCAACGAAACCTATGACATACCGGTAATCTACATTACCTCATCATCCGAAGTTGAGACCGTTGAACGGGTCAAGGACACAAACGCATTCGGGTACATCCTGAAACCCATTGATCGGAGGGAGCTTAAAGCGACCATTGAAATGGCCCTGCTCAGGCATGACATGGAGCGCACGCTTAAAGACAACGAAAACAAGTTTTCAACAATACTGAACAGTATCGGCGACGCGGTTATCGTTGCCGACTCGGCGGGCAATATCACGTACATGAATCCCGTTGCCGAGTTCATGACAGGCTCGTCTTATTCAAGCAATCTCGGAAAAAAACTGAAAGCCGTTATCCACATCGAAAACGAGACCCTTGAAAACATAAAGGGGGGAAGGTCTTTTTCACTGCGACAGGAAAAGGGCCACAATTATCTCGTCTCAAGCAGCGGAAAAAAAATTCCGGTCGATTACAGCATCTCTCCCCAGAAGGACAAAGCGGGCAACCTCATCGGTACGGTAATGGTGCTCAGGGACATCAACGAGCGGGTCAAATCCGAAGAGCGCCTCGAGGAATCGTTCCAGCAGCTCAGAAAGGCCATGGGCGGCGTGATCCAGGCAATGGCGCAGACCGTTGAAACGCGCGACCCTTATACCGCGGGGCACCAGCGGAGGGTCGCAGACCTTGCCCGCTCCATAGCGGACGAGATGACCCTTCCCTACAACAAAATCGAAGGCATCCGCATGGCAGGGACGATCCACGACCTCGGCAAGATATCCATCCCCGCCGAAATTCTCAGCAAACCGGGCAGAATATCTCCAATTGAATTCAGCCTGATCAAAGGGCACCCCCAGACCGGCTACGACATCCTTAAAACCATAGACTTCCCCTGGCCCGTTGCCGACATCGTGCACCAGCACCACGAGCGCCTTGACGGATCAGGATACCCTCTGGGTTTGACCGGTGATGACATTCTCATCGAATCAAAAATAATCGCGGTCGCCGACGTTGTTGAAGCCATGGCCTCGCACCGTCCCTACAGGGCGGCGCTCGGTATCGATATCGCGATTGATGAAATATCAAAAAACAGGGGGATCTTCTACGATAAAGACGCAGTGGACGCCTGCATTAAGATCTTTAAAGTAGACGGGTACAGTATGGGTTAAACCACGAAACTCATAAATTATAACAGTAAATCGAGGTGTCAAAGCCGTCGTTATCCAAAGCGTGATCATAAAAAAGCCAGTTCCTTTTCGCGTAAAATATTTCAAGCTGATCATGCCCCGTCCTGGCGATAAAAAGATACAAACGGCCATACCCGAGACTCCGAGCCCTTTCTATCAGGGCGTTCGTCAGCGCTGTTCCAAAACCTCTGTTCCTGAACCCGGGGCATACATACAGCGAGGCAAGCCAGGGATTCAAATCCTTTCGGGACCACAGGTCATCCATCTTTAGCGAGACCATGCCGACAGGCAGTGAGCCGGCACGGGCGACCAGAAAACAATCTCCCTCTCTGCTTGCGGCCCTTTTCCGGTAAGCGGCGAGCACCGTATCAAACGGGATATTCCTCTGCCGGTACCATTCCATATACGACCACCACGCAAGGATCGCTGCATAGTCTTTTCCTTCCCCGGAACCGATTATTTCAACTGAGTGTTCATTCATCAGAAAAAAGCCGCCCTTAAAAACAGTAAACTGAACGCTACGCTGATATGCGTTAGCCGTTACTATCCCATTCTACCTCGGAAACCGGAACAATCTACACCTTTTGGTATATTGACATGACGGCATTAGCTTACTATTGTGAATCTGTTAAAACTGAACATTAATACAATAAAATCAAGAGAATTAGCTTGTGTGATTTATTTTTTTTCAGTTTACTATAATTGGTATCACATTCAATAATGTCAGTGGAACGAACAATGAACAGCACTGAAGACCACAGCCCGGTCAGGGATTACCGTGTTTTTTATGATGCTATTGATTCTTCAATTAATGGCGTTGTCATAACCGATCTCGAGGGAAAAATAGAATACGTCAATCCGTCGTTCCTCAGGATGTTTGAATACGAAAACGATTCGGATGTTCTGGGCAAAAAGGCCTCGGACCTGTTTGTCTCCGCTGAAGTCAAAAGCCTTTCGGATGTTGAAGCTATCATCGACCGTGAAATCGGAAACACTGAAGAATTCCCCGCGCACCACAGGGACGGTTCGACCTTTATCGTTGAAGTCTCGTCATCAACGGTACAGGATAAAAATGGAACCGTTGTCGGGAGAATGGCGTCTTTCATTGACATAACCAAAAGAAAAATGGCCGAGGAAAAAAACAGGGTGCTCTCAAAACAGCTGATCAAGTCCCAGGAACTTGAGCGGGAGCGGATCGCCCAGGACCTGCATGACGGCATAGCCCAGACGCTTCACGCGGCAAAGCTGAACCTGGTCGCGTTCATGAAAGAACCCGGCCGATTCAGGGAACGCTTTAAAGTGGGCATTGAATGCCTGGACAAAGCGAGCCAGGAACTCAGGGAAGTCTGTGACGACCTGTATCCGTCGATACTCAGGGATTACGGCCTTGAATCCGCAGTTAAGTGGTACGCGAAAAATTATTTTGAACTGCAGGGCATTATAACCGAACTAAACATATCACTGCAGGAGCCGCTTGATAAAGACCTTGAAGTACAGCTCTATCGCATCATCAAGGAAATATTTTCCAATATTATACGCCACTCCCACTGCAATTCCGTTGAACTGCTGCTGCTTAAGCAAAACGGAAAAATAGTCCTCTCCATTAAAGACAACGGTGTCGGCTTCGATATGAAAACCCTGGATATTGAAAAAAAAGGTTTCGGCCTTTTCAGCATCAGCCAGAGGGCGAGCGAGCTTAATGGGGATCTTCTGATTAATTCGCACCCGGGAAGAGGAACTGAAATCAGAATAATATTAAAGGGACAGGGATGAAAACGGTAACCATCTTCATTGCGGACGATCATTCGATTCTGAGAGACGGCCTGAAGCTTATTCTTTCGGCTGAACCGAATTTCGAAATAGTGGGAGAATCCGGCGATGGAAGGGAGACCATTGATCTCGTTGAAAAGCTGAAACCGGAAATCCTTATCCTCGACATCTCTCTCCCTTCGATGTCCGGTATTGAGGTGACCCGGCATTTAAGAAAATACGCACCGGAGACCGGCATAATCATTCTCTCACGGCATGACAATGAAGAATACGTGACCCAGCTGTTGAAGTTCGGGATACGGGGATACATCCTCAAGGATGACGCGGGGGATGACATGATCCGCGCGATTGAGGAGGTCATTAAAGGCAACATATTTTTAAGTCCGCGCATTGCCACCTCACTGGTGACCAACTACATGAGCGTGAAAAAAGAAAAAGACGCGGATGAAAAAAGAACCCCCTTTGGAATCCTCACCTCACGCGAAAGGGAAATCCTCAAGCTGATCGCCGAAGGAAACAAAAGCGCAGAAATCGGCAAGACCCTCCGCATATCAGCCCAGACAGTCAAGACCCACCGGGCGAACATCATGAAAAAACTGGACATTCATAAAACCGCAGACCTTGTTCATTACGCGATTAAGCACGGATTTGTTGAAATATAGTAATATTTTCTTAAAAAACTACACCTTTTGTCCTATTGACCCCTGCTCTATAAATAGTTATCCTGTTAACTCAAAATGCATGACTGATTATGGAATCATTAAAATACCACATGCTGACCGCATCTTCAGCAGTCATATTTTCTTTTGTCTCGGCAATAACAGTAAACCAGTTTGTTAAATATGCCCTTGAAGATAACACGTATCCACCTGCGGTCCGGCGCAAAACAGGAGATAAAAACCGGCAAAAGACCAAACCTTTTGAATACTATGAAAAACTTATTCATGATAAGGGATTTTTCAAAATTACCGATGAAATGGAGAACACAGAACAGGACGTCCCGGAAAAACAATCAGCTGATATTCTTGACCTGAAACTGGTAGGGACGGTCTCAGGACCGAAATCGATAGCAAGGGCATTAATTATTAAAAGAGGAGAAAGGGAACCGCTAATATACAGTATCAACGATTCTATTCACGGTTATAAGCTTGCAAAAATCAAAAATTCATCGGTGTATCTTGCCCGTGATAATAAAACAGAAGTGATTGATATCTATGATGACCGCGACTGGAAAAGAAACAGCAGATCCCGATCATCGAGAAGAACTGGAACAACCAGGAATATTTCAAAAAGAATAAGCAGAGCTGAAATAAAACAGAAAATACTTAACAATGTTGACAATGCCCTGAAAGGCCTGAGGGCGGCTCCCTACAGGCAGGGCGGCCGTGTCAGTGGCTATCGCTTAATAAAGGTCAGGCCCTACAACATCCTTTACAAGCTCGGAATGAGAAGCGGGGACATCATCAAAAGAATCAACGGCCATATTATAAGCGGGACCGAAAAGCTCTATTCCCTGTGGCGCTCTTTAAGCGACAGTTCACAGGTCACCGTAGATCTTGAGCGCAGAGGTAACCACATCCATTATAATTTTACCATCAGCCAGTAACGGCTGTTTCAAGGAAAACGACATGAATACTATTTACAGAAAACCGAAAATCTCCGACGGCCCTTCAATTTACGAACTGATAAAAAACTCGCCGCCCCTTGACCTGAACTCGAGCTACTGTTACCTCATGCTCTGCGCGAATTTCAGCGAGACCTGTATTATCGCGGAACAGAACAGCAATATCGCGGGATTTATCTCAGCCTATATACTTCCCGCAGCACAAGACGTCCTTTTCGTGTGGCAGGTTGTGGTTGATCAAAAATCACGCTCTCAAGGCCTGGCATCGGGCATGCTCGCCGCGCTTATGGAAAGGCCGAACCTGAAACAGATCAGCCATATCGAAACGTCCGTAACGCCGGGAAACAGAGCATCAGACCTGTTTTTCCGTTCGTTCGCGCGAAACATGCAGGCAGAATGCACGACATCTCTTTTATTTGATGCATCACTCCTGGGCAGCGAAGGGCATGAACAGGAGATCCTCTACAAAATCGGGCCGTTCAAAAGGTCCAAACCAGAAAAAGGAGACAGCCATGAGAATATTTGAACAGATTGAATCACAGGTGCGAAGTTATGTACGCCACTTCCCCACGATATTCAACCGGGCGACAGGCTCCCTGTTATACGATGAACAGGGAAACGAATATATCGATTTTTTCGCCGGGGCCGGAACGCTCAACTACGGCCACAACAATCCGCTGGTGAAAGACGCTCTGGTGGAATACATACAGAACGACGGGATAGTCCACGGCCTGGATAAGGCGACATCAGCGAAAAAAAAGTTTCTTGAAAAGTTCACGTCAATCATCATGCAGCCCCGGCACATGGAATACAAAATTCAGTTTTCAGGACCGACCGGGACCAACGCGGTCGAAACGGCGCTGAAGCTCGCGCGCATGGTCAAGGGCCGGTCGAACGTGATCGCGTTCACGAACGCCTTCCACGGCCTGACCATGGGATCAATGGCCGTCACCGGAAATTCGTTTTACCGGGACGAGGCCTTTATAAACCGTGCGAATGTCGCCTTCATGCCTTATGACGGCTATTTCGGCGACAGCATAAACACGGCAACATACCTGAGAAAATTCCTTGATGATACGAGCAGCGGCGTAGACCTTCCTGCAGCAATTATTCTTGAAACGATTCAGGCCGAGGGAGGGGTCAATGTAGCGAGCGCTGACTGGCTCAGACAGATCGAACAGGTGTGCAGGGACTACGACATCCTGCTTATTATCGATGACATACAGGTGGGCAACGGGAGGACCGGGACCTTCTTCAGCTTTGAAGACGCCGGGCTCAACCCCGACATCATCACCCTTTCAAAATCGGTCGGCGGAGGGCTCCCGCTTTCCATGGTATTGATGAAGCCGGAACTTGACCAGTGGAAGCCAGGTGAGCACACCGGGACATTCCGGGGCAACAATCTCGCGTTTGTCGCCTCCTCTGAACTGCTCGGTTACTGGGAAAACAACAATATCTCCGAGGCGGTCTATTACAAAGAAAAAATACTCAGGGGAGCGCTGGAAGAAATGGCAAAAAAATACCAGGACTATCAGCCGTCGATCAGGGGCCGGGGCCTTATCTACGGCATACATTTCCCCGAACAGGGCTTCTGCGCCGAGGTCAGCAGCGAGGCTTTTGAACGAGGCCTGATCATCGAGCTCGCCGGCGCGAGCAATGATGTGCTGAAGTTTCTGCCTCCCCTGCTTATTGAGGAAGAACTTCTGAAAAAGGGCCTTCAGATAATCGACGAGTCAATTGCAGCGGTACTGGATAAAAAGGAATCAATGATCCACGGGACACAGGCATGATATACAAAAAACTTGAAGATATAACAGAAGGGAACGGAAGCGTGCTCGACCCGGGCGGAAACTGGAAAAGCCAGAGAATGCTTCTTAAAAACGACGGCATGGGGTTTTCCTTTAACATCACGACCATTTTTGCCGGAACCGAGACCCGGATATGGTATAAAAACCATGTTGAGGCAGTGTACTGCATCTTTGGTGAAGGCGAAGTTGAGACCCTTTCCGACGGAAAAATTTACCGCATCAGTCCTGGCGCGTTATACGCACTTGACGGAAACGAGGAACACCTGCTGCGCGCCAGAACCGAGCTTCGCCTCGCCTGCGTCTTCAATCCGCCGCTCAGAGGCGATGAAGTCCACGACAAAGACGGCTCGTATTCCGTTGCCGAATAATATTAATTGTCCTTGATCTTAATCCTCAATCTGATACACTATGGATGTTATGCGGAATAATAATGTTCTTGCAACAGGAGAAGTACTCTGGGACATTTTTCCGGATTACCGGCGGCTCGGCGGCGCGCCCTTCAACTTCGCGGTGCACGTGAAAAATTTCGGCCTCCAGTGCCGTTTTCTATCGCGGGTCGGCAGGGATGCTGACGGCGATGAAATTATAAAAAAAATCCGGGACGAAGGCTTTGATCTCTCCGACATCCAGGTCGATGATACGCACCCCACCGGGACCGTCAACGTCAAGCTCGACAGAAAAGGCGTTCCCCTGTTCACTATAGCTGAAAATGTCGCGTACGACCATATCTGTTTTTCTGACACTGACTCGCTGCTTATTGATGCCACGCCGGGATTAATTTATTTCGGCACGCTCGCGCAGAGGGGCCCGTCCGGATTCAGCGCGATTCAATCCTTTCTTTCACGCAGAGAAAAAGGGTCCCGCGCCCTCTGCGACATCAATCTCCGGCCGCGCTGCTACTCAGCCAAAACCGTCATCGCCTCTCTTGAACAGGCCGACATCCTCAAGCTCAACGAAGATGAATGGGCGGAAATAAAAAAAATTATGGGGCACCGGGGAACGGACGATTCGCTTGCCCGCACTCTTTTTGAAAATTTCAACCTTGAGATCATTGCCCTTACCAGGGGAGATGCCGGCGCCGGGGTGATCACCCCCCTCGGATCATGTTCAAAGCCCGCTCCCGCGGTCGACGCGATCGCCGACACCGTCGGGGCGGGTGACGCCTTTGCCGCCGTCCTTGCTCTGGGCGTGCTGCGCTTATGGCAGCCGGAAAAAATACTGGACATGGCCCTCCTGTTCTCCTCACGCATATGCGGCATCAAAGGGGCAATTCCCGCTGACCGGGAGATTTACGAGGGCATGCACAGAACAATGGAGGCATATTGATGGAGAACAGGGGCCTGTATGTACAGATGTTCAGCATTCACGGACTCCTCAGAAAAGAAAACATGGAAATGGGAAGGGACGCTGACACGGGCGGACAGATCAAGTATGTTGTGGAACTCGCCGAAACCCTGAGCGGGAACCCCGACATCGCGCGCGTCGACCTTTTCACCCGCCTCATCGCCGACAAATCGGTGTCCGAAGATTACTCCAGGCCTGTTGAAGACATAAACGACAAGTTCCGTATCGTGCGCATCCAGTGCGGCGGCAGAAAATACATGCGAAAGGAGCTCCTGTGGCAGCACCTCGATGAATATATTGACAAGACGATAAAATTCATCAAGAGGGAAAATTTCATCCCGCATGTGGTCCACGGCCACTATGCGGACGGCGGGTACGTCGCCATGCAGATATCGGAAATCTTCGGCATCCCCTTTGCGTTCACCGGGCATTCTCTGGGGAGATCGAAGCTCGCGAAGCTCATCGGCGACGGTATGCGTGAAGACGAAATCATCAAAAAATACAAAATCAACACCCGCATCGAAAAAGAGGAGGACATCCTGAAAAACGTCGAACTTGTGGTGACGAGCACCAACCAGGAAAAGGAAGACCAGTACGGGATGTATGAGAACTCCGGCCTCCCCCGGTACGCGGTCATCCCCCCGGGCCTTGACGTGAACAAGTTCTATGCCTACTACCACGACCTCATGCCCGAACGGAAAAAAGAGGAGGAAGAAATACACGCCCACGCCCGGGTGCTCCAGGAACTCAACCGTTTTTTCATCCAGCCCGACAAACCCCTGGTGCTGACCCTGTGCAGGCCCGATAAAAGAAAAAACATATCAGGCCTGATCGAAGCATACGGCGAGGACAAAGACCTGCAGATCATGGCGAACCTGGCCATCTTCGCGGGCATACGAAAAGACATCCACGAGAAAGAAGAAAACGAGCGGGACGTGCTGACCGAGATGCTGCTGCTCATGGACAAGTACGATCTCTACGGCAAAATGGCCATCCCCAAGAAACACGACTTCGACCTCGAAGTCCCGGAGCTGTACCGCATCGCCGCGGCGAAAAAAGGCGTGTTCGTGAACGCGGCCCTGACCGAGCCTTTTGGCCTGACCCTTCTCGAGGCCTCGTCATGCGGCCTTCCCATCGTGACAACAAACGACGGCGGCCCCAGGGACATCATCGCCAACTGCGAAAACGGCATACTGGTTGACCCCACTGACGGGAAGGCCATAGCGCGCGCCATTAAAAAAATAATCACCAACCCGGAGCTCTGGGAGCGGTACTCGAAGAACGGCGTGATCAATGTTCAGAAGCACTACACCTGGGACGCCCATGTAAACACCCACATCCCCCTGATAAAAAAAATGGCGTCGTCAGCCGGAACCTCGCGGCTGACGGCGAACAACAGGGAAATCTCCGCAGGGGCCCGCTTGATGAAGCTTGAGTATTTTCTCATCACCGACATCGACAACACCCTGATCGGCGACGACAACGACGAGCTTGAACAGCTCCTCGACTTCCTGAAAAAAAACAGGGAGCACTGCGGCTTCGCCGTCGCCACGGGAAGGACGGTACAGTCAGCGCTCGATTACCTGGAAGAACACAATGTCCCGGTCCCCGATATCATTATATCGTCGGTCGGGTCGGAAATATATTACGGAAACAACCGCCTGTATGATTCGGGCTGGGACGCGCACCTCTCCCACCGGTGGGAGCGCCAGAAAATCGTGGACGTTTTAAAGCCGATCCCCTTTCTTGAATACCAGGAAGAGGAAACACAGCGGAAATTCAAGATCAGCTATTTCATGGACCCGAAAAAAGACAGGCTCTCTAAGGTGCATCACGTTCTGATGACGAGCCGCTGCCACTACAGCCTGATCTATTCGCACGAACGGTTCCTTGACATACTCCCCTACCGGGCTTCAAAGGGAAAGGCGATCCGCTTTGTCAGCTACAAGTGGGAGATCCCTCTCGAAAACATCCTGGTGTGCGGCGATTCAGGCAACGATGAAGAAATGCTCACCGGAGAGCCGCTCGGTGTCGTGGTCGGGAACTACAGCAGTGAGCTCGAACTGCTCAGGGGGAACAGGAACATCTACTTCGCCGAAAAAAGCTGCGCGGGAGGGATTCTCCAGGGAATCGACTATTACCGCTTCGAAGACAAATTCAGGGGAGCCGGCAATGAATAACCTGATCAACACTCTGATAACTAAAGAAGAACGCAACGACTTCAGGGAGATCGTCGCGGTTCTGGGCTCATTCAGGGAAAAAATCCTTCTCAGGAACGACATCATGCTGGTACTGGGCGACTTCTGCGCGGAACAGGGCATGCCGGATGAATTCAGGCGAAACTCTTCAACAGCGAAGTTCCTCTCCAAAATCCAGGAAATGTTCTTGAAGGACGACTACCTCGCCATAATGCACCGCTACGCCATCGCGCGGTACCGATTCTACCTGCTCCGCACTGACTGCGAAGTGATGGAAGAAATTTCGGCGACCGAATATCTCAACCGGAAAGACCACTACGTCACCGGGACCATGCCCGGCGAGAAGCACCTGCGCATCGACCTGCTGCCGTTTTATGACTACAGCCCGAGCATCAAAGACGCGAAGTCAATCGGGAACGGGACCAGGTATTTGAACCGCTACCTGTGCAGCAACATCTTCAACAGGGCCGATGAATGGAACGCGAAGCTCTTCCAGTTCCTGAAACTGCACAAGTACAACGAGCAGCAGATACTGGTGGACGGATCAATTCTTCCCGATTTTGCCGCTTTTTTCAACGAGCTGCACAATCTGCGCGCCTGGCTGGATGAACTCGATCCTGAAACGCCGTACAGATCCATTGAAAAAAAAATGAAGGAAAAGGGCTTCGAGCCCGGTTGGGGCGACCGCGCGGGAAGGATCGTCCAGACCATGCAGATACTCATCGACCTGATCAATGAGCCCGCGGATTACCTTCTCGAGCAGTTCCTCTCCCGGATACCCATGCCGCTCATATCGAAGATAGCGATCATCTCGCCGCACGGATGGTTCGCGCAGGAAAACGTGCTCGGGCGTCCCGACACCGGCGGGCAGGTGATCTACATCCTTGACCAGGTCAGGGCGCTTGAAAAACACCTCAAGCACGAAATCGCCGCTTCCGGGCTTTCAGTGGTGCCCTCCATTATCGTGGTCACCCGGTTCATCCCCGACGCGGGGAACACGACCTGCAACGTGCGCAAGGAAAAAATACACCACACCGACAACTCCTGGATACTGAGAATTCCCTTTAAAGACCGCAGCCACAACATCATCAGCAACTGGATCTCGCGTTTCCACGTGTGGCCCCATCTCGAGCAGTTCGCCGAAGACGCGTCCATGCAGCTCATAAGCGAGTTCAGCGGCCGCCCTGACCTGATCATAGGCAACTATTCGGACGGCAACCTTGTCGCGTCCCTGATGTCGGAAAAGCTGGACGTCATTCAGTGCACGATCGCCCACGCGCTTGAAAAGACCAAATACCTTTTCTCTGACCTGTACTGGAAGGACATGGAGGACGCGTACCATTTCTCACTGCAGTTCACCGCGGACCTTGTTTCCATGAACAAATCGGATTTCATCATCTCGAGCACGCACCAGGAAATCATCGGCACCGAAGAAACCATGGGCCAGTATGAATCCTACCAGTGTTTCACGCTGCCGGGGCTGTTTCAGGTGACCGGAGGGGTCAATCTCTTCGCGCCGAAATTCAACGTCATCCCCCCCGGTGTTGACGAAAACATCTATTACCCCTATTACGAAAACGAGAAGAGGACCGCCGGGAAGCGGGAGCTGCTGGAGCACCGGCTTTACGCCGAGGAGAGCGGCGACATATACGGCAGGCTTAAAAACCCGGAGAAAATACCGATCTTCACCATGGCGCGCTTTGACCGGATCAAAAACATTACCGGCCTTATCGAGGCCTTCGGCATGAGTGAAATCCTGCGCAGAGAGTGCAACCTCATTTTTGCCGCGGGGACCATCCACCCCGAAGACTCCAACGATGCCGAAGAAAAAAATGAAATACACCGGGCTTACAGCCTCATCGACCAGTACGGGCTTTATGACAGCGTCAGATGGCTCCCCAGCATCAATAAACTTGAAACCGGCGAGGTGTACCGCATTATCGCCGACCGCCGTGGAATTTTCGTGCAGCCCGCGCTGTTTGAAGCTTTCGGACTTACGATCATTGAAGCCATGCTCTCGGGCCTCCCGACCTTCGGCCCCAAGTTCGGCGGCCCGCTGGAAATCATTGAAAACGAAAAAAGCGGCTATCTGATCAATACGAGCAGCCCCGACCTCATCGCAGAGGGGATTGAGCCCTTTATCGTGAAAAGCCTGGAGGACCCTTCAGTGTGGAACAGTGTTTCCGAGCAGGGGATTGCCAGGGTGCGGGAATTTTTCACGTGGAAGCTGTACAGCGAACGGCTTATAAGACTTGCCAAGCTGTACGGTTTCTGGAGATATTCCATCAGCAGCGCCGAAAAAATGGAAATGAACCGGTATTGTGAAATATTGTATTACTTCCTTTTCAAAAAAAGGGCCGAAGAAATATCTCACGAATAGTGATTTATGGGCACCTCTAAAAATCAGGAGTTTCATTATTATCAAATATGATAACTCCTGATTTTATCAGATAATGTGCCCACAAGGGAACATCAAAAATGTAATTTATAGAGGTTCCCTTATTTTCTTTTTTTAAAGAAGCCCTTCTTTTCCGGCAATTCGGCGTTCTCCTTTTCAGCCGGGATGCCGCTCTTTCTTCTTATCAGTGAAACTGCATACCCCGCGATAAAACCGGTTATAAAAACAATACAGAATAAAAGTATCAATGAAAGAGAACAACTCCAGAAAAGAATCCTGAATTCAACCGGTTGCATATTCTGCGTGGCGACTACCGTGATGATCACCGCCAGTGCCACAAAAAAACCGACTCTTATCTTTTGATTTACCATAATGTTACCCCATTGTGTGCAATCACCTGAAAAGTATTACCGATTGAAGAACACCAGATTATGGTTCTCCCATCCAGGTAATTCAAGCCTTTTTTGGGTGTGCTTCCCGAATGTCATGAACGCATTTGATCTCATGCCCCAATCCACGATTTAATCCGTTCTTTAGCGGTTACAGCCTGAATTATCATTGACTCAAAAATAATATCCTTCTAAGGTCACGGTAATTACATTCATTCTGGAACATTGTGAAAAAATCAGTTTTCCCGATCATTATCGCATCACTTCTTCTCTCGGCCAGCGCCATAACCGGCGCGTCCGGATCAGTCGCGTCATTTGAAAAAAAAATCCTTGCCAGTTACACCGCCGGCGATTATTCATCACTGTATCAAAACATAGAACAACTCGTTACAGCCATGCCCTGGCATCCTGTATCACTCCTGTATCTTCCCGACCTGATCTATCTTGCCGATGTTTTCGGCACTGACCGTGTGGCTGACACCCTTGACCTGATGAAACGGAATCTTGTGGCAGCGGAAAGCGTTCCGGACAAAGACAGGATCCTGCTGCAGATCAATCTGGCGCTGGAGGAGATTCTTTACCAAAAATACCCGGAAAAGGGGAGCAAGCTCACCGAAAGCCTGGCACCGCTCAGGCTGTGGACCATTGTCGGCCCCCTTGAAAAATACGGGGCAGGCGACCTTGATTTTCCTTTTCTGCCCGAGAAGATGATTGAACTTGCCGGGACCAGCCTTCCGGTAAAAACAATTGTGGTTAAAAAAAGCCGGGGGGATGTCTGTCTCAAGAACCATGTATATCCTGAAAGAGGAATCGTCTATGCCCTGGCATCGTTCCCGGTTCAGGGCAAAATCCGGATTCACCTGAATTCAGAATGCCGGTACAGGGTGTTTGTCAACGGCAGCGAACGGGCGGCGAACACGGACGGCGACTATAAAAAAAAGAGAATACTGGAAGTTTCGGGAACGGATGCAATAACCCTGATGATAAAAATCCAGGCCGGTGAAACCTGGGACTTCCGCGTGATCCTGACCGATGAGCATGACCACATCGTGACGCCAAAACTTAAAAGCGAGCATGCCTCGCGCTCTCCCTGCGATGTATCCGAAATCGAAGACTACCCCCATGACGCGCTTGTTAAAACGGCAGAGGACCCGGCTTCGATAAAAACGCGCCTTGCCGGCTATTTTGCCGAACTGGGCTCGAGAAAGTCACTGGCGTTATATGACGAGGCACTTGCGCTGAAGGATGATCCCGTGGTGCGCTATTTCCAGTCCGTCACCATGATCAAACTTGCCGGGCACGACAGAAATTCATCCCTCTATGCCCGCGGCTGGAAAGGGATAAAAGAAACAGCGTCCCGCGCCCCTGATTTTATTCCCGCGCGGAGCAGTCTTCTGGAACAGGACTTCAGCGATTTAAATCCCGTTAAATCGTGCAGGGACGGCAGCGGCATCCTTTCATCATCCCCCCTGCATTTCCCGACCTATAATTCGTGCGCCATGCTCCTCAGGTATCTCGGCTTTGAACATGAATTCCACGACCTGATAAACAAATTTAAACAAGCGTTTCCGTTTTCGCCGTATCCCTGGGTTCACGAATCTCAGTTCTATAAAAACAGAGACACCGCAAAAGAAATAACCGCTCTTGAAGGAGCGCTCAAAATAAAGGTCAGCCCTGATGTCATCCATGAGCTTGTGTCAGCATATATCAAGGCAGGCAATCTTGATGAGGCTGAAAAAACAATTTCCCGGTACAATGATGACGGCTCATTCAACAGCGAATGGGCGCTGATCAACACCAGAAGAAAAAATTACTCCATGGCCAAAGAAATACTCTTCAAAGAAATAATCAAACGGGGAAGCCCCGATCAATACGAGCGGCTGGGAAACATCAGCATGCTCGACCATGCGGACCCCGTTCTGTACTGGCTCAAGACCCTGAGCCTCGATCCGTCGCGCTTCTCACTGTCAGACCTGATGGATTATCTCAACACCGGAAAATTTTCGATTCCTCTTGGCAATTATTTTGAAACCGTTGACCCGTGGGAAGCCGGCCTTAATGCAAAAGAAACCAGGGCGCCGGCAACGGTCCTGCACCGGGACCGTGTTTTGAAAATCTATCACAGCGGAGCGAGCAGAATCCTCTGCCGCGACCTGGTTAAAATTAATACTGAGCAGGGCGCCGAGCAGTGGGGCGAATACAGAATTCCCTTTGAGCAGAAGATTGAAACAGCGCGAGTCCGCGTTTATTCGGGCAAGAACAGTTTCACCGACCATGTAAGGGTCACGAAAGTTGACAACAGCACGTATCTTACGATCGGCTCTCTCAAAAAAGGGAGCGTACTCGAAATATCATATCTTGCAGAGGATATCTTTGATCAAGAAAACTCAGGGATGATGCTCGAATTCCCCGTGACCTTTATTCAGAATTATAACGAACCGGTTCTCAACTTCAGCCTTAATGTAATCTGCCCGCCTGAGACAGAGCTCAATTTCATGCTGGCCCCGGGATTGAGCGTCGGGAAAGGATTTGACGGAGAAAATACGGTTTACACCCTGACGGCGCAGAACCTGGAGCAAAAGCAGCGCGAAGTTTATTCAGGGTCAGCCATGAACACGCTTCCGTTTTATTCATTCTCCGCGATGATGAATGAAAACGATATGATTTACTGGTACCATGGGCTCTGCGCCGGAAAAGATGACACGGGCAGCGCTGCAGTTCCGGAAATCCCGGCAGGCGGGGAACTGGAAGAAACAGTGGGTGCCGTTTATTCATACGTGGTCAGGGAAATAAACCTGACCGCAAACACCATCTATAATCCGGGATACCCCGAGGATACTCTTTTCAACAAACGGGGAAGCGCCGAAGACCGGGCGCTTCTTGCCCGAGCGCTGTTGAAACAGCAGGGAATAGCATCATATATAGCCCTGGCACGAAGCCGTTTCCTTCCTGAAAGGGGTTCTTACATCTCAAGAAGCTCATATAGCGATATTCTGCTCTTCGTTCCGGTTGACCGGGAACACGGATTGTGGCTGGATTTCTCCTCTGATTCCCTTGCCTGCGGCATGGTCAACAATTCACTGTGCGGGACCAGGGCCTTGATTCTCCTTTCTGAAAATTATGAATACAGGGACATCGCGTTTAATGAAGCCGGAGGGAAGAAATCGGTTTATACCGTGACAGTTCACCAAAAAGGAAATGCCGATATTGCCGTGAAAACGGTTTTATCGGGATATTACACTGACATACAGAAACATTTCAAAGACAGCCGCTATCATGAGGAAATGATCTATTCATTCTTCAGAGACCAGTTCACATCCCTTGATTTGATCAATTACTCCGTCGTCCTGCCCGTAATACCGGGCGACCCGGTGACAATCTCAATGAAAGGGAAAGAAAACGGCCTGGCCCTGACCGGGAAAGGTAAAATGATCCTCCGCCCGGTATTGCAGTCCAGCAGTATATATGGATACATTAATTATCCCGAACGCCAGACTGAACTGATTATTGAGGAGCCGATAAGCGAAGAGGATGAATATCACTTCATCCTTCCAAAAACATACCTGAATGCATTAATTCACGATAAATTCACCGTAGAATCCTCTTTCGGCAGGGCTGAAATTATAACAACCAAAGAGAAAGGCTCAGTTTCACTTAATGTTTACCGGAAAATTACCGTCAATGCCGCAAAAATAAAACCGCAGGACTATAAGGATTTCCTGCAGTTCTGCCTTGATCTAAAAGCGATTGAATTTAAAAATATAACGATTTATGAAGATTAAAATTTCTTTGAAATTTTTTCTTTTATTTCACGCTTTTTCCTTTTAAGTCTTCTTTTTGCTCTTTTACGTTTTTCGCGTGCATTATACTGCTTGCCCACCTTTAAATTCCTCCAATCATTAAAATAACAATATTCCAAGCCAGATGATTAATAAATCATGACTTTGTCAAGATTAATACTGCTTAAATACTAATCCTTTATAATCGAATATATGGATATTATTGAATTAATCACTGCAGACGATAGATATTAATCAACCTATAAAAAAATTCAGCTTATTAACTGTACATAACCCAAAAAATTGTATTATGAGATTATGTATAATTAATAAGCTGAAGAAAACCACTAAAATAGCTATAAATAAATAATAAAACCGATTTTACAGAAGATTTTCTTTAATAGCCAGAGCTCTCAGCTCAAGAGAACGCTGTGGATATTTTTCAACCAGGTCCAGATAAGTGGAAACTTTATATTTATCAAAAACGTCACGTATTTCTTCGGCGAAATTGAGATCATGATATTTAAGCATGTGTTTCGTATTTCTTTCCGCTATGGCAAGGTCGGTTAAGAGTTTTTGTGTTGTCATAGTGTACTCCTTTTTGTATAGTTACTCATGCGTCATGATTGAAGAGTACACATAACGGGTCACATAAGCAATCAGGTATATTCTGATTAATCTGTAACCAGATATCTGATTAATCTGTATTAAATCTTCCACAATTAATGTAGGAGAGAATCTGACATCCAACGTTAACTGTCTCATTGAATGAAGTTGCATGAAATACAGAGAGCATAACAGGATAAAGTATTATGTCCCGTTATTTGTTTGCTATTGATTTTTTCTTACAAATGTACTATTGTTAGTAAACACCTGTAGTTTTTTCCGGTTAATTTAAATTATATGGCAGATAAAAAAATAAAACCTTCCCTTCTCTATTCAAAATTATACTTCAAGATTAAAAATCTTGAATACCACGAATTAAGAAAAAGAATAATCGCCCTTTTTATCGTAATTGCAACCTCTCCGGTGCTTATCTGGTTCAGCGTCAGCCATATGCACCAGGGCGAACTGTTATATGGCCTGGTTATTTTTTCTTTACTCGTTATTTTTTTGGTCGCGGCCTTCATGGTGCACCGAGACATACAGGGAAAGCATCTCTATCGGGTCATCACTTTTTTTATAATCATGTTCTTTATTTACATGTTGCTGTTCGGCAGATCACAGGGCGGTTTCGTTATCTGGATTTTGCTCTTTCCTGCGGCCTCTTTTTTTGTTCTGGGTAAAACAGAGGGGATGATCTGGACAGCGGTCCTGTTAGTTGCGATAGTACTTATTATGCTCTTCCCCGATCCTTTTTTCCATACAGCTCCTTATAATATTTCCTACAGCTCACGATTTATACTCACCTATCTTTTAATAGCCGGGATGACCTATATTTATGAGGCATCACGTTATTATTATCAAAAAAAGATGGAGCAGCAACATGCGCTGCTCATGATCGAAAAAGACAAGCTGTCCGTTTACGCACGAAAGGATTTCCTGACCGGACTGTCAAACAGGCACTATATTACTGAACTGATTGAATATGAGCGGGGAAGGAAACGGAGGAGCGGAAAGCCTTTTGCCATAATAATGTCGGATATTGATGATTTTAAACGGGTGAACGATTCCAATGGTCATGACTGCGGAGATCAGGTTCTTGTGCACATTTCCGAGATAATGCGTGCGAATGTCCGCTTTCAGGATTATATTTCACGCTGGGGCGGGGAAGAATTTCTTCTCCTGCTGCCTGAAACTGACGTGCTGGGAGGAAAGGTGGCGGCGGAAAAAATAAGAACAGAAATTAAAGAAGCAGCGATCGAATACAACAATAATAAAATTTCCGTGACCATGTCCTTTGGCGTGACAGAAATTATTGAGAACGATGAAAAAGTCGATGACATGATTAAGCGCGCCGACCGGGCGCTCTACCAGGCGAAAAAGAAAGGGAAAAACCGTGTTGAAATTGAAATATAAAAAAAGAGGGGCTGAACGATCAGCCCCTCTTTTTTTTGAATCATCCCCGAGGGGATTCGAACCCCTGTTGCCGGGATGAAAACCCGGTGTCCTCGACCCCTAGACGACGGGGACATTGGCAGCATGAATAACCCGTATCCACCTGCGCTGTGAGTCGCCTGGGAATCGAACCCAGGACCCACGGCTTAAAAGGCCGTTGCTCTACCGACTGAGCTAGCGACTCAGAAAACGTAAAAATACCAATACAGTAACAGACACTTCGGTGTCAATAGAAAAAAGAATGAATACTTTAAAAAAAGATAAGTATCCAGAGTTATGCTACTTCATCACAATAGTTCCCTCTCTGCCGGGCCCGACAGAGACAATTTCAACAGGAACACCGATTATCTTTTCCAGATAGCGGACATAAGAACGGGTATTCGCCGGAAGCTCATTAAAATCATGACAGTCAGAAATATTTTCATCCCATCCATCAAGTTCTTCATAGATGGGTTTAACCTCATGCAGGTGTGCGCCGGGAAAATAATCCACTTTCTTGCCGTTAATTTCGTATGATACCGCAACCTTAATTTTTTTAAAACCGCTGAGAACATCAAGTTTTGTCAGGGCGACCCCGGTCAGGCCATTGGTAAGCTTTGATTGTCTGAGCAGTTCAGCGTCAAACCACCCGCAGCGCCGTGGCCTGCCGGTTGTTGCGCCGAACTCTCCACCATTGACTCTTAAACGGTCTCCCGCTTCAGAGGAGTCCTCTGTCGGGAACGGTCCCTCCCCTACTCTGGTTACATATGCCTTGGTGATCCCTATGACTTTTTCAATATCAAAGGTATTGAGCCCGGTTCCCATGAGGGCTCCGCCTATTGTGGGGTTGGACGATGTGACAAAGGGATATGTTCCATGGTCTATATCGAGAGCGTATCCCTGAGCGCCTTCAAGGAGTATCCGCTTGTTCCCATTCAATGCCTGATGAAGATATGACTGGGTATTGATGATCATGTTCGAAGCCCTGGCCCTGAATTTATCGAGAAGGTCAAGGATCTCTTCAACCGTAAATGTCTTTTTACCATACAGCTTGCTCAACTGCAGATTTTTCATTTCAACAGCCTGGGCAACGCGTTTTTTGAGAAAATCCCGGTCTAAAACATCACCGGCCCGAATTCCCGTCCTGAGACATTTATCTGCATAACAGGGCCCGATGCCCCTTTTGGTTGTCCCGATCTTGTTGGTCAGGGTCTCTTCCATCGCCCCGTCAAGCTCCTTGTGATACGGCAGGATAAGGTGCGCAGCATCAGAAATAAACAGCCTGTTCTCTACAGAAAAGCCCTCTCCTTCGAGCAGCTTGATCTCATCAAGAAGCTGCACCGGATCAAGCACAACGCCGTTGCCAACCACACAGACGCGTCCTTCATGAAGTATGCCGGAGGGCACCAGATGAAAAACAAATTTTTTACCCTTCGCGATGACCGTATGACCCGCGTTCGCACCCCCCTGGTACCGCACGATAATATCCGCATCGCGGGTATAAAAATCGATCATCTTGGCTTTCCCTTCATCACCCCACTGGGTGCCGATTGCCACTATACAGCCCATGCTTACCTCTATTGTTATAAAACTTCAGACGGACACAAAATGCAATAATAAAAAGCGTTAAATAAATAACAAGCTTTTTTCGCATATAAAAACCATGAAAATATCATTGACAGATGATTTGTCAGGCATTATAAGCTGATCTCTGGCTCACCATTCACCGGGCAAGCTGATATAACATGAACAGTATCATTGATTTTATTATAAAACGATACCGCTTTTGTCTGGTCATTATTCTTCTCATCTCTGTCCCTCTTGGCTATTATACACTGGAACACCGCTTTTTTAATCATATCGATATTTTTTTCAATCAGGACGACCCGGATCTCCTGTATTACAAACGCTTTCAGGAGCGTTATGGCAACGAGGAACTGGCCGTAATCGTATTCAGACAAAAAAACATCTTCACTGCTGAAAATATCGACATTATCAGAAGAATGAGCGATTCAGCAAAGAATACCGCAGGAATTCAACGGGTGTACAGCCTGAGTCTTCACGAAAAAGCGGTCGGGAAGGATGATACGATCACCTATGAAAAACTCATCCCTGAGAAAAACCTTTCCGAAAAAGACATCGAAACGATTAGGAAAAAAGCCCTTGCCGATGATATCATTGTCGACAGCCTTGTTTCTCCCGATGGGCGCACCACGGCAATACTTATCGAGCTCGAACCGATCAAAGACAATGAAAAAAAACGCGCGATCCTCATTGATATAATGTCCCGGTCGCGCAGCATCGCAGCTGAAAAAAAGGAAGGCGAGCGTGTTGACCTGAAATTCGCGGGCGTGCCCTATGTGGAAGTTGAAATGAACTATCTCTCACAAAAAGACTTCTTCACGTTCATCCCGATCGTATTCACCATAATTTTTTTAATTGTCTTTGTCCTTCTCAGGGAAATAAGCCTTACCATCCTGTGCCAGATGAACCTTTTTTTATGCCTGATCTGGGCGATCGGCTTTTTTGTGCTCTGCGGCGAAACGTTCAACATGGCGACGATTGTCATGGGCCCGGTAATACTCGCGATTTCAGTCGCTGACTCGATTCATATCCTCTCACACTTCCGAAAGATCAGGATGAATGCAGCCGGGAGCCATGTCTCCGCTGTCGGCATTGCGACAAAATCAATATGGCTCCCCTGCCTGCTCACGAGCCTGACCACCGGCGTCGGTTTTTTTTCGTTCATCACCGGCTCGATCAGGCCGGTAAAAATTCTTGGAATCTTTACCGCGTCAGGGGTCATGTTCGCGTTTGTTCTGACAATAACCTTTCTGCCGTCAGCCCTGCTGTTATTTCATAAAATAATTGAAAGAGATGAAAAAGCAAAAATACCCGAAGCAACATCAAACAGAAAAGACATATCCGGGCTGCTGCTTGAAAAATTCGGGAACGCAACGATTGCATACAGAAAAATTATCATGCTGATTATGGCGGTGGTATTTGCCCTCTCTCTTGTGGGCCTGACAAAAATACAGTTCGAAACAAATTTTATGAACTACCTGCCGGACAACAGTGAAATACGAAAAGACATTAATTTCATCGAAGAAAACATGGGAGGAACCATCCCGTTTGTCATGCTCATCCACGCAACAGATGAAAATCACAGCTTCAATACCGCCGCAGGGCTCAGCGTGGTTGAAACCGTTCAAAACGACCTCATGAAAAAAATCGGGCAGTTCTCAACCTCGTTCTCCCTCGCGGACTATTTTAAAGAGATGAACCAGGCTTTCAACAATGGAAATAAAAAATATTTCGCCATCCCCGAAAAGGACCGGGACATAGCGGATTATTACGAGATCGGCGACCCGGACGTACTCGGCAGGCTGGTATCTGCTGACAGAATGGAAGCGCGCATATCGTTCCAGTCAAAATGGGACTCCAATGAAACTGCGAACGACATATACCTGTTCATTGTTGATTACATGAAAAAAAACCTGGGAGACAATTATACCTACAAGATCACCGGCCTTTCATCGCTCTATCTTGACATGGAGTACAATTTAAAGCAGAGCCAGAGGAACAGTTTCACGCTGGCGTTCATAATAATTTTCGCGATGATGTACCTGGTGTGCAGGAACCTGAAGCTGACCGTGATCAGCATGACGGTGAACCTCTTTCCCATTGCGCTGACCATGGGGATCATGGGGTGGTTTAAAATTCCCCTGGACATATCTACCGTAATGATCGCAAGCGTTACCATCGGTATCGCCGTTGATGACACGATTCATTTCGTCACCTGGTACCGGCGAAACAGGAAGCACGGGATGGATGTCAACCCGGCCATTGTTCACACGTATCGCGATGTGGGGAAGCCAATAGTAATAACATCAGTGGTGCTGTTCCTGGGTTTTTTCATCCTTGTTCTCGGGGCGATCAAGCCCACACGGGCGTTCGGGCTTCTCACCGCCCTTGCCATGATCTTCGCCCTCGCAGGCGACATCATCCTTCTGCCGGCCCTTATCTCGATTTTCAAGCCCCGGGTGGATTAGGTGGAGCTATACCTCGCGGGCCTTCCGGGTATAATCCCGGTATTCCTTCGGCGTCAGGCCCGTGCTCTTCTTGAACAGGCGGTGAAAATGGGTGTAGTTGTCAAAACCAACGTGATAGGCGATATCAATTATCTTGATTTCGGTGTCGACCAGAAGGTCTTTCACCGCTTCAATACGCTTATTATTAATGTAAGTCGAAATGGTAACTCCGGTCGTTTTTTTAAAGAGCTGCATCATGTAATCCTCGTTGAGAGAGAACTTCTGCGCAAGCTCCTTCCTGTTGTAGCGCTCTGAATAATTCGAATCGAGATGCTCAATAAGATAATTGATCACTTCCCTTGGCTCATGCCTGGGCTCCCCTTTTTTCGCGATGCTTAACGCTTTCTGCAGCTTCTGGGATTTTTCCACCAGTGACCGGTACAGCGATTCCCGGTTGCGCCGCGCGTATTCAAAATCATAAAAGAAATACAGCATGCACGCATAGATCAGCACCGGGATATGAAAGAAAATATATCCGCCCATTTCGTTAAAACGCATGGTGAAAAGATAATATATATTGCGCCAGAATGAAATAGGGACCACCCACACCAGGAAGACCAGATACCAGTAGCGCATCGGGTCCCGCTTCAGCGCAATGATAAACACGAACAGGGTCAAGACAATCAAAATATTCACATAAACAAGGGACGCAAACCCGCAGGTAAAAATCAAAAAAGATGTGGTTGGCGCCATTACCACGCCGGCCGTTAAAAAAAGAAGCATGGTCGTGACAACATAGGTTATAACCGCATACATGGTCTTGAACAGGCGCTGCATGCCGATAAAAATATAATAGTTGATAAAAACATACACGAGCATGATAAACTTGAACTTTTGCAGCCCTTTCATCACCTGCGGCAGGCCAATGAATGAAACGTTCAGCAGCACACCGAGCAGAAGTATCACCGCGAAATACGCGTATTCAACCCTCCTGAAGTTTGCCAGTAAAAGCATCACAAATATCGAAAAGAAAACCAGGTTCAGCGCGATCGAGCAGATATTGATGATTATTGATGAATAATTCCGAAAGAAACGGCCGGCAGTCCCTTCGTTTTCTTTTATTATAACGGGTTCGCCCTTTATTCCGCTGAAAACATGCGAAAACACTCTGACCGCTATCACATTTTCACTATCGTAACGCACCAGAGATGCGGGGATGTGATAATGCCGGGGGAATCTCCAGGTCTGCTGGTAATCAAGATTTCCCTTTTCGGCAGGGATGGTCCCCGTCGCCCCGATTCTCTGGCCGTTGAAATACGTTTCATCGGCGACACCGATTTCCCCCAGGTGAAGAAAAAGAGAATCCCCCGCCATTGAAGAAGGGATGTTTACTGTTTTTCTCAGCCATACCGTTGCCGCAAGGTCCTGGTTCTGCTTTAACAAATAAAGCCAGTCTCCGGGGATGATAATCTTTCGGGCCGAAGGATCGTCATACAAGTCAGACACGCATTGAGAAGCATCATGGGGAATAATTTCCCACTCTCCTTTCAGGGAAAGAGAAGCAACATCATTAGAAGAAAAATAAAAACATCCCCCTGAAACAATCAGCACGGAAAGAAACATCGCAAGGCAGAAATTTCTTCCGGGTCCGGTGAAAAACTTCAACAAAGGTTCTCCTCTGAAATTGCCGTGGTAAATAAAATCATGCTATATGGGAAAATCAGAACTGGTTCAGAGTTTTAACACAAATGCTGTTACCGGTCAAGGACATTAATTGTTTGTGTGCTTCATCTAACGGATAAAACCCTTATAAAAAGACTGATTTTTACCGTAAAAAAATTTTTTTATAAAAATACACTAAACTAATATTACAAAACGACATCTTAGCCAGGTACAAGACAGCGCATTTATACTTTTCTCAGGTTTAAAAAGAGGTTTCCGGTCGGGGACCTTCTTTTTTTATGCGGTCCCGGCCCTGGAGCATTAAAGCAGGGGCTGAAATACCAAAAACCGCACGTATCATCGGAATCTGTTCTGGAGGACTGTTATGAGAGAAGTATATGTTATCGGCGTTGCCATGACTCCGTTTGGCAAACACATGGATAAAAACATGAAGTCGCTGGCAAACATCGCAGTAACTGACGCGCTGAGACACGCCGGCATTGAAAAAAAAGACATCCAGATGGCGGTCGTGGGCAACGCGTACCAGGGGATCGTCACGGGCCAGGAGTCGATCCGCGGACAGGTCGTTCTCAGGGCCATGGGGATCGGCAACATTCCCGTCACCAATGTTGAAAACGCCTGCTGCTCTTCTGCCACCGCGTTCCAGGTTGCCTGGATGGACATCGCCCTCGGGCTCCACGATGTCGGGCTGGTGCTGGGCATGGAAAAAATGTACATGGAAGACCGCGAAAAAAGGCTCAAGCTTTATTCGTCATCTGCTGATGTAGAAATTGTGGAACAGCTGGTAAAGATGCTGAAAGAACAAAAAGAAAAAAAGAAACAGGAAATGCTTGCCCAGGGGATATCGCCTGACGAAGGAAAGAAAAAAGTTAACGGCAGCGCATTTATGGAGATATACGCCATGGGCGCCCGCATGCACATGGATAAATACGGGATGACGCAGCGGCAGCTTGCCGTAATCAGCTCAAAAAACCACAAGCACAGCGCGCACAACCCCTTCGCTCAGTACCGCAACATATATTCCGTTGACGAGATCATGGAGGCTCCTGAAGTCGCGTTTCCACTGACGCGGCCGATGTGCTCTCCCGTGGGTGACGGAGCCTCGGCCCTGATCCTGTGCAGTAAGGAATACCTGAAGAAGCTGAGCTCCCCTAAACCGGTCAAAATACTCTCGTCGGTCCTGGGCGGGGGCATGGACCGCGGGTTTAACGATCCCGACCTGGGCGAGCGGCTTTCAGTAATTGCGTATGAGACCGCGGGCATCGGCCCTGAGGACGTTGATGTCGCGGAAGTCCACGACGCTACCGCTTTCGGCGAGCTTCGTGCCAGCGAAGACCTCGGATTCTGCCCCATGGGCGAAGGCGGCGTCTTCGCGGAACAAGGCCATACCGCCATCGGCGGGAAACTTCCGATAAACCCGTCCGGCGGCCTTGAAAGCAAGGGCCACCCGGTAGGAGCGACCGGAGCAGGACAGATAGCGGAGCTGGTATGGCACCTCAGAGGCGAAGCGGGTGCGCGCCAGGTCGAAGGAGCGCGTATCGCCCTTGCCGAAAACGGCGGGGGAAACATCGGCCTTGAGGAAGCCGCCATGGTAATAACAATTCTTCAGGCTGATTTTTAATACGGTAATCATTAACTCATACACAAAAACAATAACGAGGAGGTGCCCGATGGAGGCATTGATTGAACAAAACATTCTCATGAATCTTGCCTTTATGAACCTTTCATTCGAAGAAGTAAACCATTTTGAAAACCTTGCCAGGGACTTTTCGAAAAGATCGATAGGGCCCATGTTTGAAAACGATCTCCCTGACGGAGATCTCAGTCATCTCGAAAAAATAATCGAGAAGGCCTTCGATATCGGTATCGCGGCATCTGCCCACGATAAAATGGCAGGCAACGAATTCGGGATATGGGGAAACTGCACCGATTCATCCGGGCTGCTCACCTCCCTGGTCCTGCTTTCGGCAATCGCTGAATCATGCGGCGGCATTGCCATGGGCCTTCATTCTCACGGAGTAGCGGTCAACATTCTGCAAAAGGCCGCTCATAAAATGACCAAAACTTTTTCCAGGCCCATACCGTGTTTTCAGGATGACTTCGGCGTCCCCTCCCTGAAAACAATCATGTCTCCTGACCTGGATATGCCTCAGAAAATGAAAACTGAAGCGGTTGAGGCCGGGCCCGGTTATGTGCTTAACGGCTCAAAACATTTCACCTATTCCCTTCCGGGGGCCGATGCCCTTGTTGTACTCGCGCGGCTGGAAAATTCCTGGTGCTGCCTTGCGGTCCCCGCTGACAGCCCGGGGGTAACAATCACTGATGCCGGCAGGCGTACCGGGCTCAGGGCCAGCAAGCTCAACCACGTCACATTTAATAACGTAACTGTTCCCCGGGAAAACCGGATCGATGAAAACGGGGCCCGGCCCCTTGTCATCCGCTCCCTGTGCCTGGACTGGGTCGGCATGTGCGCGATAGCTGTCGGTATCGCCCGCGGCGCGGTTAAGGCTGCGAAACAGTACGCAGCGGAACGCTACCAGGGAGGGGCCCAGATAGAAGACCATCCGGTTATAAGAATGCTTCTTGCCGGTTCCGAAACGCGGGCCCGCACCGCGAAAGCGACGGTTCTCTATTTGAAAGACATGGATCCTGAAAAGCTCACCAGCCTCAGGGCTGCTGCCATGGCAAAGCTGAGCGTCATGGAAGTGTGCGCGCAGGCGGTTACCGATTCTCTCCAGGTGTTCGGGGGTTACGGATACATGGAAGATTTCGGCATGGAAAAAAGGCTGCGCGACGTCACGGTGCTCAAATCGGCGCACGGGTCGCCCCTGTATCTCAAGCAGCTGATTTGCGACATTGACAGAGAGGAGGCCCGATAATGAACGACAACCTGAAACAGCGAATTGAAGAACTCAAAATGAAGAATGCCACCCAGCAGTTGAATATTATTGGCCGCATTCTCGTTGACAACAGGGAGATGACCCTGTGGGAACATGACACCCGGCTTCTTCCGCGGGGAGCGGCAAAATGGCGGAGAAAAGCGCTGAAGTTCGCCAGGGAAGAGATCCGTCCCCGCGCCCCTGAGGCCGATATCGACCCGCATAATTTCGACCCTGTTCCCCTGCTCAGGGCATCGGCGAAAAAAGGGTTCCAGACCCTGGTCTTCCCCCGTCCCTTCGGCACTGCGAACATGAACTCCCTGTTAAAGGGCCTTTCTCTCCAGGTTGCCGTTATCGGGGAAGAATTCGCGGCTGAATGCGGCGGCCTCTGCCTTCTGCTGCTCGCGCACAATCTGGGAATTGTCCCCCTGATTCTTTCAGGGCATATACCCACATATTTCCGGCATTTTCTCCCCTTTTACTTCAAAACAAAATATCTGGGCAGCCCCTCAACTATGGCGTTTGCCATAACGGAACCGGAAGCAGGCTCGGATGTTGAAGACACCGATGGAGGCGCCACCGCGAAGCTGTGCACCACGGCAAAGCCGTTCATGAACGGGTACATTCTCAACGGCACCAAGGTCTTTATTTCAGGCGGAGGCATCGCGGACAAGGTCACGGTGTACGCGAAGATCGAGGGCAGGGGAATAGAATCATGGACCTGCTTCCTGGTCGAAAAGGGAATGAAGGGATTCAGCGTGGGCCGCAAGGAGAGAAAAATGGGCCAGCGCGCCTGCGACGCTGCCGAACTGATTTTTGAAGACGTTTACGTTCCCAAAAGAAACGTGATCGGAAAGATATCGTCGGGCTGGCCGAACAACCGCAACGTGCTGAACTATTCCCGCCCCTGCGTCGGCGCCATGGCGCTCGGGCACGGACGCGGCGCCTTCGAGCGCGCGCTTGAGTTCTCCAGGAAAACCACCCTCGGCGGCAAGCGTCTCATCGATTACCAGGATGTTCAGTACGAGCTCGCTGACATGATAATAAGCCTGTGGAGCGCCAGGACCATGATATGGCACAGCTGCAGCCAGACCCGCGCTTACCAGTCAGCATCATCAGCGGCAAAAGTGTTCGCATCAGACACCGCGGTCAAGGTGTGCAACCAGGCCATGGAACTCATGGGCGACCACGGGTATATGCACAGCAGCGGTGTGGAGCGGCTGTGGCGCGACTCACGCCTGACGCAGATATATGAAGGGACGAACCAGGTCAACCGCCTGGCAATCATGGAACACCAATGGGACGTGGAAATAGACAAAAGCGTCCTGGGATACGAATAAGATCACTTAACCATGGTATAATTTTCGGAGGACGTATGATTAAAGTAATGGAAGATATGCCGCTCTTTAAATGCCTCAGGATGCAAAACATCCAGCCTGACAAAGTAGCTGCAATATTCGTCAATGACGACGGTTCGAATGAACGGGAGACCTGGGCCGATATTTTTGATCAGAGCAACCGGATGGCGCGGCTGATGCTCAGGGCCGGCATAGGCCCGGGCGACAATGTTGCCATTCTCATGAGAAACCATCCCGAGTTTCTCTACGCCCTGTCCGCGGCCCTGACCATAGGCGCGGTCACGGTGCCCATTGATCCGCGGTCAAAGGGATACAAGCTCGCTTTTCAAATAGCGAATGTCAAAAGCAAAGGCATAATCATTGCCGATGAATTCCTTGAAAACCTTGATGAGATAAAAAACGACATCCCCGGCGTTCCCGTGCTCGGCGTTCTTTACCGGGGCCACCACCGGGTGCCGTATTCACAGCACTACCCCATGCTTGAAGAAGAGCTTTCGGCATTCACATGCGACCCGCCTGAGCAAACGGTCGAGTTTACTTTTAAAAACCCGGCACAGATCATCCACACATCAGGGACGACCGGCGACCCCAAAGGCGTGACCCTGAGGGCTGACCGGTTTTTCCTGTACGGCCTTTTCGCGGACATGATCTGGCAGTATCAGGAGGACGACATCCCCTATACCGGGCTTTCTCTGACACACGGGAACGCGCAATCCGTGACGCTTTTCCCGGCAATGGCCAAAGGGATAACCGCGGTAATCAGCGAACGATTCACGAAAAGCAGGATATGGGACATCTGCAGAGAATACGGCTGCACCACGTTCTCTCTGCTGGGCGGGATGATGTCCGGCATTTACAATGAGTCTCCCAGGGCGGATGACGGCGACAACCCGGTCCGCAAGGTGATAAGCGCGGGCACGCCAAGGGCCATTTGGGAAGACTTTGAAAAACGGTTCAACCTTAAAATTCATGAATGGTACGCGGCCATAGAGGGTGGCCTTGCCCACAATCCTCCGGGCACGGGGCCTGTGGGTTCATTCGGCAAACCGCTTGACCAGTTCATGGAAATGAAGGTAGTTGATGAAAATGACACCGAAGTGCCGCCGGGAGAAAAGGGCGAACTGATCAGCAGGATGAAAACCGGTGAAACCGAAGTGAACTACGTGGGCAAGGACAAGGAGTCAAAAGAAAAGACACGGGGCGGATGGCTCAGGAGCGGTGACATCTGCCACAGGGACGAGAACGGCTTCTTTTATTTTGATTTCAGAAAAGGCGGAGGCCTGCGGAGGCAGGGAGATTTCATCCAGCCTGATCTTGTCGAAAAAATAATTGGGGAGCATCCCACCGTGTCAGAAGTCTGCGTGTACGGGATACCCTCCTCGTCAGGCGCGCCGGGGGAAAGCGATATCGTTGCGGCAATCGCCCTGTTTAATTCCGACAGTGCAGACATCGAAGACATCAAAAAGCAGTGTTCCGAAAAACTTGAAAAAAATTCCATCCCGTCGTATCTTCAAATCGTTGCAGAAATACCCAAAACAGTTACCGAAAAACCTCTGGAACGCATTCTCAGGGAGAATTTTTCACCCACAGCGCAAAATGTATACAGAATATAATGCGGAGGAGTTATGTTTGAAAATATAATACAGGCATATCTGCCGGAAATCGGATTCCCGACCAGGGTCGTTGATAAAGACAAGTGCACGGGGTGCAAACGATGTTATGAGTCCTGTCCCACAGGTGGCTTCAAATGGGGGGATGACAACAAGCCTGAACCCATCGGCTACGGCGGCCTTGAACAGGCTTGCCTGAACTGCTGGAACTGCCTCGCGGTGTGCCCGTCAGGCGCGATCTCTGTTTCAGGGCCGCTGAAAATCAAACGGGGCCGTTACCGCAGCCTGCTCAAAGGGGAGATGAAATACCCTGACCCTTTGAACCAGAAGAGCGAGCAATCATACGAAAAGGCTGAAGCACGCCTGACACCGGTTGAAAAGGCGATATACCGCCGCCGCTCGAACCGCCTTTTCAGGGATAAAGCCGTTTCAGATGAACTCCTCCACCGGGTTATCGAAGCAGGACGGTTTGCGCCGTCAGCGGGAAACTGTCAGCCCTACAAATTCCTGGTCATTACCGACATGACACTGATCAGGGAATTCGAAAAAAAATCAATGAAGCTCCTTCGCCTGACCAAAAACCTGTATCTCGACAAAAAAGGCAAACGGCGGTTCTGGAAAAATGTTCTTTTTACCCTGTGGAGCCTGACCATGATCAATAAAGTCGATCCCCGCCCCATTACCGCCATGGAAAAGGGCGACAACTGCGATGACCGCCTTTATTTCAACGCGCCGGCCATGATCATGGTCCTGAAAGATGCCCGCGGGATCAGCAACCCCGATCTTGACGCCGGCATATGCTGCCAGAACATGGTCCTTGCCGCGCATTCACTCGGTCTGGGCTCCTGTTATATTTCGCTGCCTATCACGCCGCTGACCATGCCGTTGATGGCGGGGTTCAGAAAAAAACTCGGCATCAGGTATCCCTGGGTTCCGGTTACCACCATCGCTCTGGGATGGCCGAAAGGAAAAATAGATAATATCGTGAAACGGGACACCCCGCAGATTGAATGGTACAGGGCCAACTGAGAATGGCGCAGTATAATTTAACCGGAAAGTCGGTATTGATTACCGGCGCTTCCTCGGGAATCGGCAGGGAACTGGCGCGGGCCTTTGCTCTTGAAGGGGCCCGTTGCCTTCTCAGCGCGCCACCTGTAGAACGGCACGCACTTGAAACTATCGGTAAAGAGCTCCGTGCAAGACATAAGACTGATGTACAGCATGTCATCTGTGATCTTGCTCAGGAAAAAGGGCCGGAACAGCTGTATGAGCAGGCATGCGCCATATGGCCCGACATTGATGTCCTGGTCAACAATGCCGGGGTTATGGCGTACGGTAATTTTCACGAAATACCCCCATCCCTGCATGAGGAAGTTTACAGGGTTAATGTTATCGCCCCCATAAAGCTCATGCATCTTTTTATCAACAAAATGATCAGACGGGGGCATGGAAAAATTCTCAATGTGGGATCCGTGAGCGCTTTCCAGCCCACCATGCATCACGCGCTGTATGGCGCCACCAAGAGCCTTCTCCAGAGCCTCAGTGAATCGATTGGAGAAGAAATAAAAAAATCAGGGGTTACCATTCACACCTTAAACCCGGGATATACGGAAACTCCTTTAATTCACTCGAACAATTTTCCTCAAAGGCTCTACTGGTTTAACGTTTCCGGGGTCAGTGATGCTTCGATGGTCGCCAGAAAAGGGGTTTCTGCGCTGAAGAAAAACAAAAAACTGTGTGTGCCGGGAACACGGAATAAAATCATCCATCTGTTATTAATCCGCTTCATCCCCCGTAAAGTCCTAAACAGAACCGTGATGTTTTTTCTTAAATCATCCTCTTGATATTTTCTAAAAATAAATCGCTGACAAACCGTAAAATGGATAAATAAATTTATTTAAAAAAATACAAACCGGACGGACGTTTTTTCATTAATGATTGACAAATATATTGTTTGCCGAAATAGTGATTAGTATTTAATAAAGGGAACCTCTATAAATTACATTTTGGATGTTCCCTTGAGGGCACAACCATTGGATAAATCAGGTTTTATCATTTTTCAGTTAATGAAAAAACCTGATTTTTAGAAGTGCCCTTAAAAGAATAATCTAAAGATACGGTTAAACCTGTCACAAAGAGTCGCCAGTATTTAAAACATCAGCTTAATACAATAACTAAACAGAGTGTTGTCGTATTAAACGCCTTTGATATGAGTTGAGTCCTGATACACAGAAACGGATTCAGCTTATAAATGAGGAGCGTGATACTTAATTAATATCCGTAATCCATTATTAAGATTATGGAACAATATCTTCAGGAGGGATTTATGAAAAACATAATTAAACTATCGTGTTTTCTGTTTCTTTTATCGTTGATTCCGGCCCAGAATTTAGTTTCCGATCCCAGCTGGAAACAACTGGGGGACAAAAAAGGTGTCCAGTATTTTGAAGCGGCGGTTCCCGATTCAAAATTCAAACAGTATATGGGAACAACAATAGTCGACGCGCGCCCGGAAGTTATTATCGAACTGCTGCGGGATGTCGCGGCATACAAGCAGTGGGTCTATGACTGCAAAGAGATAGTTCTCATTAAAGCCCTGGGCGGAAATGACGAAAACATTTGCTACTATGTGTATGACTCGCAGTTCCCGGTCAACGACAGGGACACCGTGGTTAAATCAGTTTCATCTAACAGAATAGACCAGGGAAGAATTGAAGTAAAGATCAATTCGATTGACTATCCCGATTATAAACTCAACGACAAGCTGGTTCACATGCAGATGCATGTGACATTCCTGGGCGAATACATCAATCGTGATCAGACAAAACTGACCATGCAATTCAGCTTTGAACCGGGCGGGACCATTTCACCGTCACTGGTACACGGTTTTGTCAAGGTCCTCCCCTATCATTCACTGCTCAACCTCAAGGAAATGGTAAAGGAAGAGAAATATATAGAAAAAGGGAAAAAGTGCAAAGAAGTCGCGCAGATCGAGGCCTACGCTAAAAAAATAGGCAAATAACAAGCAGGCGATCAAGGATGCATGTCACGAACAGAGCCTGTGGCATGCATTCTGATCATATGCATGCATTCTGATCATATATCTATATCAATACTTCCCTGGGCTTGCTTCCCTGCTGCGGCCCGATATATCCCCGGTCTTCCATCGTCTCAATTATCCGTGCGGCGCGATTGTAGCCGATACTCAGCCGCCGCTGCAGATATGACGCCGAGGCCTTTCTTGTTTCTTCAACGATTTTTAACGCTTCAACAAAAAGCTCATCCCCCTGGCCGTCACTGTCAAGATCGGCGTCAGCGTTAAAAAGGCTTTCCTCGATATCAATGTATTCAGGCTCGCCGAGAACGCTCAGGTGATCAACCACGGTCATTATTTCATCCTCTGAAACGAAGGCGCCCTGTATTCGAACCGGATACGAGCCGTTTGGCGATTGAAAAAGCATATCGCCCTTTCCGAGAAGTTTTTCAGCGCCGTTCTGGTCAATGATCGTGCGTGAATCGGTTTTCTGCGCGACCTGAAACGCGATGCGCGCGGGGAAATTCGCCTTGATAATCCCGGTGATAATATCAACAGAAGGGCGCTGGGTCGCGAGCACCAGGTGAATGCCGACCGCCCGGGCCTTCTGGGCGATCCGTGTTATGAAACCCTCGATTTCCTTGCAGGCAACCATCATCAAATCGGCAAGCTCATCGATTATTATCACAATGTACGGAAGATGTTCATGCCTGTTCCCCGTACCCCGTATTTTCTCGTTATACCTTTCCATATCACGGGTATTCATTTCGGAAAGCAGGCGGTAGCGCCGCTCCATTTCATACACTGCCCACTTGAGCACGTTCGGGGCAACAAACGGTTCGGTAATGACCGGTGTGAGCAGATGCGGAAGACCGTTGTAAAGCTGCAGTTCAACCATTTTCGGGTCAACAAGAATAAAACGGACATAGTTGGGATCATAATTGTAAACGAGGCTGCATATGATGGTGTTGACGCAAACGGATTTTCCGGAACCCGTTGCTCCGGCGATAAGCAGGTGCGGAAGTTTTTTCAGGTCAAGGGTTATCGGCTTGCCCAAAATGTCCTTGCCCAGAGCGACTTTGAGACATCCTTCTTTTTTGATATATTGCTCGGTATGAATAATGTCACCAAGGGTCACTTTTTCCCTCATGCGGTTTGGTATCTCAACACCGATTGCCGACTTCCCGGGAATAGGCGCAACAATACGAACCCTGTATGCCGCAAGCGCCATGGCTATATCATCCGCGAGCCCGACGATCCGGTTGACCTTGATTCCCGGGGCGATCTGCAGTTCAAAAAGCGTGATAACCGGGCCCCTGTTTACATTGACGACCCTGGACTCAATGCCGAAATCAGCCAGCGTGTTGACCAGCAGCGCCGAGTTCTTTTTTACCTCGCTCAGCCAGCTTTCAGAATCGGATGGATTTGAAATTTTAAGAAAATCCGTGGGAATAATATAGTCCCGGTTCAGCCTGATTTCGGAAAAAACCAGTGGTTCCGACCGGGCGAGATCATCATCCCCCCTGTTTGTCTTATTCGAGAGTTCAACAGAACCCGTTTTTTTCACTGTACCTGCAACAAACGGTTCTTCCGGTTTCGAGACTGCCCTCTCTTCATCGTCAATACTTTTTATCCTGTTGCACACGATTTCCTGGCTGCCGGCATCCAGTTCCTGGTTCGGGTAGTCCAGATCATCATCAGCATAAAATTCATATTCATCATCTTCAGAAAAAGGGGCCCCTTCAATCTGTTCAGTCTCCCGGTCGCTGATATATTCAGCGCGATTCCTGCCATTAATGGAAACAGGACTTTCATTATTTTCTTTCATAAATTTCATGTCATCACGTTCGCTATTACCCGGAACAGGAAAAGTCACTTCGTCCGGCTCATAATAACGGGAAGGGCTGGCCTCCCGGTTCTTCACCGCGATAGGGACCTGCATTTCAAGGTATTTCAGCGGCCGTCTTTCATGTCCTGTTTCGCCGGCGGGAATAATTATTGTTTTCCTGGTGATCCAGGGAAGGCGCGTTCCGGTGTTATATTTCATTTTCTTGATAAAAAAACTTTTCTCTTCAACCGTGGGATTCTCATCAAGGGAAATACTATTTAATGGAATTTTTTTCTTCATTTTTTTTTCTTGCGCCTTAACCCGAAAATGTTTAATCGCCTCTGCAAAATTTCTCCCCCTGGCCGCATCAATGATCATGGACAGTGAAACGATACCCAGAAGAATCATGCCGACGATGTTCATGATGACGATGATCAGACCGCCGCCGATCGTGCCCGCAACCGTTGTCAGAAAGTGGTGCTGGTATACACCGACATAACCGCCGGAAAACCGGGGAGGATTATCACTGAGCAGCGACATCAATGCCGAAAAGACGATAGTTAAAAAAAAGATGGAAAATATTTTTTCAGCGGCCTGGCGGAGTGTTCCCTTTTGAATGACAGAAAGTCCCGCGACAATGAACATCGGGATAACAAGGTATGATGCGATTCCAAAGGCGATGCGGAGTATATGACTGATCAGGGAACCCAGCGGGCCGATGATATTTTTAACCATCCCCCCTGTCAGCAGCGCAGCATAATCACCGGAATGATAACTCACAAGAGAAAGCAGGATGAGAAGCGAAACAAGAAAAAAAACCGTGCCTGTGATCTCCTGATACCGTTTATCCTTAAACACCCGTTCCCTCCTGGACTCAAGGGCTCAGATGTCATCATCATAAGCCCTGAAAAACACATGGCCGTCAGAAAAAATAAATCTTAACCAGACCTCCTATTCCCAGTGCCATGCTGTAATAACCGAAATAATCCAGTTTGATCTGCTTCACCAGGATGAAAAGCACCCTGATTGATATAATAGAAAAGCAGAACGTTACAAGCATGGACACTGCCAGGGGAAGCATTATTTCACCGGATATCGGCCCTTGACCCAGTTTAACTCCTTCCACCAGACCGGCTCCCGCAATTATTGGGATAGCCATAAGGAAAGAGAATCGGGCCGTTTCTTCGGGCTTTATTCCGTTAAGAAGCCCCCCGACAATAGTTATGCCTGACCTGGAAATTCCCGGCACAATAGCCAGTGCCTGGAAAAAACCAATTATCAGAGATCTGACAAAACCAGTCTCATATAATTGTCGGCTTTTCAAGGGTATTTTTTTAGTGGATATCAGAATAATGCCATTAATTATCAGCATCGCAAAGACCGGGGTTGAAGAGGAATAAAGGTTCTCAAAAAAATCATTAAATAAAAGGCCAATACACACTGCGGGAACGGCAGCAACGGCGATATAAACTATTATTTTACTCTCATTAGTAAAATAATCTCCATTTCTGATCCCTTTTACCGAGCCTGAAATAAGATAAAAAATGTCTTTCCTTAAATAAACGATGACCGCGAGCAGAGTTGCGACATGAAGGGCGACATTAACCAGTAAATTACTGCCGCCGCCTTCTAAAAGGATATTCTGCATAAATGGAATCTGTTCAACAATGACCAGGTGGCCTGATGAAGAAATAGGCAGAAATTCAGCTATACCCTGGACGAGCCCCAGGGCCATAAGAGCAAGAAAAAGATTGTGCATATTATACCTCAATGATATGAACCACAACGAGAGGGTTGCGGTGTGTAAGCTTATACAGGGTTGCTTTAAGGCTTTTTTTCAAACCGGTTTTCACTTCAGTGCATGAATGACCCTGGGTTAAATGCCGGTTCAAGCGTTCCTCTGTTTCTTTTTTAATCTGTTCAAGGAGATGCTCGGCTTTATTGCCCAGGAATCCCCGCGAAGCGACCTCGGGCCCTGACACAAGAAGGCCATTGCTGATTACGGCGCTGACGAAGAACACCCCTTCGGTTGACATGACCTGCCGTTCCCTGATCGTGCTGCTTTCAATGTCGCCGATATCATTCCCGTCAACATAAATCTGTGACAGTGATATCCTTCCGATCTTCCGGAAGTTCTTTTTTGACAGTTCAAGAATATCCCCGTTTTCGGGAATAAGAATGCGTGAAGGCTTGATGCTGAGCGATTCCGCAATATCGGTATGAGCTTTCAAATGTTTATATTCTCCGTGTACCGGCATAAAAAATTTCGGCTTGGTCATGGTAATCATCAGCTTCAATTCTTCTGCGGAAGCGTGGCCCGAGACATGAATGTCCCGTGATTGCTCGTGGTAGACATCCGCCCCTAATTTCATGAGCGAGTTTACAACCATGGTAACGGTCCGTTCATTCCCGGGGATAACAGACGCGGTTATAATGACCGTGTCGCCCCTCTGGGCCTGAAAATGCCGGTGCGTTCCCGTTGCCATGCGGTACAGAGCCGACATGGGCTCACCCTGCGAGCCGGTCCCGATAATCACGATCTTTTTGCCCGGCAAAGACCCCGCCTTGTTAACGTCAATGATGAGGTCCTTTTTAAAACTCAGGTATCCCAGTGAATTCGCGATTTCAATATTTTTCTGCATGGTAAGACCGGAGATGACCACATGCCTGTTATATTTCTGTGCCACATCCATGACCTGCTGAATCCGGTGAATATTTGAAGCGAATGTGGCGACAATAATCCTTCCCTTGGAAGATGCGAATATTTCAGCGAGTTTCTGGCTGAGCAAAGACTCGGACGGCGTATAACCGGGCCGCTCGGCATTGGTGCTGTCAGACATTAAAAGGAGCACGCCTTGCTCGCCATACTCCGCAAAACGGGCCAGGTCAGTAACCATCGCATCAACCGGTGAAAAATCAATTTTAAAATCACCGGTGTGTACTATGGTTCCGATCTCGGTCTGTATGGCCAGGGCGACACCGTCGATGATGGAGTGATTTACTTTTATAAATTCGATAAAAAAACTTCCGACATGAACCTTGTCCCGCGGTAAAATCTCAACGAATTCAGGCTCTTTAGCCGGCGGACGTTCCTGAAGCCTGCTTTGTATTAGACCGATTGTCAGCTTCGTCGCATAAATAGGAGCGCTGATTTCCTGAAGCAGAAAGGGCACGGCGCCTATGTGGTCCTCATGACCATGGGTGATGATAATTCCCCTGACCTTCTCGCTGTGTTTCTTAATGTAGGTAAAATCGGGAATAATAAAATCGATCCCGGGCTGTTCATCAGTGGGGAACATGATCCCGCAATCGACAATGATTATTTCGTTATTATATTCAAAAAGAGTTATGTTTTTACCAACCGCACCAAGACCGCCAAGGGGGATGATTTTAAGCGAACCCTCTGTTTGTTTATCAGTCATTTTACCCCCGAATGGCCAAATCCGCCATGGTTTCTTTCTGTTTCCTGCAATTCGGCTGTTGCAATAAAATGCCCGCGATATATTTTGTTGAACACGATCTGGGCTATTCTCATTCCATTCTGTACCACAAAGGGCTCCCTTCCCAGGTTTGTTGTTATGATCTTTAGCTCTCCCCGGTAATCCGCATCTATGGTCCCCGGCGAATTCAACAGGGTTATGCCGTGATTCAGGGCCAGGCCGCTTCTCGGCCTGATCTGCGCTTCGTATCCCTCAGGTATTTCGATAAAAAGCCCCGTGGGGACCAGAACAGTCTCGCCGGGATTGATGATGATGTCTCTGTCAACAAGGGCACACAGGTCTGCCCCGGCTGATCCTGAAGTTTTATAATCGGGCATTATAGCGCCGGGCAATAATTTTATTTTTACCGGGATCATTTTTCTTCCTTAAAAATATAATATGCAATTTATCATCAACATGAATAAACTTACTGATACTATTGCACCATCCGTAATCCCTTGTCAAGACAAGGAAATTGATTTTTCCAATAATTTACGTCATCTTCATTTCATAAATCATTCATGCTAAATAGTAATTGTAAAATTTACCATATATCCGATAATGAATTAAATGAACCACCTTCAAATGGATTGCCATATGGACGAGCACTATATCAGCGAAAATGACCGATCGCGGGAAGAGAACAATCTTGGTATGTATGAAAAACGGATTGCCAAGCATGAACGTAAAATTTATGACTTGAAAAACCTGATAAGTCTCGGCATCAGCCTTTCATCCAACCTCAATTTTGAAAGTCTTGTCGAATCAATACTTTTCAGCTGCATGGGCCAGATGTTTGTCGAAAAAGTCGCCATACTCCTGCAGGTTGATATCGACGAGCCGAATTATTATATCCATATGGCTAAGGGCTATGACGATAACTTTGAAGATAAAAAAATTATATTAAGAGAAGATTCCCCCCTGGTGCATTATCTGGCAAGCAAGCCGGACCCTCATGTGTTTTCGGATCTTATAAAGACCAGATCTGTTGCTGATAATTGTGAAGCGCTCAAACTCCTGGAGCCTGAACTCATCGTTCCCATGAAATCAAAAAATATGCTGAACGGGATGATCGTACTCGGGAAAAAAATGACCGGGGAGCCATACGGGCAGAGTGATAAAGAATTTATGCATGACCTGGCTAAATTCGCCGCAATAGCTGTTGAAAACTCACGGCTTTATTTAATGGCAACACTCGACAGAATGACCCGGCTCTACATCCACCATTACTTTCAGGAACGCCTTCTTGAAGCAATGAGAAGGAGCAGGAGAAGAAAAACATCCCTGTGCCTGATAATGTCTGATATCGACCATTTTAAAAAATTCAACGATACTTACGGCCATCAGCAGGGGGACCTGGTCTTAAAAGAAGTAGCGGCACTTATAAAAAACAATATACGAAATATAGATATACCTGCCCGCTACGGAGGTGAAGAATTTGCCATAATTCTGCCTGAAACCGAACTCTCTGATGCGATTACCGTTGCGTCCAGGCTTCGAAAAGAAGTTGAAAAACATCAATTTCCGGGGCAGGATCTCCCTCTGCATGTGACTATCAGCCTGGGCGTATCACAATATAATCCCGAGATTGATCATGAGAAGAAAAGTTTTATCGGCCGTGCGGATAGTGCGTTATATAAAGCAAAAAATTCAGGCAGGAACAAAGTGGTGGCACACAAGTAAAAGGCCGGGAAGTTATGATGGATGATAAAACAAACCTGCATGAAAAATTTAATCGTGCGATCACTATGGAGCGCCAGGGAAATTATCTCCACGCCCTGGATGAATACATAAAAATCATCAGTGAAAACAAAAATTTCAGAGAAGCGTATTTAAACCTCGGCTCACTTTACGCTCGAATGAAAAGATATAAAGAAGCCATGCAATGCTATTCCATGGCGCAGGAACTTCGTGAAGATTATCTCACCTATTTCAACATCGGCAGTATTTTTTATACGCAGGGCCTTTTTAAAAAGGCCATATTCAATCTTCAAAAGGCGAGAAATATGCATCCGGGATTTACCCTTTCAATCCTCGTGACGGGACTCTGCTACAGCCGGCTGAAAAATATCAAGGCTGCTGAATCCAATTTCATACAGGTTCTTAATTCATCCCCCAATAATCGGGTCGCCCTCACGGCACTTGCGATGATTTACTACAATAATAAAAAATATGATGAGGCAGTCATTCTGCTGAACAGGCTTCTGAATATCAATTCAGCCAACCATGTGATCCGTGAATTAAAATCAGAAATACTGTTTAAAAGCGGCAGGATTGACGATTCAATCGTTGAATTAAAAACCCTAAAAAAGAAAAAAATCGGATATACCATGTACGATGAATTTATTAAATCCGTACCGGTCGAGGCCTATACTGACCGGTATGGGACCATGGATGAAAAGATAAACACTCTCAAAGAAAAAGCCGGCACTGACAATCAAAGCCTGATTTCATTAAGCCTGTGCCATCTTTTTAAAGGTGAAACTGATACGGCTATTGAATATCTGATAAAAGCACGAAAAAAAACATTAAATTAAAAAATTTTTTTTATTAATCTTGACAATTTTTTGGCCATGGATTTTATTGTAATCCTGGTGGTTAAAGAGAGAGGGAAACACCTGTTCCCATTCCGAACACAGAAGTTAAGCCTCTCATCGCCGATGGTACTGCATGGGGCACTATGTGGGAGAGTAGGACGCTGCCAGGTTGCTATCATAAATATATCAATAAAAAAGGCACTTTTAAAAGTGCCTTTTTTTAGTTTTCATTGAAGTAGCTGTTATTTAATATCAGTAGATTCCACTTTCTTTTTCAATCCCCGGGCTTCAACTTTTACCACCGCAACACAGTCCTGAGTATCCTTGTCCCAGGTCACCTGGTCTTTATAAATTGACGCGCCTTTGATTGCCCCTTCAATTTCTTTTGCAGCGGCAAAACCGGTAAGCCTGAAATTATTGACTCCGGCAGCCCCTTTTACTTTTGCACCAATGAATTTTTCGATTATCTTCACCTGGGCATCAATAATGGCCGCTTCTTTTGCCATTGCCTTACGGACAAACGGGTCTGTTTCATCAACAGGAGCGGCCCCCATCCCAGCTATAAGAAAGGTATTATCATCAAGCCACCCTTCCATCATTGCACTTTCACCATTTTTAATTATTCCGCCACCGACTTTTTTACTGCATGATACCACGGTGAGCGATATAATTGTTACCAGAGAAAAAATTATGATCCTTTTCATGATAAGAATCCTCCTCTATAAGAAAATGTTCCCCCCGGGAAAAAATATTATTGAAATGACCTCTTCAAAGCCAGAATATTAGCTATGATAGATAATAAAGTGTTAAGCGTCAAATAAAGTTTACAATAAATCAATTTTTTTATTAATCAGTATATTACATCAATCGAAGACAAATCTGATTCTTTGATAAGCATATTTAAATTCTTATTCCGAACTCTGTAGGTTATTTCACAGTTATCATTCCTGTCATACTGTTCGGATAAAACTTTTCCATTTTTAATAATAGTGGTAATTTTTACAGCAGTTTTTGAACGGACAGCTGCAGCAGCCACATCCTTTCCTGTTGATTTATTACTCAATTTTTTAAACTTCTTTAATATTTTGAAGTGTGCATTCATCAGTGCTGCACGTTTGGCGCTTTCTTTTCTTTCCCTTGTGCTGGTGAGTTTGCGGACAGGTTTGCCTATTGCCATGATAACGAAGGTATGATCATCAATCCACCCGGTTTTATTCCGGCTGGCATTAGAATTAACACCTGAAGTACTGCATGAAGAATATAAAAAAAAGGATAATAAAAGGACAGGAAGGCTGATACACCGTTCATTTTTTTTTATAAACACCATTATTTAATCCATACCTCGTTAAAAGAACAAGCATACTACAGCTTAATTGAAAGTCAATAGAAAATAACAATGTGTTATATTAAAATATTTCTTTTAAAAAAGCTAGTGCTGGATGGATTGTCTCACTTTAATCTCGATCAGGACAACAACAATCACAATATTCAATAAAAACCAGATGAAGTGGATTTGCCGTAACCCGCCCCATGAATAGAGCAGTGCGGCGCCCGTGCCGAACCCAAAGCCAATAATAATTAAATCGTGATATTTCATTACAATACTGGCCATTAAATCATAAAAACTTCCGCCATCAGTCACTCTTGATTTTTCAAAATTTCCAGAAATCACCGGAAGAAGAAAATAAACGACGAGGAATAAAATAGAGGAGTTTAAAATCATACTCGACGAAACAAGGATTAATAGAATGCCTATAAATGAACTGATAAACAGGATCGTGATTAAATTAAAAAGAGAATATTTCTGAACGGCATTTTCCCACAGCATGCCGAAATAGGGTACAATATTTTTTAAATCATCCCTGGTATATTCTTCTTTTTTAATAATAAGATCAGCATAATAGCTGATCACCACAACAACTAAGACAAAAAGCACATAAATTACTAATATACTAAGCAACATATGTAACTCCATAATGTTGTATATGCTAAATATTAATATGTACGTTCAACTGTTGTCAAACACAATTTCGATAAATTAAAAAGAAATATTTTTTAACCTTCAAAAAATTTATCTGAATTCTTCTTGATCATCACATCAGGATACGATTGAATATCTGTAACGTGGAAACAGATTATCTGATCAGAACAATATCTCTGTAACTGTTATCAGGCAGAAGACAAACCATCTCAAGCACAAAGGAGATTATCATGAAAAAAGTAATTATTTTTTTCTGTACTGTCCTCGTTTATTCATGTTCAACCCAGAAACAAGCTGTAACTGATAATGCCCCCCGTGAACAGGAAACCAGCCAGTATCAGGAAAACGTGCATGAAGGATGGGCGGGGGATGACACTTACACCGTTCATGTAACGGCAGAAGACATGGATGCGGCGGTCAGCATGGCGCGCCACCAGATCTTAAAGGATATCGTCAATGTGCGCATGAGAAACAACAGCCGGTACACGGACATCACCAAAATCCAGGATGAGTTTAAAAAACCCCTGGAAAACGGTAAAATTCTAAATCCCGGCACAAGACCGGATGGAGTTGAAATCTGGTTTCAGATTTACGATGTGGGTTTACGCGAAAAGTTTGAACGCAAATAGAAATAATCAATCCTGAATATAAACCTTTCTTCCTTTAACGGTCAGCTTCCCTTCGCAAAAGAGCCTGACTGATTCAGGGAGGATGCGGTGTTCTTCCTTGAGAATTCTCGCGGCAAGCCTGTCCTCAGTGTCAGTCCCCAGCACCGGCACGTACGCCTGCATAATAATCGGCCCGGTATCAGTGCCCTCATCGATGAAATGGGCCGTGCATCCGGTTATTTTTACCCCGTAGTCAAAGGCCTGCTGCTGCGCATGAACCCCCGGAAAAGAAGGAAGCAGCGCCGGATGAATATTGATAATGCGGTGTTTGTATCTATTTACAAAATATGAGGATAAAATTCTCATATATCCTGCAGCAACGATCAGGTCAGTGCCGGCCTCATCCAAAAGGCGGGAAATTTCCTCTTCATGAGCCATCCGCGAAGGATAATTTTTAGGTGAAACATGAAAAGATTTCATGCCGAAATCCCTCGCTATATCAAGGGCCTTCGCTCCTGCCTGGTCAGAGACCAGAATCCCGAGTTTCCCGGGAATATTCCCATTCAGAATATGGTTCGCAACAACAGTAAAGTTCGAGCCCCTTCCTGAGGCAAGGAATGAAACGATTTTTTTTCTCATAACATTGTACCGGTTTTATATGCGAATATCATCCAGCTCTTCATCGGTTATCCGGGCGGTGATTTCCATGGTATCCATCTGTTTGCCCCGGTGAAAAACATTCACCCGCGCATCCGTCAGCGGAGCTTTCGAATATCTCGCCATGATCGCGCATGCCCGGATCATGACGTCCCTGCCCGGATCCCCCTTGAGAGCAACCAGAGGCCCCTGAAAGAGCGGCATGAACACATAATCAATCGCGCTTATGTATTTTTCAAGTTCAATATTTTCCTGCTCATTTCTTGAAGCAATAGCTTTTACTCCCGGTGAAAGCCTGAAATGCCTCCCCAGAGTCAAAAGATAAAGATCAAGCGCATCACAGTCATGGTGATGGTCAAAAAGGTCGCGCACCCTTCGGGAGATATTTACGTCAGTAAAAAGGCAGCCGCCTGCCGGGGAGGAGTACTCGGTTATGCCAAACTCATCCGCCATTTGCATCTGAACTTTCCGTGAGCGCCCGTTGAGTCCGAGAAGCCTTCCCCTGTCCAGCATTCCCTGCTCTTCAGGCAGTGTCGGTTTCAAAATACGGGCCGAAAGGGGCCTGACCAGCCTTTCTTCGATGCCGGATTCCTTGGCAATATGATTGAGCATGTGCTTCATCTGCGACATCGGCCGCTGCCCCACGACCTCGCCTGTTGCGACAAAATCGGCCCCGGTCTCTTTCATGCAGGCGGCAGCTTTGCGGATGAAATGTATCTTGCAGTCAATACAGGGGTTCATGTGCTTGCCGTATCCATGCGGCGGGTTTCTGACCAGGTCGATGTAATCCCTTCCAAGGCGGTGGTATACAACAGGCAGCCCGATCCGGCGAGCGACTGCCGCTGAAGGAAGAGTTCCGGTGTCGAAGTCCGGGGGAACAAAGGGAAGCAGGCACTGAAAAGCGGTAAGGTCAACATCCTGCATCATTAAAACCTTTGCCGCGATGATGCTGTCCAGACCTCCTGAATAAAGAAGTATCCCCCTGGCTTTCGCCATCAAATTTCCTCGTGATGTATCAACTGGATAGCCACGGTCTTGCCTGCCTGGTAATACGTGACCCCTTCACGCAGAATAATGAAACAATTGGCATGGCTCATTGACGTAAGTATTCCCGACCCCTGTGCTCCGGTCGGCGATACATAAAATTTACCGTTCTCTATGGTAAAAAAACCCCTGGCGAAATGCCTTCGTTCAGGCTTTTTATGAATATCTTCCCGCAAGAGAGCATTAATCACCGGCTTATGAATACGGCTGGCTCCCATTGATTTTAAAATTGCCGGCCTCACAAACTGGACAAAGGAAACCAGGCTTGAAACCGGGTTTCCCGGCAGCCCGAAAATAAGCTTGCTTCCTTTCATCCCGAACACAAGAGGCTTGCCCGGTTTCATCAATATTTTATCCACAATGATATCAATGCCCAGTTCAGCCATCACATCCTTCACAAAATCATATTTGCCCATGGAAACGCCCCCGGTGGTGAGCACAATATCACATTCCAGGGCCCTGGTGAATTTTTCCTTTGTATCACTGAAAGAATCGCGCGCGATGCCGAGATATACGGGCCTGGCATTGTATTTCAGAACTTCCGCATACAGCGCATACGCGCTGCTGTTGCGTATCTGCCCGGGTGCGAGTTCCTTTCCGGGATTAACGAGCTCGTCTCCGGTTGAAATAATGGCAACCGAAGGGCTGCGGAACACGGGGATGTCGGTGTAGTTAAGCGACGCGAGTAAACCGATATCGGCAGGCTTAAGGCGGTGGCCTTTCTCGAGAACCGTAGATCCCGAGAGGATGTCTTCACCTGCTCGGCGGATGTTGTCCCCTTCTTCCAGGGGACGGGAGAGAAGCACCGAACCGCCCCGCTCTTCAGTGTCTTCAACGGGAATTACCGCATCGGCACCCGGGGGGATGGCCGCACCGGTCATGATGCGGACCGCAAATCCCGGTTCAAGAGCTGCGCCGTCGAATGCGGTGCCGGCCTTTGACTCTCCTTTGATTATGAGTTCGGCGGGCCTTTCACGGGAAGCGCCGGCAGCTGACTCATGCCTCAAAGCATATCCGTCCATGCCTGAATTATCAACAGGGGGGATGTTGATATCCGCAATGATATCTCGCTCAAGGACCCTGCCCGCGGCTTCGAAAAGAGCAACGGTTTCACCGGCGGTTTCGGCAACCGATGAAAGCACGATATCGACCGCTTCATCAACAGAAATCAGTGAATTCTTTTTCATGATCCGACAATCCCTGCAAGAGAAGAATCCCTGAGGATCAGCTCATTATCCTCATCAGCGAGGCCAAGGCCGAAACCCCCGCTGGCCGGTTTTTCACAAAATTTTTTTGTCATCAGGGCATTCTGAAACAGCAAAAAGGAACATCCCTCAATATACTTTAAATCAGGCGTTGTCATGGCAAAGGCCCTTCCCGCCTCGCCGAGGATCACGGTTTCTCCCACATGGGCGCCCATCTGGCAGCCAAGGCCGTGAGCATAAGCGAATGCGGCCATTTTTTTTGATCTCAGTATGCCGCCGCATTTCGAAAGCTTAATATTAATTATATCACAGGCTTCGTGTTCAACAATCATTTTTAAATCCGCCATGCTGCACAGGGACTCATCGGCGATAACCGGAACATCAACTTTTTTTCGAAAGCGTTTCATCCCCTTGATGTCATCCTTTGGCACCGGCTGCTCAATAGCGCTGATATTGTATTTCATGAGGTTGCGAACGTTCTTAAGACAGGTTTCGGGCGGAAGGGTCCCGTTCGCCTCGATGCGAATATCGACATCATCGCCCATCAATGATCGGATTTTTTTTACGCGCGCGACATTTTCATCCTCGAAAGGACTTATGAGTATCTTGATGAACCTGAATTGGAAGTCCTTCATCTGAACAAACAGTTTTTCGATTTTGTCAAGAGGCATAAAAGGTAGAGTCACTGAATATTGGATTTCATCTCTGACCTTTGGCCCTAAACATTCAGATGCAGATTTTCCGAGGTGCTTGCCCACCGCGTCGATCAGCGCGATATCAACGGCCCCCAGCGCGGAATTATACGGGCCCCTGGCTGTTTTCGCGCATTCGCTTTCGACTTTATCCAGAAGAGCACCGGCATCGTTTAAAGAATCAACGTTCTTCCCGATCAATAAAGGAGCAAAGGTATTGCGGATGCAGTCAACGACACTGTCACAGGTCTCTCCGGTAACATAATCTCTGGGCGTGCTTTCGCCAAAACCGCGAACCCCGTTGTCAAAATCAACGCAGAGTATTACCGATTCAGGATTTGTCCTGTTTGTGTGTGAAGACCGAAAAGATATTTGAAATTTTCTTTCATATTTTAAAATTGAAATTTTTTGTATGTTCATTCCTGAAACCGCCCGGAAGCCCTGCCTTTTTCCCGCCGTCACTCCCTGGAACAATTAATTTTTACCCGACTAAAATTATCAAGTATTATTAGTATGAAGTGATATTTAGCAGATCATTAATAATTCTGAAATAATAGTCTGAATAAGCGGTTTTCAATACCCAGAGGTTGTACGTTTTAGCATAATCAAGATCATTCTGTTCCCCGGCCGATGAAGGATAAATCATCAGAGGGATGTTGACCTTGTTATAACGGTTGTATAAAGTCTTGACAAGCTGCGCCATTATTCCTTCTGACATCAGGTCTTCATTCAAAACGATTATTGACACGGCATTCGTCAGGTCGGAAAGATTCAATGCAAAATCAGTGATATTGACCACTATAATGGCCACGGCTTCATTGTTCTTTCTGAGCACAAGAGAATGGCGTTCCAGCATAAAACCCCAGTGATCAAATTCCTCTTTAAGACCGGAATAACCCGATATCTCAGTGTTAAGATCCAGGGCCTGCAGCATAAGGCCCCCGGATCTGGCCGAATAAAAATCTTCCAGGGCCTGATAATCAGTTTGAGCGCAATCTTCAAGCGCCCACTCCCCTGAAAGAGGCGTGACATCGCTTAAATCTCCTCTGTAATGGCAGTAAGCAAATGAATCGATCGAGCAGGCCTGTACATTATTCATGTTTGCCGTTGCTCCCCCGAAAACATAAGCGGGAAAACTGTTTTCAGGCCTGAAATAACAAAAAAGATATTTCATGTGCCCGGAGTTGATCCGGTGCAGATCAAAGGTAAATCGTCCGATCTGCTGCAGAACGGCAAGCCCGGCTTTAACCATGGATGTCTTGCGCGCTGCATGGTGATGAATCATCCAGCTTTCTGAATAAAATCTGAGCATCGACATGTGCCCCAGGATCACGCCGTTGTTCTGATAGATAAAATGTTTCGCTATGGTCGGGCTCTGCATATAAAGCCGCTCATAGGTTTTTTTAATGTCATCCTTGCGGCTTTTAATGCACTTGTATTTTCCGGGATAGACGAAACCGGTTTCAAAGAAAAAATTCCAGAGCTCATCCATGTCAACCTGGTTGCACACATAGGAATTTTTATTCCTCGCCTGGTGAAGGATGGACGACATTTCAGTGTGTGAATTTATGTCCATATCAAGAATGACGAAGCCGAATCTTATCCGTGAAATGTCACCGTCGGTCCTGATGAATTTTCGGTAAACGACCTGCGCCCTGCAGGGGAACCGGATGCTGTTGGCGAAACATATTTCAATCGTCGGTATGATCATTCCCGGCAGAAGAACCGCGTTGTCGAAATCTTCTTCCACGGAAAAACCAGTTCCCGAAAGATCAAGAACGGAAAGATTGGCCGTTTTATCGGTAAGGGGATGTTTGAATACAATATTGGGCTGCGGGACCAGTTCCTGCCTCATGCTCCGGTATTCTTTCGGTTCAAAAAGGCTCATCTGGTTGCTCAGTGGTTCGAGCACGAATTCCCGGACTGCATCCCCGCAGCCTTCTTTTATAATGGCACATTCGCCTGAAAAAAGCACCTCATTCCCGTTAGAAAAAACAACATTGACGCTCTGATTTTTATTGAGCCATGAAAACTCCTGGGGAGGGACAGCGGTGATCTCAACCCGGAAAGACACTGCGCTGTAATCAATCAGGCGCCCGTTAAAAGCAACTTTTTCCTGTATAACCTGAACATTAAGCCCGCGGCAGGTATTTCGCCTTACCTTTCGCGACGAAATTTCCCAGCAATTTTCAGGAAGTGAAAAAAGAATCCCCTTTTCATTGATCTCCTTTGCTGTGGGCTCCGCATATATTGTTTTTCGGCCATCTGATACATACAGAGAAATCTGGATGTAATCCTGAACGGCATGATTAATGTCAGCAGGCCCTTCCCAGCTGCAAAACAATTCATCGTCAATACAGGGATGAGGATATGCCTTTTTTGATATCAGCGCATCACTCTCACGATGTTTCAGGTTTATAAGAACCGGCTGCTCCTGAAAGTTCAGATAGTTTAGTTTGTTGATAAGAAATTTTTTTGATGATGGGATTTTTTCTTCATGAAAAAAATCCGAAGAACTTGAATCATTATTATCCAGGTTGGAAGGGAGAGCATCGGGATCCTGTGAATTTAATGAATTATTCATCCGATAAACATTTCCCATGGCGGGGCCTCTCATGTATTGCTGTAAGAAAAGATACCTCCGGCACTACCCTCCTCGTTATAGAAAACCTGAATTTTACAGCAATAGTTGACTGGCACTGGTAATTCTTGGCGTGAATACGTGTTGAAGAATAATATTGTAAACAGATTTGTCAAATATTATTTAACAAAAATATATAAATAATCAGTAAAGGAAAAATAAACACAACAGAGGCCCCGCATTTCGGGAAACGTATGACGTCGATAACCGAAGAATCAAAATACCAGTGAAAAATTAAGCCCCAGTTCATAAGAAAAAATTTCGCGGTTAACCGAGTTATTATGTCGGCTGCGGTACTGCTCAATGGCAAAACGCGAATAGAAACTTCCCTGAATGTACTTATGCAGGTCAAGGGTCAGGGAGCTGTCGATCAGATGAAGATCATAGGGGTCGGGAGAGACTGTTTTATTATAATCATACCGGTTCAGTTTCATTGAATATTCCAGTTTATAGATAGGGAAAGCGGTAAGCCGGTAAAATTTCGCAAATATATTGTATACCCATTTCACATCCGTCTCATAGGCAAATGAAAGATTATATCCCTCGTCCTGCTCATGAAAGTTAACATATTCAGACATATTTTCATAGTAAATATCATCTTCTGCCGCCCTGCCAGAATCATCGACCTCGATAAACTGCTTACTGTTCTTTCTTCTGAAATCAACACTGAAGTTTACCCCGATACTGGCACGATCCCATTTAAACGTTATGCCCACCAGCGGAGAATGAACATGCTCATCGATATTAGACGTTATAATCATGTTGTTCTCATACGTATAACCAAGCTGAAACGTTGACGCATGATAGGCGATCCCTTCCCTGTTTGGCCTGAAAAAACCGAATTTGAAAAGTTTCATTAAATCAAAATTGAGATTAATATTAACGTTCCAGGAAACGGTCTGCTGCGGGACTCCCAGAATATTCTGCCGCTCACAGATCTGGTCCAGACCGCCTCCTGAATCGATGATGACCTTGTCAAGGTCAAGGGTCCAGTTAAGCGCAAAATTTTCAATCAGGCGAAGCTGGTTGTCATAATCTGAAACAACGTCCTTGTCAGGATACAGGATTGATTTATTCAGGGTCCGGTAAACATAATCCCTGCCATTGCCGAAATTTCCTCTCCCGAGGAAACTGAAAAAAGGATAATACTCAAAGATATTCATGCCCGCACCGAGCAGTTTTCTTATAGACCGTTTCGGCCCGAATCTCTCTTCATAAAAATCAAGCGATTCACCTTCATACGGGACATTGCTTTCATAACAATAAACCGATCTTCCATAAGAAAGACTTATATTTTTCAAATACTTGATTTTTTCAATGGCATAAAAATTGACCGGGAAAACCAGCTGGGTTGAAATTGTGCTTCTTGAGTCCCTTTCCCGCGTAAAACGCCCCGCGTCATCACTGCTGGTATAGTCACTGAATTTATTTTCCTGGTACTGAATGTTAAAAATATAGGAGGGAGTAAAATATTTCCAGTAATTGGTCCCGAGAACAATGCTCCCTTTTTTGTCCCTTTCGACAAATTTAAAATCGCCGGTATAATCATAGGGGAAATGATAATCCCCACCGACATTACCGTTTATCTCAGTATCATTTACCGTACTTTTGCCGTCAAGCGTGACGATCTCCTGTGAGCCGAATGAGATCTGCGGCTTCAGATAAAAAGCTTTGCACTGGTAATCAAGGCTTATGTCCGTGCTGGTTTTCTGCCTCTTTTCATTTTCCTCAAGGGATACCAGTGAAGCGAGGTCATCATCGTCAAGCTCGCTTGATTTCCTGCTTATAGTTTCATTCTTATAAACCATATCAAGGAGGACCTTGATATTGATTTTCCCCCAGAGAAAATTATCGATGGATTCGGTTATGCCGATCGAAAGAGCGTGATTGTCCTGTACCGTGTTCCTCCTCACCAGGTAATCGGTAATTGAATCATTGAGATCGTTGTCGTAATCATCGTACTTATAGGAAAGATGAACCACAGGAACCGCGCTCCGGTCAGAAGCATAATCGGTAACACAGTATACGCTGTTTTTCAGGGTCTCGCCCCTCATTGATTCACTGACATCTTCATTTAAACTGTCCGTTCTGGTTTTCTCGCGGATGTAGCTGACCGAAGTCGACCACCTGGGAAGAACATTAAACGAGGTGTAGACTTCATCATATTCCTCGGACATATCGGAAACAGTCTTCGCTACCGTACTGAACTGGGACCCGTGGGCTTTCCTGAGATATTTCAGGTATAAATCCGAAAAAACCGGTGTTCCCTTTTTTGTTTTAAACAGCGGTTCCGTCACCTTAATCTCACTTTCGACCCAGTAAGCATCATCTTCAAGCGTTTCAGGATCTGACAGATAGATGTCATTGAGCCAGAACGTGCCGCTGCCTCCCGGGTCAAAAACAACGACCTTAATATAGCTTATTCTTTTCATGTCAACATTGCCGGTTTCCGAATACACACCCACTGATCCCGAGGAGCCGCTTTTAAGCTTGAGCCTGACCTCCTTCCAGACCTGCTGCTGGTCTATGGTAAAACGGTAAAGCCGGTAGTCACTGTCTGACGAACCGATAATGATTCCCATATCGCCGGACGGGGCAGAACGGTAGTTTAACCAGAGATTCATTGTCTTATAAAAACGAAGATCCATGGGTTGACTGAAATTTTGCGTGAATGACGCGTTGGGATTTGAAGCGGGAATATTATAATCGACTTTAAGTGAACACTCCGTCTCTTTTTTAAGTTCGTCATTATCCTTATCGCCGTACAGGGATTTATAAAGCTTTTTCTGTGAAAAAAGAAACGCGCTGCTCCGGTAATCACTGTCACTGAGGCTGCTCACGATCGTCACTGACAAGTTGTCCGGACCAGTCGACACACCTGCCGTGGGGTCATCAACGTCCGTGCCGAGAAACAGGTTTGACCACCGGGAAGAAACGAATTTAATCGTATCGATGAAAAGCCTTCCGCCCGTGCCGACATTCGCCGCGTTTCTTCGAACCGTAAGTCGCACGGCCTCAGCGTCTTTAAGCGTTTCAATTTCAGATAACGACAGCGAGGAGGGGTCTATGTATATACGCGCTCTCTGCCAGGTGGAACCGGTTGCGCCCAGCGACAATGACGCGGGTGACGTGTTGGTTCCCGGGACCGAGTAGGCATTTTCAGAGGCATCGAGCACGCCGTTTTTATTGATGTCCTCGCTGTTGAGAATCCCGTCCCCCCTGGTTGCGCTGCTTAATTTCGGCCCTGAACCGACCCTTGTGGTATTATTGCCGTTAAATTCGTAGCCCCTGTCCTCGGAATACCCGCTGTCCGGATCAGAGTCTATATAGCCGTTATAATTGCTGTCCTCGGTGTCCAGGCTCCCGTCACCGTCAGAATCCTCGTTAATACTGCCGATATCCAGAAAGAAGTCGAGCGAATCGGTTGTGGCTTCTCCTTCATAGCGGTACCAGATTTCAACATACTGCAGGCCGGAAAGATCAACTGAAGTACTGGTCAGTTTTCGAGTCACGATCGACGCGTAGTCACCGCTTGAAAAATCAAAATCCATCACCATGGAAATCTGTGATGACGAGCTGAGCAGGGACGTATCGACATGCCCGGTGGCCACGTTAAAAGGGCCCGGCTTCACCGAGTAGCTGATCTGTTTCGGGCTGAAACTCAGGCCGTAGAGTTTTTCGGGATCGGACGGATTGCGATAATAATAATAGTTAAGCATCGCGCGGTCAGCCTGGGTCGCCCCTGAAGGCATAGAAGCAAGGATCCAGTCCTTCTCGGACATTGAAAGCGATACCGAGTCATCAGAAGTATCCATGCTGTCTATCAGGGCCTTGCCGAACGTGTTCACGTCCTTGTAGCTCCTCGCATATTCGCCGTAAGCCTTAAATTCAATCGGAACCCTTTTGGTTTCCTTTTTGGTTAAAAATTTGCCGATCTTCTTAAAGGCCTTTTCATCCAGTGAAAGAAGTGCGTCCCCTTCAAGAAGCGTTGTCTGGGTCGGGGCGTTGTCGACATCGGGAATCGTTTCACCAGTGGAAGACTTCGCGTAAAGCACGCTTCCGCCGAGGTTGAGGTTTTCGGTGACCGCGTAATCCGCACGGATCCCGCCCACGAACGAATTGGTCTGTCCGTCAAGAGGTAGATATTCATATCTGATCTCAATATCGGTTTCAGAATTGATGTAGGGATTATTCGGATCTGAAAAAACGAGGTAGCCCGAAGTGTAATCCACGCTGTAAAGGGTTTTGCTCAACTCGGCCCCGTTTATTTTAACGGTCACGCTGTCGGGGATGATATTGAAATGTTTCAACTGGAACGTCCGCGCATCGCGGTAATAGTCAACCCTGATTCTGTATTTTGAATATTCGTAAATATTGTCCTGCTGGTTCTCACAGTAGACCCTTCCGGCTTCAGCGGTTCCCATCTGCGTGAGAAGATATTTAAACGGTTCACGCAGGTTAAAAATGATCAGGCCCTTGGTGTAATTCACGGTATAGGGCCCTATGCTGTCGAGCTCTCTTTTTCCGCTGACGTCCCGCGATGACATCACGCTGTTCTCGTGAAAGAAGGTCAACGTGAAATTGTCCGAGAGGATGTTGACATCGCCGATGTAGTAATATGAACGGACCTCGTATATGTCGAGGTTGCACACGCCGTCACCGTTAAGATCGGAAACCGGCTGAAAAGGAAAACTCGCATAGGAGCTGACCGATTCTTCCATCGACGCGCCGTATTTCAAAAACACGAAAAGCCTGCCGGGAAACTCTGCGACATCCGTCCTCGCCGACGGGTCTGACGTTGTGGTCCCGCTGTCGGTATTGTACACGGCGAAGATGCGCGCCTTTTCGGGGATGTCCCGAATGAATGAAATCAGTCCTGTCGCATAATTAATGGAATAATCCCTTCCCGACTGGAGCTTGGTATAGTAGCCGCCGTCAACCGAAAGTTGAATAGCGTTATAATTGTTATAACCGTCCTGGTCATCAAGGTATAGTTCGAACCCGGACGAGCTTATGTTGACCGCGTTGGGGGAATACTGGGCGGATGAAGTTGGCGACGAGGTGAAGGTCACCAGATTATAAAAGGCCGTTTCATTGTCCGGAAGAGCCGCCCTGTTAATAATGCCGTCATAACGCCTGAAAGGCTCAAGCTGGTAATGCCGCTTTGAGAGATACTGGTATTCCATCAACTTATACGATCCCGGGGAGGAATTGCCTTTGAAGTATTCGACCTCGCTCTCCCCGCGCATGATACTCGCGAAAGCCTTGATCTGAAAATTCTTTTTCTTCAGGGTCATGTCAAGGCCCATGCCCTTTGCCGTGGAGTTGTCATACACGGCATAGTGGGAATGGTTGAACTTGATGTCAATCATCCCCGCATTGATCTCGCGGATCACCTCGTCGTCCCGTATCGCCCGGTACTGCATCAGGTACTGGTTGTCTTCTTTCCTGCTGTCATGATCGATGTAAACCGTGAGCCTTCTGCCGATATTGCCTTCCATGTGAAGAAGCAGCTCCTGTTCCGGAACGAAACCCGAACGGAGGACCTGCGATGCCGGCCTGTCTTCATCGTAGCTTTTATATTTATTGTCAGTGAACACCGAATCCCCGTAGCTGAGATTGAATTTCATCGACCCATAGGAAAGGATGTTCACGTCATCATTCCTCTCGCCGTACAGCATCACCCCCTTTCGCTCTTCAAAGGAACGGTAATCCGGGTAAAGAACATGCCGGTTCCAGTCGCCGCTGCTGTAATTAATTGAATCTTCTTTTTCAGAAAAATAGCCACTGCGGTCATAATAGCGATCAAGGATTGATCCGGAAGGGGCAGTATCAATGACAACGGTCGTTTCTTCTGGAGCAGAATACTGCCTGATGAAATCATCGACACGCTGTTTAAATCCCTTGTCTTGAGGAAGCGCGACTGTTAACGCGTAAACCAGCCCACCCACTGACAGGAAAATAATATAAAGAGGCAGTTTTTTGATCATACCAGAAGGTGTCTACAGGAATTAATTCAGGGCCGCCGGTCCTGTTTTCCATGTATATGAGGCATTACCAGATACGGCTCATGTAGGGATAGGGATTTATGGGAATCCCGCCAAGCCTGATCTCATAGTGGCAGTGATTTCCGGTGGCGTTACCGGTCTGTCCCACATAACCGATAATCTGTCCTTTGGCTATCTTCATCCCGGGGCTGACCGTTACGCTCTTGCAATGGCCGTAAATCGTCTCAAAACCGTATTTATGCCTGACCCGTATCATCTTGCCATAACCGCCGCCCCAGCCGGAGGAGATCACCTGGCCGGGAGCAGTCGCCCTGATAATAGTCCCGCTTGCCGCTGCAATATCGATGCCGGTATGAAAATCGCGGCCGTGCCCGAACGGAGACCGTCTCCACCCGAAAAGCGAGGTTATGTGTCCCTGGTTTGAAACAATCGACGGCGTGTCTTTTACGACTTTGCTCCTGACATCCACGAAATTCTTTATGGTCTTTATCGTATTCGTCGTGCAGACAATATCCTTCTGAATTTCCTTGATGGTAAAGATCTCTTCGGGAAGGATGTTTTTCATTTTATTCAGTTCTTCCGTCCCTTCACGGTCAAAATCTTCAATGTCCCAGAGCTCTTCAGTTTCACTGGTCCCCGCGGCAAGGCCGTACAGCTCTTCGATCTCGGGTTTGAGGTCATCCACCGTTTCAGCTATGGAGTTGGTCATCTTTTCAAACCGTATCAGATGCGACCTGATGTCGCGGTATGTCAGTAAAAGCCGCTGCTCTTCCCTCTTCACCGCTGCGTTCCGGATAAAGGCGTATGAAGAAGTCACCACAATTACGACAAAGAGGAAAACAAAAAATGTAATCGTAAATTTTGAAATCTGAAAATTAAAGATGCGCTTCTCGTTATGGGGGATAAACATGATGGTCATTTTTTCATGACCCTTTTCAACAAACTGCTCCCAGGACGCGCCGAACCGTTTTCTGAAAATATAATATTTTTCAGCAAAGCGAAGCCTGAGCCTGTTCTGGTAATGTTTAAGCCGGAATTTCATGCATAATACCTGATATTTACATTATCGTTATAATGTAATTTTTTTATCAAGAAAAAAACACGGTGCCCCTGCAGCAGGGGCCCGGACGTGACAGTTTGAATCGCCATACCAGATGATCACATGTTTTATTCACCGGTAAAACGCGGCTTTCTTTTTTCCATCATGGCCTTTGCCGCCTCCATCAGGTCTTTTGAGGGGACAATATTGGCACTGATGGACGCGACATACTTAAGCCCGTCATCGATGGTTTTGCCAATACCGAAATTAAGAACCTCCTTTGAAGCCTGGACCGCTATTGGCGAATTCTCACAAATTTCAAGGGCAAGTGCTTCCGCGGCTTTGATCAGCGCGTCATAGTCTTTGTAAACTTCATTGACCAGAAGGACTTCCTTTGCCCGCTGCGCGGTGATGTACTTCGCGGTATAGGCCAGCTCCCGGGTAATCCCCTGGCCCACAATATGGGGCAAGCGCTGAAGCACGCCGACATCAGCGACAAAAGCCACGCCCGCTTCACGAAGGGAGAAAGTAGCGTCCTCAGTAGCGATCCTGATGTCACAGGCTGTTGCCATATCCAGCCCGGCCCCGATACAATATCCGTGAATTGCAGCGATTACCGGCTTTCGGCACCTCTCGATGCAGGTATTGGTTTCCTGCATGTCTTTGATTTTAGGCAGGAACCGCCACTTTATCCCGCCGGTCTGGTCCTTGTTCATGATCTCAGGCACGGATCCGGCCATTGAAATAAGGTCAATGCCCGCTGAAAAACATTTTCCCCTTCCTGATATTATGATGACTTTGATATCGTTGTCTTTATCCAGGTCATCAAAGATGGGAACGGATTCCTTCCACGCGGGAAGATTCATCGCATTAAACTTGTCAGGCCTGTTCAGGTAGACCCACGCAAGGGGAGGTTTCTTTTCGACTTCATAAAATTCGTAAGCCATGATATACTCCTTATTAAAATCAAGGAACGAGCATCCTGATTTGATTTAATACAATGCTATACATCCATGACCGAATCGGTCAATAAATTATTATTTATCCACAAAGTTATCCACAATATCCACAGTTAAAATTTTAAAGTTCATTAATTTACTCAATTAATTTCACAATATTGTGCCATTAAAGATCAAAACATGAAAAAACCGCCAAACATGCGACATAAAATCATAAGTTTTCGATTTTCCAGAACTTAGTAAAAACATTTTATAAAAAAAAATCAAGATGAGCGAATATCAACAAAAAAAAAGAAATTCACCAGCCCCTGAATATCAGGAAATTGTTTAATTGTGAATTATTGTTAATAATTTCTTTACATCATTCAAACCTGACAAAATCACGCAGTTCACGCCGGTAAGCCCTGGGGAGCAGATGCCTGCCTTTCGCGGGATACCCTGCCGCGATGAGAACAGGGATGATTTTTTCAGGTTCAATGGCAAACGCATCCTTTATCTTCTCCTCATTAAATCCGTCCATGGGATGAGTTTCAAGCCCCAGGCCCCTGGCCGCGGCCATAATACTCATCGCAAAAAACGCGGCGTTCTTCACCGCAAAAAGTTTTCGTTTCAGGCTGTCCCTTTCCCCATACAGTTTAAAAGGGGCCTGACGCGATCCCGCGACATCCTTTTCGCTGATATAGCCCAGTTCAACCTGTTTCTGCAAAACAGGGTCTATATGTTTTTCAACAGCCCCGGGATCAGCGACAATAATGAGCACTGCCGATGCTTCTTCAACCTTTGCCTGATTAAACGCGCAGGCCCTGAGTATTTTTTTCTTTTCAGGACTGGCAACGGCAATCACCTCCCACGGCTGAAGATTATATGATGACGGAGAAAGATTTGCCGTGGAAATCAGCTCTTCCAGCAATGATGGCTTGATTTCTCTTCCCGGTTCAAAAAAAGAAATGGATCTTCTTTCGCGAAGTGCCGTTAAAACTTCCATGGTACCCTCCTGTTTGTTCATGATGATAATTATACTTTACATATTACGATCTGCATTATAATAGTTAAGAAAAAATAAATCATTAAGGTGTTACATTCATAATGAAAATAGCAATTGGATCCGATCATGCCGGGCTGCGTCTCAAAAAACTGATAATGGAACACTTCAAAGAAATTCAATTTGAGGATGTCGGCACCTTCAGTGAGGACTCCTGTGATTACCCCGATTATGCTGCCGCCGTAGCCGCCAGGGTTGTCTCAAGGGCCGTTGACAGCGGCATCGTTGTGTGCGGGTCAGGAATCGGGGTATCCATATCGGCGAACAAAATACAGGGAATTCGGGCCGCGCTGTGCGTAAACTGCTACATGGCTGAAATGTCGCGCCGCCACAATGACGCGAATGTCCTGGCACTGGGCGCGAGAGTCATCGGCGACGATGTGGCGCTGCGCATTGTTGACATCTGGGTCAAAACCGCTTTCGAAGGCGGACGGCACCAGAGAAGAATCGATAAAATAGCCGAAATTGAAAAGCGCTGAAGCGGATCTTGCTGTTTAAGAATCAGCGGTAGCAAATTATTTTTGGGAGCAACCGTTTCATAACACATTTTGTTGTCATCCCGGTTTACCGAAGGTAATACCGGGATCTCATAGACAATATTCATAAATTTATCGCATGAGATTCCGGTATTTGCAAGCTCGGAAGATGTCAAACCGGAATGACAAAACTATGTTACCCTAAAAATTATACTGCTACCAGAATCAGCGTCCCCGATGATATATTATAGTAAAACCAGGAGTGTTTTTATCCGATAAAAAGACATACCATCATATCAAACATGAACTATGATAAAAAATTTCTACAGAATATGCGCCTATTCACTCTGTCTGTTCTGCTTTATCGTCTGCCCGAAAGCGGAAAGCGACAGCATCATGACCTTCAACGACATCCCTGAAGAGTGCCTGAGCAATATTACCGTTCACCGGAACGGCCCCGGCGAACGCAGTTATACCATTACGGACCTGAGCTATGCGAACAGCTCCCGCCAGGTTGAGGCGGACTGTGTCCTCTCGTTCAACAGGGAAGCGTCATCCCTCTGGAAAGACGACACCGGGAAATACACGATCGTAAAAGCCGATTACGACTTCATTCCCGAATCCGGGTCCATGGGCGGCGGGTGCGCGTACTTTTATAAAAACGACCACGAAGTCGACATAGAAACCGAAAAAAACCTCTGGCTTGGCTCATGCAATGACCTCGGCTCATTTTCGATAGAATTCAGGTTTAAACCCGATTCGACATCCCTGAACGCCGTGCTTTTTTCCCGGCTGGGTTTTTACTCCGGAGAAAAAAAGGGCTTTGAAATCAAACTTAAAAACGGCATTATCTCAGTTGCCTTTTTCAAGGTTTTTGAAAAAAACGGCGCGCGGCGATATGATGTATACCTGAACAGGGGTCAACAGATCAGGGAGGGAGAATGGAACCATCTGCTCGTCACCTATAACCGGATGTCAGGGAAGCTCGCGAAGTTCATCAACGGGACCGAAGATGAAGTCGTGTTCGTCACTGACGGGGGCGAACCGTACAACAACGTCTATATGCCCTCTTTCGGATACCGCGACAGCAGCGGCATGCTCAAGGGGATCGATGCCCCCCGTGCCGTGATCGGCAAGGGATACTCTGGATACATTGACGAGTTCAGGATAAGCTACGTGAGCCATGAAGACGACATTCACGGGGACGATCTGGTCACTGCGCCGCACCGCGGAGTCGCTATTAACGCCAGGAAACCGGCGAATACCGAAGGCATGATCACCAGCCCGGTCTACAGCTTCGGCCAGACCGGGACCATGATAAAGGAAATAAAATGGACCGAAGAATTAAAAAAGGACACCTTTATATGGATGGAATTCAGGATCGCCGATTATCTTTTTGACAAGGATGACACCGCCCTTCCCTGGTACCGGGCAACGAATAAACAGAGAAACATTTTCCTCACAAAAGACCGTTCGGGAACCTTTCTCAGGGGAAAATATTTTCAGTGGAAATTTCATCTTGTCGCCTCGCCGCGGGGAAATTTTTCACCGGTGTTGAAAAACATCCAGGTTGACTATCAACTCGACACCAGCCCGTCGCAGCCGAAATTTCTCGAGGTCGTTGAATCCGGCGACCGCTATATCACGCTGAGATGGGTTAAAAACGTCGACGCGGACATTATGGGCTACAGGATCTATTATGGACTGCGCGAAGGCATGTATGACGGCATCATTTCCCTTATCAATGAAAAAATGATCGCCAACGATATGACACGAAAAAACCATATTGAAATAACACTGACAAATGAAATTATTGAAGAAAACATGAAGCTCGACAAAAAGGGGATTCTGACCTTTCCCTTATTTGAAAATACCGTTCTTTACTACTTCGCCATTTCAGCTTATGATACCTATAAGCCCGGCACATCATTCAATCATGAATCTTCCCTTTCAAACAGGGTAAGCGCGCGCCCCTATGCCGGATCGGAAATTGATTGAAAAAAAGATGATGCCTGACAGAATTGTCCATCATCATGCCTCAATAAATTGCTTATAGCTCATGATAATTGAAAAAAAACTCCCGATACCCAAAAAGCTTTCTGACACGATGAAATTAATCGTCAGAAATTTTAACGAAAACGGCTTCCAGTGCTACCTGATCGGAGGCTCGGTCAGGGACCTCATCCTTGAAAAAAAAGTCTACGACTACGATTTCGCGACCGATGCCCATCCCGAACAGGTAAAACAGATCTTTAAACGGGTGATTCCAACCGGAATCAAGCACGGCACTGTGACCATACTGAAAAGCGGCCGCTCATTCGAGGTGACGACTTACCGCGCCGACGGCAAATATATAGACGGCAGAAGGCCCGAAACCGTGAGTTTTTCAAAAACACTTGAAGAGGACGTGCTCAGAAGGGACTTCACCATCAACGGCCTCGCATTTGACCTGGCAAAGGAGCATATCATTGATTACGTCGACGGGATGAAAGATCTCGAGAACGGGATCATCCGCACGATTGGCGCCCCCCTCGACCGCTTCAACGAAGACGGGCTGCGGCCTTACCGCGCATGCCGCTTCGCCGCGAAACTCGATTTCACCATTGAGGATGATACTTTCAGCGCGATAGGAAGCACCCTTGATATAGCAAAAAAAGTTTCAGTCGAAAGGGTGCGCGATGAATTCAAAAAGCTTCTGGGATCGGCCAAGCCGTCAGTCGGCATTGAATACCTGCGCAAATCAGGGCTTCTGGCGCTGTTCCTTCCCGAACTGGCCGACTGTTTTGAGGTGAGCCAGAACAAATTCCATATATTCGATGTTTATTACCACAGCATCTATTCCTGTGACGCAGCGCCCCGGAACAACCTCAATGTCCGCATCGCCGCGCTTCTCCACGATATCGGCAAGGTCCCGACAAGACGCCTCGGGGATGACGGTGACTATACGTTTTACAATCATGAAGTCATCAGCGCAAAGATGACCAGGAAAATCCTTAAACGCATGAAATTTTCCAATGAGGAAATTTCACGAATAAACAATCTGGTTTTGAACCACATGTTCCACTTCACCGATGACTGGACCGACGGCGCCGTGAGGCGCTTCATGCGGAAAGTGGGAATCGAAAACATGGAGGAACTCTTCATACTCAGACAGGCTGACAGAAAAGGCAATGGTTCCCGCAACGGCCTCCCGGCGCCCATTCTCAGGCTCCAGGAAAGAATTGACCGCATCATCGAAGACGAAAACGCCATGACCGTCAAGGACCTTGACATAAACGGAACGGTTCTTATGGAAGAGTTTGGGCTGGAGCCCGGCCCGGTTATCGGGAAAATACTCAATCAGCTCCTGGAAATGGTTCTGGACGATCCCGCGATGAACAAAAAAGAGGTCCTCATTGAAAAAGCGAGGGAAATCATCGAAAAAATTTAAACCGCAGTCAGTATATCTTCAGGCAAATCTCCGCCGATTCCGATATCTTTTTCCGAAACGATCCTGTTCTGGTCCCTCATGAAGCCGATCATATTGTTTTCCTTCGCGTTAGCGCAATTGAGGATTATATCAGTAATTTTTATATTGTTCAGATAGTCGGTTCCGGACCATTCCTGATACACGCCGGCCCGGATGCTGATGATACCAATATCATTGTTGTTATCATCTTCCATGTCAAGGCCATTGACCTCTTTTCTGATGTTCACCAGCATATCAACCGCAGAGGAAAGAGTCCTGTTATTGAGATACCCGAGAATGGCGCCCCCTTCATACTTGATCAAGAGGTCGCCGGGATCGCGTTGATCACTATTGGCGTGCTTTAAAATGATCTGTGATATTTTCACCAGTATACGGTCTCCGACACTGTGGCCCCATAGTTCATTGATCTTTTTCAGACCGTCAATCTCAAGAAGAAAAACGATACGAGTGTCTTTCATCTGATACCTGGCCTGGTCATCATAAACTTTGGGCGCGACCTGTTCCTGAAAATATTGAAAGTTCCAGAAACCGGTAAGATTGTCCCGATATATCTGATCGAGCTCCTCAAGAAATTTATTGCCGAGTACATCTTTATTGTCCGGAAATTCATAAGTATCACCGGTTTCTGAAACGGGCACCTCGCCTTCTTTGAGCTTCTTTTCCAGAATTTCCCTTTCTTTCAGCGATGCTTCTATGCCTTCGTGGTTCAGGAGATCAGAAATATGAAACGCAATTGAACACCCGCGTTCCAGAAATTCCGCAAGGGTCAAATTCTCCTTTCTTATAATCGCAAATACTTTACCCGCGCCCCTGAGCCTGATCGCTGCACCGATAAAAAAATCATAGTTTGCGGTTACATCCTGCTGGATGAATTTTTTGTTGTTATAATATTTTTTTATAAAATCATTCAGTATCAGGGCAAGCTGGTAACTCGCATTCGCTATCTTTTGAAGGATCGACTGGGCAAGCACCATTCTGGAATCATAAGAAGCTTTCGGTATTTCAAGCCTGGTCAGCGTAAAAATAAGCTGTTTTGCGGTGCTGTTCTGCGGGAGAGGGAGGGCGGTAAAATCTTTCTCCTTTGTCCCGACGAGATCAAAATCCATAAGTGAAAAATTTTTAAGGACACTTTTTAGCTGGCCGATTTTTTCAAAATAATCGGGATATTCCCTGTTGTCGTAAAACGGAACGACTGAATTGGCCGCGAGGGGCTCTACAAAAAAATGAATAAAGTCATCAACGATTTTCTTGATACGAAGCATGGGCTTTGTTTCACATTCCTGCGCCCACTGCTGCAGCGGCATTTTTAAATCATACTTGATAAGCCTTTCAGCAATCTCCGCGCCCTTGGGGATATACAGGGAAATAATTCTGTCCAGTTCCTCGAACCTGTTCGTTACATTTTCATCCGATGAAGCTTTCTGTTTTGAACCTGAATCGGCATTCTGTATCGCCCCGCGGGTCAGCCTTTTCCTTGAGCTTTCAAGGACACCGGAGACCTTACTGATAAATGCCGCCTGATTTATCGTCCTGACAATAACGCCGGACTGCGACGTATAATACGAAAACAGAACCCCGCCGACCGTTTTTGTTATCCGATCATACTCCGGCAGTTTAACCGGCCGGGAATGATGAAGGGGGCTTCCCAGAAATTCATAAAAATCCCCCCAGAAGCCATGCGGCGCCTTAACTTTTTTGAAGCCCTTCTTCAGCGCCCTTTCAGTCATTGCAGCATTATTGACCAGGGTCACATAGGCATTGGTAAAATCATCCATCTCGGCAAGAATGTCCGGGGATGAATAAAGCTCTCTCTGAGGGATTGCCCTGATCTGCTCAAGGCTGTTGTGCACCTGAAGCAGTAACTCGATGGAATTGTATTCCAGAACGCTGAGCAGGTAGTATTCCTGGTCAAGAACAGGCCTTATGCCTTTAACCAGGGAACAGATAAGCTCATACGCTCTTTTCTGAAGATAATTGAGCGACGACCGTTTCAATTTATGCGAGAAGAGAGAAATGGTGCCGTAATCAAGCGCCCACTTGGTCACCCTGAACCAGTCAATAATCCTCAGTTTGGCATTGTTCAGTTCTTTAATCTCATTCTCAAGAGCCTCTCGTTCCTTCCTCAGGGAAATTTCTCTCTCGGCCCTCTGCTTGATGCGATAAATGACATCTTCAATCTTTGTCTTGGACAACGCCGGGGACAATTTGGAACCGGCGATTGCGCTGATTTCATTCTCCTCTTCGGCATTAAGGTTCACATCGTTTTTTAAAAGAAATGAATTCAAATCCCTTATCAAAGTCCCTATTTCAACAAAGGCCTTTCTGTCTTCGCTGCTTTTCTGAACATCCTGCATGTTGTCAAGAAGACGATTAAACCTCGCAATATCATGCATATGTTCCGATGAATAAGGCGTAACCTCAGAAAAATAATCCTTTAAAAAATAATTAATTGGGGGATGAGAGCCTTTACTTTTCATCAAACAGCATATTCCTTGATCAGTTACAATATAATGATTTACAGAATTTATATTATATTTGAAACAGGTAAAATTCAGTAAAATAACTTTCAATATTTAATACTTCAAATAAATTAAGCAATACAATTTATTATTCATATTAATTAAATTTTCTCTTTATCGGGGATACGGCAATGGAGAATAAAAAACGAAACCAGGAAAAAAAATCCATAATTTTCTCTTTTGTGGACCGCATTTCATTCCTTAAAAAACTCGTTCGCAAGGGTGGAATCCGTTTTAAATGGGGGATGGTTATCTTCTTCACCATACTCAGCGTTATACTGGTGTTCAGCGCGATACTGATGTTCATGTCAACGAGGGCGCTCCTGGCGGCAAACGACAAGTTATGCCAGACCATCGCGGGGAATATTTCATCAACTGAACCGATCCTGACCGGGGAAAAAAAACCGATGAAGCGGTCCCTGATTCTGCAGGATGTTGTCTCAAGCCTTTCCAGAAACAACATCACCGGGCTGAAATACGCTGCCGTTTACGATCTTGACGGGCAACTCTCTGAACGAAAGGGGACGTACGCCGCTCACAGCGACAGCTACAAGAGAGGAAAATGGATCCCCCGCATGACCTTCAGCGAAATACAGGAGATCACCGAATTCACCAAGGACAAAATTTACCTTGAAGAAAAAGGATCCTCATCAATCCCCTGCTACCGGTATCGAATGCCGTTCACTTTCTTCAGCGTGCCGGTCGGGATCATTGAAATCGTATTCACCGAAAAATCAATTCTTGACCCGGTCAGAAAAACAGCGCTGTACATACTGATATTCAGCGCCTTTCTCATGGTTCTGGGCCTGTACATGTCCACAAAAATTTCCGGCGGTCTGGTGAGACCGATCCGGAAATTAACCGCGGGAATGCACCGCGTGAGAGATGGTGATCTGGACACGGAGATTAATATTTTCCGCCATGACGAGCTTGGCGACCTGAGCATCGAGTTTAACACCATGACCTCCCACCTGAAGGAAAAGCTGATCATGCAGAAATTCGTCTCCAATTCGACGATTTCAATGATCAAGGAAAAGTCAAAAACCAATAATAAAGAGGACCTCGACCTCGGAGGCGCCAGGCAGAACCTCGCTTTTCTTTTTTCGGATGTCAGGGGCTTTACCGCGATGTCTGAAAAACTCCAGCCCGAGGACGTGGTGACAATCCTGAACGAATACCTGGACAAGCAGGCGCAGATCATAAAAAAACACGGGGGCGATATCGATAAATTCGTGGGCGATGAAATAATGGCCGTTTTCTCCGGCGAAGAAAGAGCGGATAACGCCCTGAAATCGGCGTTGGACATTATCAAGGCATTGAAGCTGCTCAACGAGGAGCGGGAAGAAAATGGCCTGATCACCGTGGACGTGGGCATAGGCCTGAACATGGGAGACGTTGTTCACGGACGGATGGGCTCGCGGGACAGGATGGACAACACCTCGATCGGCGACGCGGTCAACCTCGCGGCGCGGCTGTGTTCAAAAGCGGAAAGCGGGCAGATACTCTCGTCGCATGAGCTGATGTCACACGCCGAAAAAGGGCGCTACAAGGCCAAAAAACTCGAGCCCATACGGGTGAAAGGCAAGGCAAAACCCATTCAGATCTACTCGGTAACGGGCATAAAAAAAGACTGATCCGCGCCCGCCGTCCCCTCAAGGGGAAGAGCCGGCGCGGAACCCTGTTTTATTCGTAGACTTTTTCCTCAACCTGGTCAGCGTTGCGTGCATCCTGCTCGACATCACGGACCTTTTCAGCAGACAGAACCTTGAGGTACTCCTTGTACCATTCGTTCTGAATGATCATCTGCATTATTTCATTGGTACCGACCCATATCATCGAGAGCCTGATGTCCCTGACGATCCTTTCAAGAGGGAATACATCGGTGTAGCCGATCCCGCCTACGACCTGCATGCTCTTGTTCGCCACGTCCCAGGCCGCTTCAGTGATAAACTTTTTACACTCTGAAACCATCCTTCTTATCCTGCCCGGATGTACTGTTCCTGAGTCGACGGCGCGGGCGGTCGTGTAAACCAGCGAACGCGCGGCGTCAAGCTGCATCACGCAATCAGCGACCTTGAACCCGACCGCTTCATAATTCATAATGGGCTGGCCGAACGCCTTCCTCCTCGAGGTATACTTCGTGGCGATTTCAACCGCAGGCCTGACCGAACCGATCGTCATGGCTGCGGTACCGAGCCTTTCGGGGATCATCATGCGGACAAAAACGTCGAACCCGCCATTGATGCCGTTCAGGGCGTAGCGCTCCGGAACACGGACATCAGTCATAATAAGCCTGCCCGCGCCGCCCCCGCGGACGCCCATGAGATTGTAGATATATTTGGTTTCCACCCCTTTGCCCCTGGGGACCATGAAAGCGGTCATGCGCTTGTGGGCCGGGCCGTCGGGATTGGTCACCGCGTAAACAAGAAACCAGTCAGCGCCCTCCGCGCCGACGATAAACCGTTTCTGCCCGGTTAAAATCCAGTCGTCGCCGTCTTTGTACGCCTTTGTCGTTGCGCCGAAAAAGTCAGAGCCTCCCCTGGGCTCGGTCAGTCCCTCTGCCGCGAAGACATCCCCCCTGAGAAGGGGAACCACGACTTCCTGCTTCAGCTCTTCATTGCCGAAGAGCACGATGGCCTCGCAAACGATATCCGCGCCAACGCCCCACAGGCAGGCGAGAGAATAGCTGGCAACCCCGATTTCTTCGGCTACCATCGTGTCTTCCACCCAGCCGAGCCCGCGTCCCCCGTATTCCCGGGGAAGCCTTATGCCCAGAAGATTTCTTCTGCCGCATTCTTTCAGGTATTCATGGGGAAACTGTATCTTCTCTGCATCCATGTCCAGGATCATTTCCTTGGGGACCCATCTGGTGAATTCTCTCGCTTCGTCACGCAGTTTCTTTTGCTCTTCGGTCATAATAAAATCAAACATCACATTCCTCCCTGTTTTAAATTTTTTAATCTCTTTGTTAAAAGGGATTTAAGGTTCTGGAGATCCTCTTCAAGAAGCTTCAGTTCTTTACTGTGCTCCTCGATCTCCCTGAATTTATTTTCAATGTACGAAAGGCTGATCTCTATCTGGCTCACTTCATTGATCTCACCGTCAGCCATGCCGATCATTTCAGCGATCTCCTGAAGGGACGCGCCGAAACGCTTGCCCCTCATGATCAGCTTGAGCCGGGCACGGTCTTTTTTCGTGTAAATGCGCTGATTACCGGAACTTCTTAAGGGAGAAATCAGGCCTTTATCTTCATAGAATCTGATGGTGGAAGGGCTCATTTCGAGCTGTGCCGCGAGATCGGAAATGGTAAACGTCTCAGTGTTCGGGTTTCGTGATTTTTTGTCTGTCATGGCAGAGCCTTAAACTTAAAGTTAACTTTAAGTTTAAGGCTTTTTGTGTCAATACTTTTTTTAATTAAGACTACCTCAAAACTGGTACCCGGCCAGAATTTCCGCCTGATGGCTCAAAATACAAAAATCGGCACTATGTATCTGGTGCCTGCCGGTAAGCGTGAAACCCTTTATGTCCAGACGGAGCTGATAAGCGGCGATATGTGAATCCTGCCGCACCGTAATTCCGGGCGACACCGCCCCGGGCACGGGCAATATCCTGGAATAGATCGTGTTTTTCCCGCAAATGAAATAGGGCGCATACAGCAGTGAACATCTCACCAGCTTTTTATGTTTTACGGTGATCTTCAGCGTAGCCGAACCTGAATCACCCGTGTCATGGTACTGATATACCCCTGCCGCCGCAAGATCAACATAAGCTGAAAGCGTCATTTTTAAACTCATCCGGGCCTGTATTTTCTGTTCAGTTCCCCTGCCTGATTCTTCTTCAAGGTTCTTTCCGGAACAATACACTGAAACTCTTTTTGTGAACCGGTAATCAAGAAAAACCCCTTCACGAATGGTGCTTCGGGGCATGAGATCAGTCCTGCCTGCAGCGTTTCTCTTTTCCGAGGAAAACTTCAGGCCGGTCTTGAGTCCCTTTGCCGGCTTCAACGTGAAACCTGTCTGCCATGACCTTCCCGGTGTGATAGCAGGGGACCCATGATAAGAAAAAAACGAAGGCCCGCACCAGGTAGCGGTAAAATACAGTTCAGCGCGGGAATAATTAAAATCAATGCCGGCGACAAACCCGGGATCAGCAGTCCGTATCCCGGCCTGGTTCCGGTAAAAAGGGAGATCCAGTTCAAAAAAAATCCTGGTAAACCGGTCACGGTACTGCATAAAAACACCCCAGCCATAATACTCCTTCAGGGTTAACGGCGTGTAATAATGCGGATGCCGAAGATACAGCGCACAGCCGGTCTCATTGCTTAGTTCAGTGCAAACAAAATAGGTCTGAACGCAAAGCGGTCCCATGAGCACTGAAGCGCAGGCGCCGGCATCAGTTACCGCAACCGGCTCCAGCCGGTTATAGCTCTGTTCAGGATGATTGAGTATATTCTCAAATGATTTTTCAATGACCCGGTTCGCCTCTTCGTCCCAGGAGACATAACGGTCGCGCAGTGAAAAAAAAGGCATGAGAGAAAGGTTCACGTCATTGAATTCACCGGACAGAAGGACAAGCCCTCCATGGAATGCCTGTTCAGGAAATCCGCCCTGGCACAGGCGATATGACTGGCCTCCCCGGCTGATCCTGCTTATGACGAAAGGGTCTGTTTCGCGCCGGTCGCTGTATCCGACCAGGAGACCGGTTCCGAAACAGAGGTGATAATGGCCGAGGATGACGTCTGCGTGGGAAATCAGGTCTCCGGTTCGGATGTTCCAGGTATACCGGTGTGAATCATCATCCTGAATATAAATATGGCTGAAGGAAAGCGTGGATGTTCTGGCAAGAAACACACTCGCCCTGTCCCTGATAAAATGTTTTCGAATATCAGAATAATCAAGCGCGTCAAAACGGTACTCGGCCTGAATGCCGGCTGAAGGGAAGTTCTCCCGGGCGCGAAGAAACATCATCCCCGCAAGCACAACCGTGAGCATCACTGAAAAAAACGTCCGCATAGATCAACAACCTCATTCTTGGTTGATTCAGGGATTTTTTTGTCTGAATCAAGTATACGGCGGAGCTCCTTTTCCCCAGCGCTGTTCGATTTTTCAGCAACGATAAACGCTGTTTCAGGGCCGAGCCCCTTTTGAAGAAGAAGGGCGAAGAGTTCCTTTTTTTTCGAGTTCACCGTGATCCGGGTGTCGCGCCTGGCCCGCGGTTTTTCTTCAGCAAGGCCGCACACATAGTGCAGCAGCAGATCTATCTCGGATTCGGACAGGCCGATCTGGCCCAGCGACTTCCTGGTTACCGGCCCGAATAACTCGCGGTATTTTATTATGCGAAGAGCCATGCTTTCTGGCAGTCCCGGAAGCGATGCCATATCCTCTTTAGCGCACCGGTTGATGTCCACTTTTTCAGTGATTGTACGGTCGGCCCTCCCCCCTCCATAATGAATACCGTCAACTTCCATTGACCTCAGTGAAAAAGAAAAACTCACGGAATGAGTGAGCCCCAGATGGGTGTGATACCTGATGCCGTATGACGCTGACAGGTAGCGATAAACAAGCGTAAGGGCCGCGGCGTATGAATCTGTTTCGCGTGAATATCCGGCTGAAAAAATGAAATACCGGAGCAGGTCAGCGGAAAAAGCGAGCGTGTTTACATAACCGAAGGCGGTGCTGGTAATGTTCCAGTTGATCTCAATCCCCCTGACAGGAATGAGCGCCGCGCCCAGGGACCACTCAGGGAACTGATAGTTGCGGTATTTGGCAACGCAGTATGAAAGAAGATTGTCATGCTCAAAAGAAAAAGCGAGCCATTTTAGAGGGATGACGCGGAGGCCCAGCCTTAGATTACACAGGTGCCGATCAGCCTTATATCCGTCACAGTCAATAGAAACATTGAAATACTGCACGCCGGCACCGAATGAAACATACTTGACCGGCATAACGCCGGCGTCAACACCGGCGGCCTGCTCAGCATACCCCAGGATGCCGGTCCTTTTCCAGAACGCCTGCATGCCCCACAGGCCGGTGCCGTGCCCGATCGCGACACCGCTCGAAAAAAGCCCCTTCATGGTATACGGATTTGAACCGGACAGGATACAGTATGAATTCTGCAAACAGGGTAAAACCGCGGGATTGGTCAGGGTCTCCGGGACCGATATATGCACTGACGCAGTTGTGTAAGGGAAAAGCAGGGCGGGAGCGTATTCGCGGTATTCAAAGGCTTTGAACTGCGTCTGCAGCAACAACAGGCCGGCGAGAACAAAGGCCATTATTTCCCTGCCAGGATCACATACGCAGTGTCATCTTCAGACAACCGGGCCTCTTTGGAAGAAGCCTCAATGCTGCAGATATACAGGCCCAGTGGATACGACTTTTTTTTGAAAATTTTAGACACATCAAGACGGTGGCTCCCGGGAGCGAGGTCTTTTATCAGCGAAGAGCGGTGCAGGCATATCCCGGTAAGCGAAAAAATCCTGTAGCGCAGGGAACACGCCTTAAAAACAAAAACGGGAATTGCCAGCTCTCCTGTTTTCAGGCTTTTTTTACTGATTACGATCTTTTTCTTCAGGGCCCGGAACAGCTTTCGTCCTTTCTTTTCAGCTGAAAAGACATTGTCCCTGCCCGGCGTGACATACCGGGTCACGGAAAAATCATCGCTGCTGTTGCTGTCAGGAGAATTTTTACGCGCGATGCTCGCCCACTGAGAGAGGCCGTCCTCGCCGGTGTAAACGGAACATTCCTGGATCGACCGGCCGGCACACGATTCCCAGTGACCGTGCTCCTGTGCGCTCGCAACGTACTGTTCGATAACGCTGTTTGGCGTCTGGTCCCTGTTTGAATACGCGATGAAGTCAATCATCCCCCCTGTTGAAGGATCATCGTCAGTGTCAATGGCGATCACGCCGTCACTGTTCCAGAGGCTGTTGGAATAATTATTGCAGTAAACATCAAGATAGCCGTTCCCGTTACTGTCTCCGGTTTCGTCTGTCTCATCATCCTTCCCCGGTTCTGTAAGGTGTACCACAATATAGCGGTCGTCATAAGGGGTATCCATATTATCATAACTGCAGATAGTGACCGGGGTATCGGCGAGCTTTTCATTGGTGCCGTAATACATGGTCACATACAGGCCCGAGACATCCCTGCATTCATCACCGCTTTCTCTCAGGGTGATTTCAACCCAGTCACTTTCGGTTTCGGTAACCGCCTCGTTGATGAGCAGGCCCGCCACAGCAGTGCCGCTCAGAATCATTGTTAAAATCATTACCAGCAGTTTCATCTCTCCCTCTCGGGAGTTATACGAACAGGGTGCGCAAAAATGAAAAAAACCGCTAAAAATATTACGAAACCGAAACAAAAAGAGAAAAAATATTCTCGACAGAAAAAAGGGTATTTATAAGATGACCAATCCGATTTAAAACAGAAATTGAACCGTTTGCATAATGAACAATGATCATAAATCTCCGGTAACAGACCAGCATCTCACTGATCTGGCATATCATTGCCTGTCATTTATTAAGATGACACCGTTAAAAGAATCCGCTTTGCGGCTGATCTCTGATTATGTGACGAACACGATCGGGGAATACTTCGCGCCGGACATCCTGGCTGAGCCGAACACGATTTCAATTCATTTTATCGAGCTTCTTGACCAGATTGCTTTTGAAATTTCACAAAACAAAAACCGGGAAGAAAGCATAAACGAATACATTATTGAAGACCTGTTCTCCAGGCTTAACATTTTTCTTGATGTGTATCAGGGCGTTGACCTTTACCGGAAGAACCTGATAAAAAGAAATCTGCACTACGAAGATACAGTCATAATACGTTACTTTAAGATCGACGAGGCGGTCCAGCGCCTGCTATCAGACTTTAATGAGCATCCGGACCTTCAAAAAGATATTCTCCGCACCCTGATTTCCTTCGAGTCAGACGAGCTGTTACACTTCTTTTACCGCACTTTTAAAGAAGAGATATCCATAGAACTTAAAATTCTTGCTCTGGCCGGTCTTAAGACCATGTGCACCCCTTTCAGCAACTGGTCACAGCTTAAAAAAGAATTTTCTGACCTGAAAGAAATAATTGATGAAATACGGAGCTTCAATTGTGCGGATATCAGCAAAAACAAAATTCCTTCTAATATCGACTCCTGCTACTTTGTCTCAAGCTATATAGAATCGAATGCGGCAGCTCTGGTTAAGGGGGGGAATACGGCCTGGATTTTTACCTTCTTCAGCCAGATACTGGGTCTGGATGAAAAATCAAATTTTTATTATGCTGAAATGTGTAAAAGCGCGACTTATGTAATCCTTTCGATTAAACCGGAGATCATGAAAGAAGCGCTCGAAAATATGGCCGTGCTGACGAATTTTATCTCAATCATAGACAGATTGCCGCTTGACCAGTTCAACAGGATAAAATCCAAAATCTCATTCATCTTTAACGAATATTCCCCGAATATTAAAAAACTTTTTTCGTCGGGAAGCATCGTTTCTGACCCGAATCAATCCAATACAATAAATTTCTTCTTCATCAACCCCGGAAACATCTTTTAACAGAAATTAACGGTCCCGATTAATTGTTTTTTTCACCACAGCACCGGAAAAATACATAAGTGTAGCCAGAGTAACGACCGTAGCCCCCGCAGGAGTATCGATGTAATATGACAGAACAAGGCCCCCGGTCATGACAAAAACCGCATAAAGAACCCCGCCGGAGATAACGATCCTGAAATCGCGTGAAAGCAGCATGCCGAAACTCGCGGGCAGCACTACCAGTGCGGAAACCAGTATTATGCCGATGATTTTTATGCTTACGACGATTATGGAAGCGAGAAAAACAAGAAGCACCGTGTCAAGGACACCGGTTCTGACACCACTGACCGCGGCAACTTCTTCATCAAACGCAAGAAAAAGAATCCTGAAAAAAAACAGGGCCACGAATGGAACAAATATCAGGATAACCGCAATGGTGATTATGTTATCGGTAAACGTGATTCCCAGGATATTGCCGAAAAGGTAGCCCATGAGATCAAAGGTATACTCTTTTTTCAGGGCAATCAGCAGCGCGCCCATTGCCATTGAAAAGGAAAAAAATATGCCGATGCTCGTATCATACGATATTTTGCCGTAACGCACGAGCTTCCCCATGAGCAGGGCAACGGTAACGCAAAAAAACAGCGACGTCACAAAGGGATCGATACCCAGAAAAACGCCGAGAGCGACACCTCCGAAGGCCGAATGCGATATCCCTGCTCCGAGAAAAGACATTTTTCTCGTTACCACGAAAAAAGAAAGTATCCCGTAAATCATCGCGACCAGTATCCCCATGACCAGCGCATTAACAAAAAACGACATATGCAGCAGTTCCATCATTCCCTGCCCCTCCTGCAGGTTTCACAGTCAACATCGTGATTGACGAAATAAACATCCTTCCCGAACACCCGGGCAAGAGCGTCGGATGGAACACATTCCCTGGGGCTCCCGTGAAAATGAATTTTTTGTTTAATGCACGCCAGCTTGTCTACTACAGCTGAAACGGTTCCGATATCATGCGAGACCATGATGATAGTAAGGCTTTCCTCATCCCTGAGCCTTTTCAGGAGCTGATAAAATGAATCCTGTGCTACGGCGTCAAGGCCGGTGGACGGCTCGTCAAGGAGAAGAAGTTTGGGTTTCACCGCAAGGGCGCGCGCTATAAGGACCCGCTGTTTCTGGCCGCCGGAAAGGTTTCCGAAATAGCTGTTTTTCAGGTCTTTCATTTCAACCAGCTCGAGGCAGGAGCGAATAATGGCATGGTCCTTTTCATCAAGTCGTTCAAAAAATTTTTTGCCTGCATAGCGCGCCATGGCAACAACATCAAAAACCCGTACCGGAAAGGAATGGTCATACGTTACGTCCTGGGGCAGATAGCCGATGAGGCCGCTCTTATGTACCCTGGCCGCAGGAACACCGAATACCGTTACCTCCCCCCTCGCGGGCTTTTTCAGGCCCATTATGCATTTGAGAAGAGTGCTTTTCCCGCTTCCGTTCGGACCGACAATAGACATGATCTCTCCCCTGGCAACCGAGAGGGAAATATCTTCAAGAACCGTGTTGCCATCATACCGGACCAGAACGTCTTTCATTAATACCGCAGGATCAGTCATGGCTTCTTGCATACGTTCACTCACTTCAACGCGCGGGAAAGCGCCTGCGCATTATAGAGCATTAAATCAAGATAGGAAGAACGGTCAGAGGAGGAAGGATCGCCGATTGTATCCAGCCGTGCGATGATGCCATTTATTTCTTTGGTAAATGATTCGGCCGCAGTATTCCTGGCACTCAGGCCAAGAACGACGACCCTGACATTTTCCCTTTTTGCTTTAACCGCGAGGTCCCTGAACTGCTTGACCGAAATTTCTTTCCCGTGGCCTCCCTCAATCGTGCCGAAAACGGAAAGCCCGTAATCAGCGGCAAAGCCATCCCACGCATCATGCCACTGAATAAACCGTTTATCAGAAATATTCTTAAAAAACATCGATGCTTTCTCATCCGCCTCTTTGATCTTTGCGTGGTAAAATTTCAGATTCTTTTTATAAACAGACTCCCCTTCCGGGTCCTGTTGAATGAATATCTCGGCTATCCTTCCGGCCAGCACCGGTGCATTTTTCAGAGAAAGCCACAGGTGAGGGTTCTCCCCTTCACGGGCAAGAAAAGTCTTTATTGCGGCTGATGGCAAAAATTTTATTATCCAGCCGTCAAAATGGTCATCCACCCCGATGAAAACGTCTGCCCGGGAGAGCAGCGTAACCGCTGAAGGGGCCGGTTCATAGACATGCGGATTGGCGCCTGCAGGGACGATGAATGAAACATCAGCGCGGCCTCCGGCAATATTGGCGGCGATATCACAGAGAGGGAAAATTGAGGTAACCGCCTGTATTTTACCGGGAGCTTCCTGCTTCTGTGAACATCCCGCCAGGACAGCCACAGCAATACAAAAAGCGACGATGCTCTTTCTGTGCATGGGTTTCCTCCTTATGCAATCCATGAAAAAATATGAATATGACCTTCCTGTCAAGCACTCTTTCTATTGAAACACGCCACCAGGAACCATTGTTTCACTTCATTGAATTATTATCTTTATTTAGTGTATCAGACGGCAAAGGGGGAAGAAAGGATAAAACCGAATCAGGGATAAGGAAAAAACCGGAATGCAAAATCACTTCTCAGTGACAATCTCTCAAATCTATTTTTAATAACGCAGGGGCCGTTGGCAGGGAATTCCTCGAATAAGCTATCATTCCTCTGAACTGTCATTACAGAAATGGGCGACATCCTCGTTATTGTTCCCCTGCACCTTCAATTGCCTGATTTTTTTATCCAGAACAATCTGTTTATTTTTTATTTCATCAATTGACAGCTCATTCCGTGATATATGCTTCATGATGATTACTCCACTGAATGATGTGCAAACAGTAAATAATTCAAACACCGATGCGTTTTTATGTCAACTTTATTTATTATAAAATCCAAAAATAGAGTTTTTTAAAAAAGCCTTGAACTGTCAAGAAGGATGGTAACCGGCCCGTTATTGACAAGCGAAACGTGCATATCCGCGCCAAAAATGCCTTCAGCAACGTTAACGTACCTTTTTTTCAAAGTATCAAGAAAGGACCGGTAAAATTCTTCTGCTTCTAAAGGGGGCATCGCATCCGAATACGAAGGGCGTTTACCCTTTCTGGCGTCACCATACAGGGTAAACTGGGATATTATCAGCAATTCGCCGGAAATATCCTCAATTGAACGGTTCATCACGCCGTTTTCATCATCAAAAATCCTGAGGCCAAGAATTTTATTGATGATGTAATCAGTATCCCGGTCAGTGTCATCCTTATATAATCCGAGTAAAACCATTAATCCGGTGTTAATGGAACCCACCTCATTTTCATTAACGGACACCGAAGCCCGGGATACCCTTTGTACTACCGCCCTCATGAATTTATCAGGAAAGGGAGGTAATTTTATTTATTAATACCGACTCGGGTTGCAGGCCGATAAACTTGTCAACTTCCTTGCCGTTCTTGAAAAGAATCAGTGTCGGTATTGATGATATATTCATTTTTTGCGCCAGATCCGGATTTTCATCGGTGTTGACCTTGACAACCGTGACGTCAACAGCATCCGACTGGACAATTTTTTCCAGTATCGGGGTCTGCATTTTGCATGGTCCGCACCACGGTGCCCAGAAATCAACCAGGACCAGATTTTCCTTTTGGAGCACATCATCAAAAGATGCTGTTTCACCGTTTATTATTTTACTCATGGCATACCTCATAAAAAAAGATTCAATAATCCAAATCCTTATCTGAATATTTTGCAATTATTTTTTAAGTGCACTCTTAAAAATCAGGTTTTTCGTCCTCTCTTTGATTCTCCCCTCGCAGGGGGAGATCGTGGGGGTATAACATATGATTATGCCGGTTCACAAATACCATGAAGGACCACCAAATTTTACTCATCTTAACGAATTATTATCATTATGCACGGGCAATAATGCCGATATTTTTATAGAAACATATGCTTCCATGGTTCATTAACTGAAATCCTGAGGTAGTATCGATGAAAAAAAGTTTGGTGATATTAATAATTCTGATTTCAATAAATCTCTCAGCCCAGGAGAAAAAAGAAACAAAATCAATTCCCGAGGGGTACGGCTCGGTAACCTGGGGTGCGCTGCTCAGCGCCGTACGCGACAATATCAGGGGGAAGCTCGTCTTTACTGACGAAAAAAGCGTGATTGTATCAAAGGAAAACGAGCTTAAATACACCTACGGGTTTTTCTATGTTGACCCTGAAAAATCAGCTGCCGCGAAACCCGCAGAGGAGAAGGATGCCGCTGAAAAACAAAAAACTGACGAGGGAAAGCTTTTTTTCGTCATCCTTTCTTTTCCGTACCTTTCGCTCAGCGACGTACAAAAAAAATATGAAGAAAAATACGGCACGCCTTCAATCGAGAACATCGAAAAAAACCAGGGGGCGATCGCCTGGAACGATGCCAAGTCAATCATAGTCATCTGGGTGGATGATTACGAAGGCAAACCCTACTGCCGCAGGGTGTCTTACGTCAGTAAAGACATCGCGAAGGAAGTAAACGATTACACATTCACCATGTTCAACAAAACCGAAATTGAACTGATAAAAGCCCTGATGCCGTAACCGGATTAGAGGTGCACAATATAAACAGGGATGACGCCGATCCCGCCTTCAAGGCCGTCAAGAGCCTTGCCGATGACGGTTCCTATCTGTTCAAATGAATTAATCGCGCCGGACATCCCGCAGCCGGGAGTATCAGAAGTTACGATCAGGTCACCCGGGACCACCGGCTTCTCCCTCGCATCCACCTTGCACAGGGCCCTGCCCGCCAGAGCTACCGGATAAACTTTTTTCTCAGTCATGCTGTTATTGATGACCAGGACCGGGTTCCCTGAGATTATTCCTATCACTGATCGGTTATATTTTCTCCTTGAGCGTGAAAGGATGTTTTTCCCTGATTCGCTCACGACAAGAAGGTCTCCCGGGGAAAGGAACTCTTCATCATCCACTTCGAACAGCTCAACAATATTCATCGGGGATGACTGGGCATCGCTTTTTGGGCCTTTTAAAATTTCAACAGGGCCATGAAACTCGGATTTTCCTTTAACGAGAAGGGCCTCTCCGTTCCCCATCAGGTTCACGGATTTATCGAATGATTCGAGGGCCCCGTACCCGTCAGCTATGAGCGAATAGGCATTCTCACTGGCGAAAACCCCTCCTGCCCCGAACCGTGAAATGCCCATGACCCCGCACCCACGCAGGTCATTGCTTCCCGATGACTGGCCCCTGACCCCGATATGGCTGCTGTGTCCCACGACGCCATAGGTGTGAACAGGTTCCCTGTTCCCCAGGCCGGCAACGCCGGCAATCCCTATCGAACCGGATTCTTTTGATTCATTCTGGCCGTATATCACTGAAGTATTGTCCGAAGGAGGGGTGATCTCCCTGAACACTTCATTCCTGGATTGTTTTACACTGATAGCCCCCGTATGGCTGTTATAATCATGAACCAGTGGCGCGTAGTCATGGGTATGCGGCAGAGGATTACGGTCGTTGCTGAGCCTCTCATCATCGGCCTGAACCGCGATTCCGGGCTTTTCTTCTTTATTCTTAGCGAGCTTTACTATGCCGGTATTTTCTTCCGTTGAGCGCTTAAGCCTGCGATCATTGCCCTGGACCGCAACACCTTCGCTGTCCTCACCGTCTTCCGCGAGCTCCACGATCCCTTTTGAGGTTGTCGTCGCGTCTTTTAATCTGCGGTCACTGCCCTGGACAACAACACCTTCTTTCTGCTCACCGTCTTCCGCGAGCTCCACGATCCCTTTTGAGGTTGTCGTCGCGTCTTTTAATCTGCGGTCACCGCCCTGGACCGCGGCAGAAGGGGCGACCTCTCCGTCAGCCGCGAACCGCATTATGCCTTTGATTTTTTCCGAAGCCTCTTTCAATCTGCGGTCATTGCCCTGGACCGCGACACCGGGACGGTCTTCTCCGTCCTCCGCAAGCTCCACAATGCCCTTGTTTTTTGTCGTCGCGTCTTTTAATCTGCGGTCATTGCCCTGGACCGCGACAGCCGGGGAGTCTTCCCCGTCCTCCGCAAGCTCCACAATGCCTTTGCTTATTGTTGTGGCATTTTTCAATCTGCAATCGTTTCCCTGTACAGCGCACAGGGGGGATTCTTCGCCATTCTTCGCCAATCGCACAATGCCTTCCGTGGATTCAGTCGCTTTCTTGAGCCTTCGGTCATTCCCCTGCACCACGACACCATATCGGTCTTCGCCGTCATCCGCGAGTTCAACAATACCTTTAGACGCAACAGTCGCATCCTTAAGTCTTCTATCATTACCCTGAACCACGACTCCGGGACGGTCTTCGCCATTTTCGGCCAGTTCAGCAATTCCTTTACTTGTTGTTGTCGCGTCCCTCAGCCTCCGATCATGGCCCTGGACCACAACACCGGGAGAGTCCTCGCCGTCTTCCGCGAGTTCAACGATCCCCCTGCTCATGGTAGTGGCATCTTTAAGCCTGCGGTCAGATGACTGAACTGCCTTGTTCTCGATGCATTCCCCATCCTCTGCAAACTGCATTATTCCTTTATAATGTACTGTCGCATCCCTTAAACGCCGGTCGTTCGCCTGCACTACTTTCCCTGTATCGCTTCCGCCATCCTCGGATAAAATACAGATACCGGATGATTCAGTTGAAGCGTGCTCAAGGCGGGGATCATTCCCGAGAACAACGCTGTTTTCACTGTACAATCCAGGAGGGCAGAGCCTCACAATACCAAAACTGTTCAGGGTGGCCTCGCGAAGACGCGAATCATTTGACTGGACAACCGCCCCGGCAGAAACCTCTCTGTCGTAAGCAAGTCGGGCAATCCCGTGCTGTGATTCAGTGGCCTCCTTGAGCCGTGAATCAGATGCCTGAACCGCAACGAGATCCTTGTCGTCGCCGTCCTCAGCGAATTGAACGATTCCCTTAAAAACCGTCGTGGCGTCTCTCAGCCTCCTGTCACTTCCCTGAACAGCAGTCCCGGGGCGTTCATCTCCATCTCGCGCCAGCTTCACGATTCCGGCCTGAAAAACCGAAGCATGCTGGGTAAGCTCGCCATAATTATGGGTGTGCAGCAGATTTGCCGGCGCGGCAAAAATTTCAACGCCGGAAATGCGCACCGCATACTGGCCCTCAAAATATTTCACTCCCCTAACTTCAAGCCTGATATAACGGGCCGGTCTGATATCACTGTTCCAGTAATACTTTTTATAGGGTTCAGATTTGAATGAGCGGCAATCAAAAAGAGGCATCCACAATTCATTATCAGTGCTTACCAGAACAGTAAAATCTTCAGGAAATCCTTTAATTGAAGAGCAGAGAACAAGCCTGTTTATATTGAAGACCTGGCCCAGGTCAAAGGAAAAGAATTCCATTGAACTGACTGTTTTAATTTGCGATTCCCAAAAAGCATCGATTTGAGTGCTTAATAAATTTTGAACATCGCTTCCTGATGAAGTGCTTGAGCAGTCAAGACCAACAACTCCGGAAATGCCACAGATACAGCTTCCCAGTTCAACCCAGTACTGGGAATCAATCACCGGAAATTCCATGATAACAACCTTAAGATATTGAAGCTGCGTCAAATGCAGATCCAGATGAAAATAGTCTGACTCAAGCAGATGTTCCCGTTCTGAATGAACGACTTCCCAGGTTTCTCCGTCAAGGCTGGTCTCAATTCTGAATGACCGGGGAAAATTTTTTTCTCCACCCGGAGAGGGGTCAAGTCTGATGAAGTTGATTGTTATGAGTTTATGATAATCGATGATAAAATATTCACTTATCGCAGCACTTCTCTTCTGGCTGCTCCAGTATCCCTGGTCAACAAGAAGGTATTTTGCTGAATATGCCTCAGAAAGCTCACTCGAACATTTATGGATACTACCTTCCATTATTTTATTATGGCTTATATTAATGAATTCCATTATAACCCCTGGATTGAATTATTAAATTCTCTGAAAGGATCCTCACGATAATCCGTAAAAGCACGGCATGTCAAATATTTTTAACTGCCTTAACTCCCCGCAGACCCGCATGAAGCAACGATAAAAAGCACACCGGTTAATATTCTGATAACCGCTTCAAAATAGACAATCCTTTTTATACCCTGTTCATTCATTTCCGCACTGACTGAATGGAACATCTCATTAATCTTTTCAGGATACAATAAAATAAAAGGCCCGGTTAAAACGACTATACATCCGATCACAAAAACAAGCCCTGACAGAAAGCCATCGAACAGGGTAATTGGCAAACCGGCAGCGATAAGAAAAATCCCGTGAAAGAAGAAAAGCCGGTGCGAGCTCCACATTTTCCAGGTATTGAATGCTTTAACAGGAAATCCTGACTCAAGACATCCCAGAACAATGAGAAAAACACCGACACTCAGTATATAATAATCGAGCAAAGGAGACCTCAACGAATACAAAAACTCAGAAGGCATTTAACCATTCTGAAATTTCTTTTTTTATTAATTCGAGTTCAGCGTCCTGCGTAAGGTTGTGATCACCATTTTCAATAAAAAGCGTTTTATACGGCGCATGCAGGTTATCAATAAACAAACCGGTGTTGCCGAAAGAAACAATCGCATCTTTTTTACCATGAATAATCAGGACCGGGCACCGGATCGAATGTATCACCTCGGTCATATCAACTCCGCTGATCTCTTTAAAAAAGGAATTTTTTATCGCAATCCCGTCCAGGACGGAAAAACCATCATCTGGAAGTGATGAAACATCCTTAATCTGCATATTATCAGCATAAAGCGCTTTCAGATCAAGCGGTGTAGCTATTGATATAAGAGAGGCGGGGACGCGGGGATGCTTTCCCGCATAGAGGGTTGAAACAGCTCCACCCATACTTGACCCCATGAGATGAATTTCCTTATAGCCGAGACCGCGGAAAAAATCAACGGCGCTTTCAAGATCTTCAAGTGATTTCAAAATCGAAATATCTGCCAGGGTTCCTCCTGATTCACCTGCATAAGAAAAATCATAGGTCAATAAATCATAACCCGCTTCTACGATAGTGTCTGCCATGCGGGTAATTTTATACCCGTCTTTTGTCGAAAACAGACCGTGTGAAAAGATTAATCCTTTCCCTGTCTTTTTTTCTCCGCTGAACATCCTGCCGCAGAGCCGAAACCCGCTTTGACTGTTAAAAAAAATTTTTTCGGATCCCATCACTTACCACTATAGTTTAACTTTATAAGAGGCTCAAAATATCCATCAGAATCATTTCCATCAATCCTGATTTTTACCGGGATAATTTTTAGTATCTTCTTCCCGTTTTTCTTATGAAGCGAGGCTTTAAATATAAAGGATGACGAATTTGCTTTCTGGAATCCCCTGTAATAATTGACTGCGGGGAGGTTCTTTTCGCGTTTCATTTCATAAATATTAATAACGATGTTGCCTGCGTCAATGGAATGGACACCTTTAAAAACAAGAGCCTCATTTCCCAGATAAAGGGTTACCAGCGTTTTATAATTCTTTTGGAAGCTGAAATAATATCCGTAATTCCCACTATATAACAGCTTCCACTTTCCCAGGAGGGACGTATAATTAATTTCCATTCCTTCATCGTTAATATCCGAACCATTCACTCCTGTGGCTTCTTCGCTGGGGTCATGCACGGTCACGGCGGGATTTACTGCGGTTTCGTTGCCTTTGTCATCCGTGCATGCAAAAAAAACGGTGAAATTAATTAAAAGAATAACGAAAAAAAACTTTGTCCTTTTCACTGAGATTGCCCTGTGAATAATATTTATTTTCGCACCATATGGCGTAATTATGTCTTTGTAAAGATAATTTTTTGGTTTAAATAAATGTATAACTTTCATGATTTATCAAAACTATTGACGAATAATATCTTTTACCGTACCTTGGTTCCAGGGGGACGATTTTGGATTCGACTGTAATAACGGGTTTTCAGTTGCATGCCGAGCGTGCTGTCATCTCGTCAAAATGGCAGGTTTAAACACAATCGCAAACGACAACTTTGCACTAGCAGCTTAATAAACTGCTACGCTTGCAGGCCCTCCGCTCCTCTGGGAGACCTGTCAGGCGTCATAACTCAGGGGATAGCCCGATTTCCCGCTCCCGGTTTGAAGGCGAAACACTATGGGAGCCCGGATCATTAAGACGGTGCCTTTTCCCGGCTTGAGATCCTGAAGGAAAAGAAAAGGATAAGCATGTAGAAGCTGGGGATTTGTGTTGCAGGACGCGGGTTCGAATCCCGCCGTCTCCAATTTACATTTTTATAAAATTATAATCAGCAAGCAGCTGCAACAGCCGGTCGTTCATTTTGTCCATCAAGTGTTTTTTAATGATGTCAGGGTCCCACTCAACTATATCAAACGATTTATTCTGGTAATCGAGAAAACATATTCTTAACTGTGAATCAATGATTACAACCGATGAATTAAAATTAATAAACTGCATTGTCTCGGAATAACCCGCATCAATTTCATAAATTAAAAGACTATCCAGTTGATTATCTGAAAGAATTTTCTTGATTGATTCTTCATTATTTCTCAGGTAAAGCGTGATAACTCCCACCGTCTTATACTTCATGAACGAGTTTTTACTCGACAGCTGATAAAACCGGTCCAGATCCGATTCAACGACATCAACGGGATCATCAACATCCCTCAGGATAACAACTTCTTTATTTTTAACACAGGAAGAAAGCCAGGCATCAAGATTTTTTTCCATCTGTGCATGCTGAATCTCATTGGTACTTGGAATTCTGAATACTATACCGGTTTTTTGAAATGATTTTATGGCAGATGAATCACTTATTTCTTTTTTAACATTGTATGTTGAACACTGGACAATTAACAAAATAACAGAAAAGGCGAATAAAACCTTTTTCATATTCCCAACCCCGATTAAAATATTAATGAACTAGTGAAAAACGGATAAATATATAATTCCACCGGCTACACTATCCCGTATTTCAGGATACCCTGTCGAGTATTTTTCCTTAAAAAAAAGTTAATATTTTTCTTCCGGCTGGTGTTAGAGAAATTGAAACAGTCGAGTCAGGACCGCTATGGCAGTAACGGATTATTCCGAAATGTTTTAACCAGGTGAAAAAGTAAAAATCGAGAAAAGATATCATTAAAAGATCATTTTTCCGGCAAAACCCGGTGAGTTCAAAAAACTCATTGGAAATTCTTTCAATTTCCGCGCTCTCTCCAGAGGCAAGCAGGATATCTTTTAACAGAGACCTGTTTTTTTTCAGTTCACGTGCCGCAGAAGGATAGGAAGGGAAGAGACTCCCCCATGAAGATTTATTCCAGAAGGTTTTAAAAATCTTCATATATAGTTTATATGAATGATCAATGGAGTTCACTATCCTCACCGATGTCTCAGACAGAATTATCAATCGTGCCCGGTGAAGCAGTAAAACCATCTGCTTGATATAAATAATCATCAATTCCGTGTCATTAATCGAATGTATAAGCCCGCTCTGCATCGATCTTTCCAGGCATACCTTGTAAAATTCGCCTGTCAGTGTTCCCTGAGTGGTTAAAAAATAATTATTTTCACTGATGACTGACAGAATCATTTTTGCCAGGAGAAGAGCAAAGCAGTCACAGTCAATATGCGGAGGGAGGCATCCCAGATTAAAAAGAGATACATAATAACTTTCGATACCATGAACATTAGTTGATTTAGAAAACTTACCGGGATTTTTCTCTTTCCGATAGTGGCGTAGTCCTGGATAGGGTAAGTAAGAGTCGGGCTTGGTGTCTGTGTTATTTCTTTTTTTCATCATTCCCGAATAATACTGACTTATACTGGCACTGAAAGTATAACCATTTAATCCATTAATTAGCAATACACCATGCCTCACGCACTGATCTATCAAATATAAATAATGGTATTATTAAATGGAATTCATCTACGACAATGATACTTATAGACTTAAATTAATTTTAAGTCAAGATAATTCTCTTTTTTATGCCGGTTATTTAAAAAAAAACTCGCGTCAAATTAAGAATTGAGAATCCTATATACATCATTTGAAGGAATATTACCCTGTGCTGTTATTGAGGAAACAGGATTCTGTAATATCATGTCCCGGTAATTGGAATTCCCCTTTGTTCCGGGTAATATCAATGCAGCATAATCTTTTCCGAGGTTGTTCATTTGTTCGGAAACTGTTCTGATGTATGTCTCATATACCGCTGATTTATTCGTTATTGACTGTATCAGCGTATCAATCGTTTCAATTCTCGGCGGCTGCTCGTTTTGAAACATTTCCGCAGTTGAAGCGATTTCATTTAATTCTGGTCCGATCGAGGGCATTTGCGGGAGCTCCGGGACTGGCTGGATGTAAGCATTAACCGGCGCGACAATTCCACTGCCGGCAGAATTCAGTGAAGAATTAATATCCGAAAGAACAATACCGAGATCAGATGAATTTACTTTCCCGGTAGCAGCTGCCTGGACAGCCATGTTCCTCAATTGTGACGATATAATCATGGCCTTCTGCAGCAATGAATGGGAAGCCTGGGCGATGCTCAGTGCCTCACCGAGGCTTCGCTCGGCATTGATACGGGAAGCAATTGACTGGATGATCTGCGGATCCGGAGAAACTGAAACATCCCGACCGGAACCTTTCGCAGAACTGCTTACGGCACTTTTAACGTTTTTCTGCGGGGTATACACCACCTCATTGACATCTGTTCTGATTTTCATCAGCATCCCCTCCCTGGTTATTCTGATGTAAGGTTAATCTCCTTTGCCCTTATAATTAACACTGCGTATTACGTTTCTATTCTTTATCCTTAATTTCCATTTGTCAAATATAATATATTAACCCTTAACAAAGGAAACGCTTCTATTTTACCCTGAAAAAATATCTTTTACTTACTTTATAGCTCCCCTGTGCCCAGTGCAGGTAAACCCGTACTTCATACTCGCCCTGGGGAAGGCCCTTTTTAAAATTGAGCTCACCTTCAACTCCTCTATTCGTGTAATAATATAATTCATAATTGTCATCAGGGGAGTCCTTTTTCGCCAGAGAAATCCAGTCATAACGTCCCCCGGGCATATTTGAATAATAAACAACAATTTTTTCATTGGGAGCATATACTTTTTTATCGGTCCTGACATCAAGACCGGGAAATTCCGATGGATCAGACGATTCTGCTGCAGTGTTATCCTCTGGCTCATCTTTTTTAATTGCGCTTTCGTCCTTCAGAATTCCATTGATCTTTTTTTTATTAAGCCTGAGTTCCTTTGTCGAGCTGAGATACTTTCTCACTATATAATAATTCTTGCCTTCTTCAACAACATAACCTTTAATGATTCTGCCATCCATAAGCACCACATTGACCCTGGTTTTATAATCATTATTATAAACAGTGCGGATGATTTCACTTCTCTTGATGTTTTTCTTGCCGCTATTGGATTTTATTGTTAAAAAATTATCATTTTCCGTTAAAATGGTCCCTTCGACAATAGATCCATCTTTAAGAAACACCGATTGAGAAAAAGCATTATTTGTGTAAACAATCAGGGTAACGAACAACGCAATAAAAAAAACAACAAACCTCGTCTTCATCAAAATATGCTCCTTTATCATCAGTTATTATATTACAAAAATAATATTTTTCAGAGTAATTTCAAGACGCGAGAAGACATAAGACCCTGTAATTTCAAAATAACCCGTTATTCCATGAGAATTCACGCCTGTTCCCCTCATCCATGAAACATAATTCGTGCCTCATCAGCCGAATTCTCCGAGTTCATCCAGCAGAGCTTTTATGTCATCTTTTTTCAGCGGGATCTCGACCCTGCCGCCACCGGGATGTGCAACCTTAAGTACAACACCATTATTATTTTTTTCAAGTAAAAACTTCTTTCCTTCAGGCATTTTTGAATGAGGGCTGATCCAGTCATCAGGATTAAACTCGGCTATCTGAATAAGCACGCCGAAAGCATCACGCGGATGTATAAAAAGCTCCTTCCAGATCGGCCCCAGCCGAGCGTACCCGAAATAGGGAACGCCCATCTCGTCAAGACGCTCACGTGCTTTTTCTATATCCGGCGTATGCATTGTGATATGATGGACCCCGCCCTGCTTTTCTGACAGAAAATTGTCCAGGAAGCTCTCATCCCCTCGTGGCGTGAGCAGCTCGAGCCGCGAGAGATTTCCCAGCGATAAATTCTGCCATAGATAACCCATTCCGGGATCAGTTGCGCAAGTTCCCGGAATTGCGCCGAAAATTCCGGTAAAAAATCGATAAGCAGCCTCATAATCCTTCACTGCTATTGCAATATGGTCAATAAATGATATCATGAGCTTACTCCTCCTTTTGGCAGACAGATCCTGAATAAAAGATGCAATGAATATTCATCGCGGGCTAAAATTACTTGAATTATTTCCAGCACAGTAGTAATTACATTACAGGGGATGATTCTTTCTGTAATATGTCCAAGCGAAAAGCAAATTATACAGTGAACCGGATATTTTCCGGTCATGCGGTGTAAACAAAATATGAAAATACGCAATAAAATAATTCACTATCTGGCGTTCCCTTTTCTGTTCATTGCAGCTTCCCTGCTGTTTCCCTGCTGCAGTGAAAAAATCGAGACGAACAATGTTGACATGGATCAGATCAACTACGATAATTCAACCAATTACGACGCAATATTCAAGGAAAAATTACAAAAAGAAAAAGAAAGAAACGATCGGTATAAAAAAGATAATTTCTAAGGAGGATTTATGAAAAAAATAATCTCGATATTCGTACCATTAGCGACGGTCCTGGTGATTATTTTCTTTATTCCCTTTTCCTGCTCGCGAAATGACACCTCCTCATACCGCCTGTTCGGAAATCTCGAAAAATCTCCCCTCGCAGAGGAAAGCGAAACCACCCGGGCCTGTGAAATCCAGGGCACGTTCAGAAAAATATTCGAGCTCTATAAGGACAGGGTCGTTTTTATCACCACAGAGCAGATCGTTAAAGTAAGGCCCCATCCTTTTTTTGACGATCCCTTCATGAGGGAGTTTTTCGGGAGGAGCCAGCCCCAGTACCAGAAAAGAAAAGGGCTCGGTACCGGTTTCATTATATCAGAAGACGGATACATCTGCACCAATCACCACGTGATAGCCCAGGTCGACAGTGTATATGTTAATATAGACAGCAAAACATACAAAGCCGAAATAATCGGGTCAGATGAAAGGACGGACATTGCTCTGCTGAAAATAAAATCATCAGCAAAACTCGAGCCGGTATATTTCGGGGATTCTGACAAGGTCGCGGTGGGCGACTGGGCCATTGCTATCGGCAACCCCTTCGGACTTGACCGGACGTTTACCGTTGGCGTCATCAGCGCGACCGGGAGAAAAGACGTTGACCTCATGGGCGGGTCGCATATCCAGACTGACGCTTCGATCAACCCAGGAAACTCGGGCGGGCCGCTGATCAACATCTATGGTGAAGTTATCGGGATTAACAGAATGATCTACTCTCAGAGCGGCGGGTACATGGGAATCGGCTTTGCCATCCCCGTCAATACCGCGCGTTCGATTCTCGAACAGCTGAAGCAGTACAAAAAAATCAAGCGCGGCTTCATCGGCGTGAGCATCGTTCAACTCACTGAAGAATACGCCCGCGACCTGGGGCTTAAAAACACGGACGGCGCTTTTATCGGCGAGGTAATCAACGGAGGGCCCGCACAGAAAGGCGGGGTAAAAGTCGGAGATGTGATAACCAAAATTGAAGACAGCCCGATCAAGGACTTCAATGACCTTCTCCGTGTTGTCAGCGACGCGCCCATAGGAAAAACTCTCAAGCTTACCGTGTGGAGGAACGGGAAAACAATTGTCCTGTATGTAAAGGTCGCGGAAAGGCCTGAGTAAGAATACAGCCGCGGCAGGTGGAGTTACTTTTTCGTTTCAGAAAAAGGCAGGTTAAAATTTCTTTTCTTGCTGAAGCGTTTTACCAGTTCAACGCCGTTTCTCCCGCTTGTATTGTCGACTGACGATGGAAGGGGGACGATCTTCCACATCCCCGCGTCCTGCCCGGTAATATCAAGAAAGCGGGGAAACGAAAGCATGCGGTAATAGGATATTACCATCTCATCACCGGTGAATTCAAGGTCAGTGAACCCCCAGGAAAGCTCGCCGTAAACGTGATACAGTGAAGCATGCGGATCGCTCTGGTACAGGCCGCCCTGAGCATCGCGGTCATGGAACCAATCGGTCCACCGGTTCTTTTTTCTGGTCATGATATAACTGTCAAGCCGCGACCCGCCCGTGCCGCACACAAGATACCAGGTGCCGCCCCACGATTCATCCCGGTCAACATGAAACGAATCAAACATATGGTCATGGCCGCTGAGCACCAGGTCAACCCTGTTCTTCCTGAAAAGGGAAAAGTACTGGCTGATCAGCATGCGGTTCATGCCGAAGTCGCCGGTGCTGAGCAGGGGGATGTGGATCGCGACCACGATCCATTTTCTGTCCCTGTTTTTTTCCAGGTCACTTTTTGCGAATTGATACTGCCGCAGACTGCTCACCACAAGGGGGCCGTTCTCGGAAAAGGCCAGGCCGTCAAAGGGATGAAGCACCAGCACGTGGACGTCGTTCAGGTCATACGAACAATACCGGGGAGCGGAAAAAAAATAATCGAAGTGCGCGCCGTTGTCCCCTTTGAGTTCGTGGTTCCCCAGCACGGGAACAAAAGGAACCCGGGGGGCATAATCGTTCATGTCGGAAAAAAAATCGTTCCAGCCCCTGTGGTCATAGCCGAACTTGACCATGTCGCCCAGGTGCAGCATGCAGTGCGGCACTTTTTCCCTGCCGTAGAACAACCGGGCGCTCTGGAGCACTTCGCTGAAATACGACAGGGTCTCCCGGTCCGAGGCCGTATTTTCCGTATCACCCATGCAGAGAATTCTCACCGGGACGCCGCCTTCCGGGAGCGCGTTAAAAGAATAGACCGCGTCAGAAAATCCCGTGATGCGGTAGTAGCAGCGGCCGCCCTTTTCGATATTGTTTACTATAACGCGATGCTTCAGGCCGTCTCCGCCCGGCAATTCAGGGACCCGGGCCATGGATTCCCTGTCGGGCGAGCTGCCGTGGCAAAGGACGGCATCTGCCGCGGGAGCAGGATCGAACCACCAGACCTCGTATGAGGCGGTTCTGCCGCCCTTGTCCGCGCCGGTGTTTTCCACCAGCTGCACGAACGGGCCGGCCCTGAAGGGGAAGGTCTCCGGGTGCAGCTTCCCGGCGGGATAGAAACGCGATGAGCGCGAACAGGAAACAAATCCCGCGAGCAGAACAGCGGCGGCAAGGAGCGCTGCACCGTAATTAATCCTGCTGCTGTTCATGTGCTCCTTTCTTCCGGTTTTCCAGCATATCTCTGATATTCCGTGAATGATTGATCATGATACATAATACCGTACACAGGCTGCCCGCAACGGCAGGCGGTTCAGACGAAAAAAACATCACCGTTCCGGCAGCGAGCACGGCGAGCATAATGAAAGACGCGACAAAGGGGACGCGCACAACAGCGTACACCGCGACCCACACCGCGCACGAGGCCGCTGCCGCCGCAGGAGAGAGAAAAGCGGTAAACCCGAGATAGTTCGCCACGCCCTTGCCGCCCCTGAACCCGTGAAAGACCGGGAAGCGGTTCCCGGCAACGAGGGCCAGGCCGGCCCATACCGCGGCCGGTGCGGAAAGAAGACAAACCGCCAGAAAAGCGACCGCCGCGGACCTCCCCATGTCAAGGGCCAGGACAAGCGCGGCCCACCCCATGCCGGCCTGGCGGTACACGTTGGTCACGCCGGCGTTGCCGCTGAACCTGGTGCGCGGGTCGTCCTTTTTCATCACCCTGAAAAGAAGTATCGAAAAATTGACCGAGCCCGCCAGGTAGCCGATCAGGTATACCAGTAATTCATTCAATAATCAGCACCGTAAAAAGATGATCATCAACCGTGTCATGCACGGCTTCACGGGCGATGCCGTCAATGACGACCTCGCTCGATTGTTCGCCGATGCGCGTCACCTCGCTTCGCCTCCAGGCATCATACAGCTTGAGATCAAAGGCCTTGGCGACACACTCCTTGACCGACCACACCCTGAGGCTGGCCGAGACACTCCCCAGGGAGGATCCCTTCGCGAGCCCGGCCTCGGCCTGGTTCATGTAAAAGCGCTGCCCTTTGAGCACCCGGTCAGCCAGGCGCTCCACGTCCACGCCGATCGCGCCCGGGGCTGACGCCGCGAATGCGAAGCGGCTGTCATGCGAAACCGAGCAGGGAAACTCCCGCGTTCCGTCGGTTGAGGGGCAGCGCGGACGGATCATTTCTTGATCAATGGTGGTTATCCGCTCCGGGGGCGTGAGATCATCCCCTCCTGACAGGGCCCTGCTCATCCTCTTGCAGCAGAGCCGGGCCGCGATGAACCCTTCGGAGCGGCGCGGCCCCATGCCCTCGTGCCGCTGCGACTCCAGGGGAGAAAGGCTCCGGTGCGCGAACGGGGCCACGGCCTTTCGTTCAATCACGGAAAACCGCCGGCAGGACCGGGCAAGAGCTTCCAGCTGTCCGTCACCGGCTCCCCTGCCGATCCAGTCAGGGGGACGGTTCGTGCCGCCGCTCACGTCCTTCATGAGCAGGCCCGTAACGGTTTCGCAGGGTTCGCCGCTATGCCGAAAAAGATGCAGGTTAAAGACAAGGGGCTCTTCGGCTGTTTTCACGGGCACGATCCGGCACAGGAGACGCTCGCCGGGCCTGACCGGTGAGTGGACCACCCGCGACGAGAAGCCAACGGGAAAGGCGACGATGCCGGTAAAGCGCTGCGACCAGGCACACGCGGCATGAAAGGCAGCGTCAAGGGCAAAGGGCGAGCCCAGAGTCCACGCGCGTGAAACATCCCCCCCCGTGACCGAGCCCAGCGCGCCCTCTTCTGAAAGATACAGCGCGCCCTGGAGATTGCGAAAAGCAGGGCCGAACGGCACCAGGTCGCGGTAGAGGTCTTCACTGCTCACCTCGAAGACCGCTCCCTGCAGGGAGCAGGCCAGGTCAAGAGGCAGGGCCGCCGGGGTTTCCGAACGGCCGAAAACCATGGTGGCGTGCTCGACCTTCCGGGAAATGCCGCTTTTCAGAACGGCCCGGGTCATCAGCGTTGCCGCGAGCGTGCCGTCATCCCCCTGCTCGAGGGAACAGAGGGCCTCGATAACGTTCATTGAAGCGTCAAGCTGGATGAAGCGGTCAAAGCGGGCCCGGGATATGACGTTAACCGGAATATCTTTTCCCGACGTTGCCACGGCGGAAGCCATCGCGTCCATTATTTCAACTGCGGGAAAAAGCACGGCGCCGCGCGAATGGTGATCCCTGACATAGGCCGGGACCTCTATGGCAAAGGGGAACTCCTGCCTGCGGGTTACTGCGGAAAGGTCTTCCATATCTGCACCGTTTTGCCGTCAACAGCAACGGGCCTGCCCGCGAGGTTCAGGGCGCAGTGCCGGGTGAAGCCCCTGCATATGAGATCGCCTGTTTCGGCGTGGGTTATGGCGTAATCGAAGCTGAGCTTCACGCGCGCGAGCTCAGCGGGCCGCGTATGGATGAACACCGGGTCGTCATAGTACAGCGACCGGAAAAAATCTATGCCCAGGTTGATGATCGGGTAAACGTAGCCGCTGTGCTCGATCTCCTTGTAGGGGTAGCCGACGTCCCGCATAAGCGAAGAGCGGCCGAGCTCGTAGTAGCGGAGGTAGTTCGCGTGGTACACGACCTCGGAGCGGTCAGTATCGGCGTAAAGGATGCGGTGCGCGCAGCGGTGCCACACCTGTCCCGTGGTTTCGTCCCTGAAAAAAGGGGATCCCGCATTTATTTCTTTTGGTACAAAGGGCCGGGGCTTCATGTCACACTCCCCTGAAAACAACGCAGCAGTTGGTCCCGCCGAAGCCGAAGGCGTTCGAGAGAAGAAGCTCATGGGGATGTTTTCGCGCCTGGCCCGGAACAAAATCAAGGCCGTCAAAGGCCGGGTCGGGAAGGTAATTGATCGTGGGGAGCACCACTCCCTGGCGCATCGCTTCGATGGAAAGGGCAGCCTCGATCGCCGCGGCAGCGCCGATCGTGTGCCCGATCTGCGACTTGTTGGACGATACCGGTATCGAGGAAAGACTGTCGCCGAAGACCTCGCGCAGGCAGGCGACCTCGGTCTCGTCACCGGCCCTGGTGGACGTGCCGTGCGCGTTCACATACCCGATGTCACCCGGGGCGATCCCGGCGTCGTCAAGGGTCTGGCGCATGGCGACCACGATCGTATCTTTGTTCGGGCGGGTTATGTGGTACGAGTCGGACGTCCATCCGACGCCGAGCACTTCGGCCTTCGCCTCAAGGCCGTGCGCCTTTATCATCTCTTCAGCCGCGAGCACCACCACTCCGCACCCTTCAGACAGGACAAAGCCCCTCCGGTCTTTGCTGAAAGGGCGCGACGCCTTTGCCGGGTCGTCGTAGGCGCGGTCGCCGGGCCGTATCTTTATCGTGGCGTTCATGTTCTCAAAACCGTGAATTATCTCCGGTATGATACAGGTGTCCACGCCGCCGGCAAGAACAAAATCACAGTCCCCGTCGCGTATCATGCGCGCGCCGATGCCGATCGCGTGGTTCCCGGACGCGCACGCCCCTTCAGGCGAAAAAACCGGCCCGGTAAACCCCAGGATCATGCCCGCCTTGCCCGAGGGCAGGTTGGCGCAGAGGTTCGGCAGCAGGTAGGGGCTCACTTTCAGCGGCCCCCGGTTCATTAAATTTTCCATGGCGATCCGGTATGAATCCGAGCCGTTCAGCGCGGAACCGATCAGGCAGGCCGTCCGGGGGCCGGTTTCGGGGCTCATTTCAAGGCCCGAGCGCTCCAGGGCCTCCTTGCATACCGCCATGGTCAGGAGCACGAAATCCGCGTTCCAGTTATATACTTCCTTCTCATCGGCGAAATCAAGCTCATGGGGGTTCCAGCCGGGGATCTCTCCCACCACGGAGCACTGGGTGTTCAGGTCAAACCGGCCAAGTTTGCAAAACCCGGCCTCGCCCCGGACGGCGCGTTCCCAGGTAAGCGGGAAGGTCTTTCCCAGCGGGGTCGCGGCCCCGTATCCGATGACAAAAACCCGTCTGTTCAAAGGCGCTTTCATATCATGTCCAGTATTCTTATTTTACCCGCTGAAAAACAATGCAGGTGTTGCATCCGCCGAACCCGAAAGAATTCTTCAGCACGAATTCCTGTTCAACTGATTCCGGCTCCACAGCGACTTCGGCAAGGTTTATTTCAGGGTCGGGCTCGTAATTTATCGTGGGCGGCACCGTGTTTCTCAGCATGCCTTCCATCGCGAGTATCGATTCTATGGCGCTTGACGCGCCCATCGCGTGCCCGGTGAGCGACTTGTTCGCGGTGACCGGCGGGACGTCAGAAAAAATATCGCGTATGACATCGGCCTCGACCCGGTCTCCCACCTTCGTTGATGTGGCGTGGGCGTTGATCGAGTCGATGTCTTCTGGCTTGAGACCCGCTGCTTCCAGGGCGTTGCAGGAGCAGCGCCTCACGGTTTCATACCGCGGCGCGACAAAGTGCTCGGCGTCCGAGGTCATCCCCCAGCCCGCTATCGCAATGGAATAGTCCAGCCCGTGCGCCCGGGCGAATTCTTCAGTGGCGATGATTATCGCGCCCGCCCCTTCTGAAATCACGAAGCCTTTCCTGTTCAGGGAAAAGGGCATGCTCGTCTTTTCAGGGGAGGGTTCTTCTGCGCCGCGGGTCTTATACGCGCCGTTCATGGTGGCGAAGCCCGCGACAATCGGCTCGACCAGGCAGAAATCGACCGCGCCGCAGATGACCACGTCAGCAAGGCCCTGCTTCATCATCATCATGCCCACGGTCATCGAAGTGCACCCGGTCGCGCATGCCGTGATCACCGAGGTGATCGGGCCGGTTGCGCCGGTCAGAATGGAAACCTTCCCCCCAACCATGTTGATGCATGAATTGGGATTGGTGAAGGGATGAGGAAGTCTCCCCTTCTCGATCATGAGCCTGTCCGCGCCGAGCACGGCGTCAAGGCCGCCGACCGCGGTGCTGAAGGTTATGCCCACGCGCGGCGCCAGATCAGGAGTTATTTCAAGTCCGGCGCGCCGGAGCGCCCGGTGCACCACAAGCAGGGCATAAGGGTAAATGGGGGAAGTCCAGTGGGCCATCTCTCTCGGCTTGAGAAAGGGATACGGGCTTGAATCAAACGCGCCGACCTGTCCCGCGACTTTAACGGGAAAATCATCATTGTAATCGAAGCGGGTCAGTCTCCCTATTCCGCTTTCGCCCCTTTCAGCGCGATTCCACTGTTCCCCGAGCTCAGTGCCCAGAGGAGAAACCATGTCATACCCGATTATTACAGCGTCTCTTTTGGCCATTATATTCATGCCGGGAGAAAATCCCTGATAACGTGAATTTTCCGGCGGCAACTACTCTCTCTACCAGGGAATAAATTTATACAGCTTGGCGAACATTTCATACACTTCGATCCAGTTCTGCAGGTCCTCAGTTGACTGCATATGGGCCCGCTTGTTGACCATCACCCAGCTCATGTGTGCAGCGCCGTCCTTGCACGTTTTGCAATCGCGCGTTTCGGACGTGCAGCAGCGGTGCTTCGTGGAAAGGTCAGCGCCCCACCTGATAAAGTTGATCAGCCTTTTAGGCTGGGGATTGCGCCGGTCAAAATCTATGGTCACCGAGGGGCATTCAGTCCATCCGAATTTACGGCCCAGCATCTCCCCTGTGGTAATGATTTTATGATAGTATCTGGACGATATCACGGTGTCCGGATAGCGGTCAAGCATATCATCCATTTCCCGCCTGATGTCCTCAAGCTCGCCCGGCTGCCAGCTGAACCCGTCAACGCCTTCATCGTTCGAAAGCAGCTGCATGTGGACCTTCAGGCCCGCGTCCCTGATCTTCCTGATAATTCGCCCGGTTTTCCCGATCTGTTTCGGCGTGATGGTGTAAAGATAGTAGGTATAAGAATCGCCTTCGTAGTTTTTGCTGGAAATCGAAAACGTGTCCTTGCCCCTGAGCACCTTTTCATCCTCTTCATCTCCCCAGAGGGATATGCCGACCATCATGTCCGGGAACCGGTCCCTGGGGACCTTGATGATGCCGTTGGTCGCGCAATAGGTGGGAACCCTTTTATAAAACGCCTCAACCCGGTCAAGAAACAGGGTCGGTTCGCCGCCGATCAGAATGGCGAGATTTACCCCGCGCTCCTTTTCCCTGTCGACGAAATCCTCCCACGCGTGAACGTCGGTCTCCTCGTTGCTCTTGAGGTGTTCGCCTGATGAAAAGAAAAAACATCCCTTGCACCTGAGATTGCACTTGTTCGTCACATCATATATGGAGCTCCTGATGTTCAGCTTCGAGATGGCCTTATACCGCTCATGCCACGAGCTGTCCAATAAAGAGCTGACAGTCTTCATATCTGTTCTCCTTTCTGCGTCCCGGGATCAGGTGAAAACTCAGTGAAAAAAGCCTCCTTAAAGTCCGGGTCTTTTAATATAGTTCTAATAGATTTATCGATCATTTTAAAAGCGCGCTGTTCAAGGGCCGCATTGTCTTCGATCTCCGGAAGGTCCATGGGTATGATAAACTTTCTCTGGAACACGATGCTCCCCCTGTCACAGAGGGTCACAATAAAACGGTATTCGGTATCAGTCATTGAAGAAAACTGGAGCCTGAATTCTTTGAGCCCTTCCTTAAGCCTGTCTTCAACACTGACTCCCTGACCGGGATATCCTGATTCATAAACAAAAATCCCGACATGAAGAAAAGCGTCCTGAAAGCAGTTCCAGAAAAACTGTTCAAGATTGTTCATCAGGTACTTTCTTTTTTTATCAAGGCTGTAATAATACCATACTGTCGTGTTTTCAGCCCTGTTGACGAATGAAGGAAGATAAATGCTTTTACCCTTATATTCACTGAATTCTTCAGCATTAAATGAAGGGATATAGGTATCCTGTCTCAATTTAACGTTTGAAGAAAGACACCCTGCTGCAATGACCAGAAGCGATATCAGCGGAATATAAAATTTTTTTACCGGGTTTTTTTGTGCGTTCATAGTGTTCCTGCCTCTCGCCGAGTTATGGCGTACTCCCGCTCATTCAGGATCCGGCGGGGATATAATGTTGTTGCTGAGGTTTTTCCCTTTTTCGTAGCCCGTTACCCATACCGCAAGATATGTGTCAACATAGTCGAGCCAGCCTTTGAAACTCTCCGGGTCAACCGCGTGCCGGTACAATCGGGCGGTGACAACGGCACTGCCCGCAGCGTAATGCCTGCAGTCCGGGCAATCAGTGTCAGGAACGCAGCATGCCGCGCTTCGGTCCCAGGTCAGGTCAGTGCGGTACTGCCTGAACGAGCGGCCAAGCCCGAGATCGGTTGAAGGATTCATTCTGGGGTAAGGGCATGAATACAGGTCGTGAAGTCCGAGGCGGTGAGTATGGGCCACGGCGTTGTAGCACGAAAAGAGGACCGCGTCAGGATACTCATCGAGCAGGCGAATCATCATGTTTCTTGTCTGCTGCAGGGATTCTGCCGTGTGCCTCAGTTCCCCGGTGTAGCCAACCGGCGAAGAGAACATATTGAAAGTCGCCCTGCACCCGTTCTTTGCCAGTATCTCCAACACTTCAGGCGCTTCATCGATATTGAGGCGGGTAAAGGTGTACACGAAAACCGCGCGGTCGTCACCGCTGTAATTTTCAATCTGCCTGAGCAGGAGATTTTTCGCTTTCCTGACCTTTTCGCTGGTGCGGTCGTTTCCCCAGACTGAAACGTGTATTTTGTACCCGACTGATTCGGGAATCTTTTTAAACCCGTTGCTTGCAATACAGCCGAGCGGCATTTCCTCGTAGCAGACCCGGCACAGACCAGGGACCAGGGACGGCTCGGCCCCCGCCAGCACAACATACGTTATGCCGCGCTCCTTCTCTTCGCGCATGAGCCGGCGCCATGCCTCGGGATCATTGTTCTCCCTGGCAAACTGCTTGTCACCTTCATAATAGTAACACCCGTCACAGCGGATATTGCACCGGTTGGTCATGTCATAGGTCGATTCACGCAGAAAAAAATACTTCCGCACCTTTTCCCAGCGCTCCCTGACAACGGGGTCGGCAATAAGCTCGGAGAACTTGTATTTCTTTTTTTCTGAGCTTTTACGGTGCCTTTTTATTTTATCGTCGTTTAATGCGTTCATAAGTTCACTCCCGGGATGTCAGTTTAATTCCAGGGAAATCATTTCTCGTTAAGCTTTTCTTCAATGTATTGCGAAATCTTCCTGAGCGTCGAAAGCTTGGGATAATCGTCCTCGTCTATGACGATATCATACTCGTCCTGGAGCACCAGAACAACCGTGGTCAGGTCCATGCTGTCTATGCCAAGTTCATCGACCAGGTCAAGATCCGGGCCAAAAGTCTCGGGAGTAACATCCTCAAGTTTCAATTCGTCAATAATGATTTCAGCTACATGAAACATTATTTCTTTAGATTTTATATCCTCAGACATAGTCCCTCCTCATTAGTTTCCATATATGTTTCCGTTCCAGTACCGTATCCGCTTGAAAGCTCACACTGTAACGATAAGGCCGTTACAGGCGAGATCTCCCCTAACCGTAATTTTAAAAGAGTATGAACCGGCCTTTTTGCCATCCGGAACGATCGTGACAGACATCACTTCGTCAGGCCGAATGATCTGCCTGAACCGGAGGCGTTTAACATCCGTAATTGCCGCGTCAGCGCTGTTCCCGCAATGGGCCTTTATCGTGTCCCATACAATTGATATCTGAGCAATGCCGGGAAGAATCGGTTCTCCGGGGAAATGGCCGTCAAACCACGGAGATGAAGCGGCAGCCGTTGCCTGAAAATGTATTTCTCCCGATGCGCTCTTATTCAACGATAAAATGGAATACCACGGATCATTCATCACTTGTAATTCTGCGGCCATGACAGATAAAACAGGCTGACGTTTATACCCTGAAAAAATTCTCCACGGTGATCAACGTTTTTACACATCAGCAAAACAGTACTATAAAATTTTAATCTAAAATTGAAGGAATTAGTATACTTGAACCATCATGTCAAGAATATTTTACACTAAATTCCGACTCTTACCCATGCATCAGCATAGCACAAAATTAATCAATTATTAATACTCAATAAAATAAAACATAGTTAAAAAAATGGAAACTTTTTCAGGCATGTTCCGTTCACCCGCCCGGCTTTACGGCAAGAATTTCCACAATAAGGCCCCCTATCACAGGGATTTTACAGCCATGAGTATGTATTTTGAGAGGTTCCAGACCTGCTTTGAGCAGGGAGTGACAGAGTTTCCTTTTTGTTCTTGCATGAAGCCACAATCCCTGGCGCATGGCATTGCCAATCTGCGCGAAAAATTTAATGAATGACGCGTGGGACGTGGTTATGTAAACGATCCCTCCCGGCTTGAGCAGGCCTTGAAGTGACCGGAAAAATGAATCCAGGTCAGTGACATATTCGAGCGCTGAAAACGAGCAGACCGCGTCAAAAATCCTCTCAGAAGCGAAATCCTGAAAATCGGCCCGAACAGTGGTAATGTTCGAGATCCCTTTTTCCGCGGCCTTTTGCTCAAGAATCTTAAGCATGTCTCCGGAGATATCGACCGCGGTGACGTCCCTGCACAGCCGCGCGATCTCACCGGTAAAAAGGCCGGTCCCCGCGCCGAGTTCCAGCACGCTCATGTCCGGGCCGAAAAGTTCATCCCGGTTCTGTTGGAAAAGGCGCAGTTCTGTATCACGCACGATCGATACCGCGGTATCAGCCTGTTCGCGGTCATACGTGCGGGCAAGAGAGTCATAAAAGGATGATATCGCTTCGGGAGCGCACGAATCATATCTGCACACGGGCCGTTCACACAGCACATCAGGGGGGATGAGGCTGTAGCCCCGGCTCCGGGCGCCGGTGATGATCTTTTCGATCTCGTCAAGCCAGGACCGCGTCCCCTGCTCGTCGCCGGGACAGCGGTCATGCAGCAGGATGAGGTCCCCGGGAGCGAGCTTTCTCATGACCCTGCGCGCGAGGCCCGTTATTCTCCTGTTGCCGAAGTCCGCGGGCCTGTTACTGAAGTTCATGCAGTACATCCCCATATCCAGCAGCACGCGCCAGAGCCTCGGCGTGGTGATGCCCACGGGCGGACGGAAGGCGAGCGGTGTTACCCCGAACCCGCAGAGAATTTCCTGCGCGGAGCGGATCTCGTCCCTGAGCCTGGCCGTTCCCCTGAGCATCAGAAACGGGTCGTGGCTGTATGAATGGTTCCCGACCGGGTGGCCCCTTCGGACTATCTCCCTGACCAGTTCGGGATGCCGGGCGGCGCGCCTTCCGGTGAGAAAGAAAGCGGCCTTCACCCCGTGCCGGTCGAGCAGGTGAAGCAGGGGCACGGTGGAGCGCGGGTCAGGCCCGTCGTCAAAGGTCAGGGACGCGAGCTTTTCTTTCGTCTTGCCTTTGCTCACGATGGGGAGAAAATATGAAAACCGGGGAAGAAAGGGCGCGGCGAACGTGATAAGCAGAAAAATTCCCAGCGGAACAGCGGCGAGAGCGGCATCGTACACCAGGGCGGCAAGCGAGAGCTGGACCGCGCCGGCCCAGGCAAGGTGGGCCGGGGCAAGGGGGATGATGCGCGGGCCTTTTTTCATCCAGGCCCCTACCCCAGGATTTCAACTGCCGAAATGAATTTACCCAGCGAGAGAAGCAGGATGCCCTTTCCCCTGAGGTCATGTTCCGGACCGCCCTTGATCCCCGGAACGGTTCCTGTTTTAACGAAATTGCAGGCGAGCACCGTCGCTGAAGCAGAGACCGTCGCGTATTCGCCCAGGAATGAACGGTAATCAAGCACCGGGCCGGTAAAGCCCGAAGCAGAGATAAAATTTTCGAGCTGTTCTTTCGCGCGGCGCCCGCAGGCCGCGGGCATGCCCGCGAACACAAGGGCGAAGTCGCTGTTGATGCGCCCGCTTCCCCCGAGGGCCGAGACCATGCGCTCCATGTTTTCTTCGGTACCACCGGAATAAAAGGGCACGCGAAGTCGCAGGCCCGAACCCGCGTTATCGCGCTGAAGGAACAGCGCGCCGCCGCCGTCGGACATTACTCCGGTCATGCATACCGACCGGTCAAACAGGCCCGAAAGCGCCTGATGGTATTCGTCAGCGCCGATCGCGAGGAGCGATTCATTGTCCCTGCAGGTCATGCCTGCCGTAACCAGGGCCTGCTCGAAGGAATAATCGCCGCCGGTGACCGTCATGTTGGGCCCGGTCGATTTGAACCAGATCGCGACCTGGCCCGCCGGCGCGTTGTGCACTGACCCGACAAAATCAGTGGGGCTGGTGAACTCTTCATCAGTTTCATAAAGCTTCATGAGGAAATCATAGGTCTCTGAAAGCGCCCCCCAGGCAGTGCCGAAGCTGATGCAGTCAGGGCCGGTTTCACACGCCGCGCTTTCCCGGGCGGCCACGGCAAGCGACAGGGCAAGGCGGGGCAGACGTTTGAGCCTTCGAACCGAGCGCTGCGGCAGTTTTTCCGATATTTCGTCAAGGGGAAGAATTCCGGCGACTGAGGCGCCTGAAGCAAGCGCCGAAAGGGTTTTTTCGATGCCGCCCGCGCCGGTGAAACACGACAGGCCTTTTACTGAAAAAACCGGGGCCACGTCAGACCGCGAAGGGTTCCCTTCTCCTGAAGCAGAAGAAAGCACGGCAACCGCGTTGTTGCCGCCGAAGCCGAACGAATTTGACAGCACGCTTTTTACCGTTGTGTTTCGGGATTGCACGGTGGGTACAAGGGAAAGCTCCGGGTCATGATTGGCAAACCCGATATTGCCGGGCACGAAGCCGTCGCGGATACAGAGGCAGGAAACAATGGCCTCTATCGCACCCGCTGCCGCCAGGGAATGCCCGGTAGCGCCCTTTATGGATGAAAGCAGGGGCGGACCGTCAAGGTACAGGCAGGCCACCGCCTTTGCTTCAGATGAATCGTTTTCCCTGGTGCCGGTGCCGTGCAGGCTGATATAATCGATATCCTGCGCGCTTAACCCCGCGTCATTCAAAGCCGCCATCATCGCGCGGAACGCGCCGTCACCTTCGGGGTGCGGGGCTGCGGGATGATGCGCGTCACAGGAAAGCCCGGCCCCGAGCAGCTCTGCCACGGCAGATACGGGAACGGTTTCACCGCCCTGGAGCAGGAGCATGCCCGCGGCCTCGGCGACCGACATCCCCCTTCGGTCTTTATCAAAGGGCCGGGCGCCTTCAGGGTCAATGAGCTGCAGAGAGTTAAACCCGTGGTAGGTAAGCTTGCACAGCGAGTCAACCCCGCCCGCGAGCACGCTGCGGGCCCTGCCGCTCCTGATCAGATCAAGGGCGAGCTTCAGAACCGCGGTTCCCGAGGAACAGGCGGTTGAAACGGTTATAACCGGCCCGGAACAGCCTGTTTTCTGCGCGAGGTATTCGCCGATTGACCCGGTCGCGTGATATGAATATGATCGCGGGTCGCTGTTTTTCTCCTTGAGCAGCTCCTCGGTACGGAGCATGCCGCCCGTGGTGCTCCCGATAATAATGGCGTCCGGAGGCGACGGTGAGCCTTCCAGCGCTTCGTTTGCCGCGGCAAGGGCCAGGCGGTGGGAACGGGGAAGAATGATTCCACTCTCCTCTGAAGCAGCGACATCCCCCCCGGTTCTGTCAGGCACTTCGCCCACCGGGAGCGGGGCCCCGTGTAATACCGGGAACAGAGACAGAGGCCGTATCCCCTTTTTCCGGGACACGAGACTTTTCATGGTTTCCGACACGCCGTTGCCCAGAGGGCTGACCATGCCCATGCCGGTTATAAAAACACGCACGCCTTTCATTTTTTCAGCCTGGGCGAATTTTCCAGTATATAGGAGGCAAGAGCGCGCAGAGAGGCAAAGACCTTCTCGCCGATCTCCCTGCTCTCGATATGAACACCGTATTCTTTTTCAATCATGACCACAAGCTCAAGCACGTCTATTGAATCGATTCCCAGATCGCCGCCGACCAGGTGATGATCAGGATCGATGTCGCTCTCGGTGACATCAACAAGATCAAGCGTTTCAATGATCCTGGTCCGCAATTCCTGCAATAATTCTTCCATCAGGTTACCTCAGATAAGATTGTGAGCGTAACAACCCTGCGCCCCTGAAAAGGCGGATGTCAAGATATTTTTTCCCGGGCCGCTCCAGGGGCCATTCAAGCCGCCCCGGCGCCCGGTGATTTTTTATCTTGACTCATGCGCGTCTTTCATGCTGTAGTAGCAGCACTTTACACCGGGAGAGGCCCGTGGACGAATACCGCATTGATGACATCATCCCCCACAGGGGAAGAATGAAGCTTATAGAAGAGATTCTTTCCTGTGACGAAACCACGGCCGAGACCGCCGCCACGGTCAGGGAAAGCTGGCCCCTTGTCCGGGAAGGCAGGGTCGGGCCCGTGATCATGATCGAACTCATCGCGCAGACCGGCGGGATCAGCGTGGGCATGGAAGCGATGAGAAAAGACAGAGAAAAAAAGGCCGGCAAAGGATGGATCGTGGGAGTGAAGACCGCCCGGTTCTTCACTGACGGCATCCCGCTGGGGACCAGGCTTGTGTGCAGGGCGACAAAAACATACGAGCATGATTTCTACTCCCTTCTTGACGGGGAAATCCGGGATGAGGAAAAAATTCTCGGCCAGGTATCGATCCAGGTGCTGCGCTCCGAATCGTCGATCCCGGCTGACCTGTAGGAATTACACACATTGAGGAGAAACGTCATGGCTGATGCGACCGAAAAGAAAACCGCACTCGTAACCGGGGGAAGCAGGGGAATAGGAAGGGCGATATGCCTTGACCTCGCGCGTGACGGATTTTATATTATCATCAATTACAAGTCAAACCGGGAAGCCGCCGAAGAGACCCTTTCCATGATCACTGATGAAAGGGGAGAAGGGGAAATCTGCTGCTTCGATGTCGGCAATGCCGAAGCATGCGCCGAAGCGGTCAAAGACATCACCGCGCGGATGGGAGGCGTTGACGTTCTGGTGAACAACGCCGGCATCACCGCTGACGGCCTCTTTGCCATGATGCCGGAGCGCGACTGGAACGCGGTGATCAACACGACCCTTAACGGATTTTTCAACGTGACCAAGCCGGTGCTGAAAAAGATGATCCGCAAAAGAAAAGGCTCGATCGTTTCCATCTCATCGGTCGCGGGCCTGACCGGCAACAAGGGGCAGACGAATTACGCGGCGGCCAAGGCCGGCCTCATCGGCGCGAGCAAGTCCCTTGCGATGGAGCTTGCCCGCATCGGCATCAGGGTGAACGTGGTCGCGCCCGGCCTGATCGAGACCGACATGATACACGACCTTCCCCTTGAGGTGATGAAACAGATCATCCCCATGCAGCGCATCGGGCGCCCCGAAGAGGTTGCGAAGGCAGTGCGCTTTCTCTGCTCGGACGACGCGTCATACATCACCGGGCAGGTGCTTGCGGTCAACGGGGGGATGATTTAGGCCCCGCATATGATAACTGCAATAAAAAAAATAATGGTCATCGCCGCCGCGCTTGTCCTTGTTTCATGGGCCGACAACCGGGGGGACGTCGAACAGGCCGCGCAGAAAATAACATCCATAAACGCTGAATTCACCCAGACAAAAAAGATGGAGCTCCTGGCGCGGCCGCTCGTGTCCACCGGAAAATTTTATTACCGGCAACCGGGGTCGCTGCGCTGGGAATACACCTCGCCGGTGCAGAGCGTGCTCATGCTTCACAGCGGGTCGCTGCACCGGTATATTAAGACCCGGCAGGGGTTCGTTGAGGACGACACCGCAAAGCTCAAGTCCATGGCGGTCGTGCTCACCGAGATAACCTCCTGGTTCAGGGGGACGTTTGACGCCAATCCCGACTTTGAAGCCCGGCTGCAGGCCTCTCCGTCTAAAGCGATTATATTGACACCTAAAAGCCCGGGCCTGAAAAAAATAATTTCATCAATAGAACTCCAGCTTTCAGACAGGCCCGGAGTGATACACCGGGTGGTGATCCGCGAAGGAGAAAAAAACCTCACCATTCTGGAGTTCAGAAATATCGGCATAAACGCCGAAATCCAGGAAGAACTATTCACGCAACTGTAATGGGCCGGCTTGCATTCATACCACTATTGCTACTGCTCATCATCTCCTGCACGGGAATGCCTTCTATCAGGGATGAATCACCGGAGCGGAGAGAAAGAATTCTGGCCCGCTGCCGCGAAACATCCATCAGCCGCTCGTGCCGGTTCGTTCACTCCATTGAGGCAGACCTTCAGGGAAACAGAAAGGGCTTCGTGATCGGGATAAGCGTTGCCGATCCTGCGTCGCGGACCCTGGAAAGCGCGATCATGAGCCTTGAAGGGATTGTGCTCTTTCAGGCCCGCTATGCGCGGACGGTTTCCGTAAGCCGGGCCATTGACCTTTTCAGTTCGCCGTCATTCGCGCAGTCCATGATGAAAGACATCGCCCTTATCTTTTTCGCGCCTGAAAACCCGCCGACCGCGATCGGCTCATCCGCGGAAGGCAGTACATGCCGTTTCGCAACAGGGGAAGAGACCCTGGACATCATATGGCACCCTGACGGATCATGGAAAAAAATTCTGTACCGGAACGGAAAGAGGGTCCGATCAATAAGCGCGTTATCGATCAATGAGCGGGGCTTTCCCGCTGAGATTGAACTTGAAGCGCGGGGTGATTACCGGTATACGCTGTATTTAAAGCTGATAAGCGCTGAGTATACCACTGCCGGGGCATCTGCCGGAAAAAAACCATTGTCAAATAACAGCAGGATGTTGTATAGTATCCATGCCGGCTGAATAATCAGAAAAAATGAATTAATTCCTTGAAATAATAATGGTAAATTATTCCATCATACCCTGGCAGTCAGAGAACACGGGGAAACCCTGATGAAAAGCAAACGTTTCCCTGACCGCCTCCGGAACACGACCCGTAAATAACACAGGAGAAACCATGAAAATAAAACTTATATACCCCAGATGGGAAAAACTTGAAGGCCAGACCACGTTCAACCTTCCTCCCCACGGGCCCGCGGTTTTCGCGGCTGCCCTTCCCGAAGACATCGAAATCGAATTCATCGATGAAAACGTCGAAAACCTTGAGTTCACGGATGACGCGGACCTCGTCGCCATTTCCATGATGCTGACCACGCAGGTAAAAAGAGGCTGGGCAATCGCGGACCGGTTCAGGGCCATGGGCAAAAAGGTGGTGTTCGGCGGCATATCAACCATGCTCCACGCTGAAGAAACCATGGAACACGCCGACTCGGTCTTCCTCGGAGAAGCTGAAGGGAACATCAGTGTGCTGTTGAAAGATTTCCATGAGAACAGCCTGAAGCCGGTTTACAATTTCATGAACGCACATCCCCCGATTGAGATGGTCGGCCCGGCCAAAAGAAGCATATACAAGCGCGACCTCTATTACCACCGGGGAGTGCAGATGGTTGATCTGGTGCACGCATCACGGGGATGCAAGTTCAACTGTTACCCCTGCGCGGTGGCCTACCTCGGCGGCAGAAAATTCAGGCCGCGGCCCATTGACAAAGCGATTGAAGAAATGGCGCTCACCGACAACAACCGCATGTTCCTGGTGGACAACTCACTGGCGCAGGACAAGGAATGGCTGATGACCCTGTTCAGGGAGATGATCCCGCTGAAAAAAAGCTGGTGCAGCCACACCATCATGGACGACCCCGAGGTGCTTGACCTTGCCGCACAGGCAGGCTCCTGGTTCGTGTACCAGGCTGTTTTCGACACCTCGGACTATATCAGGGAGCGGGTCAAGCGCTACCACGATTACGGGATCGGCGTCGAAGGGACCATCCTTCTCGGGCTTGACGACCACACCGAAGATTCGATCAAGCGGCTGATTGATTTCCTGCTGGAGATCAATCTTGATCTGGCCGAATTCACCGTGCTCGCGCCGTTCCCTCACACCAAAGCATGGGACGACCTGCGCAAGCAGAAGAGGATATTCAACTACGACTGGAACGACTACAACGCGGGCAAAGTTGTGTATCAGCCTAAAAACATGACACCCGAGCGGCTCCAGGAGCTCTATCACTACGCCTGGGATACGTTTTATAAAGACGAAACGCAGTCATTTAAAATGTCGCAGCTCTTTATGAAAATTGCCCAGAGGGAAGTATCCCTGGGGACCTACAGGCCCAGAAGAAGGGACCTGCGCAATATAAGTTTTGGCAACGAAATAGCGCGGCCGGCAAAAACGGGAAACAAAACAGCATGATATCAGAAGTTCTGATATTCCAGGAACGAGGCACTGGTTAATGAAAAAATTAAAGGTAAGCACTGACTTTATCAACGAAATATACGAATTCAAGGGCAAATGGGATGTCCCCTCAAAATGCGGCCTTATGGTCGTTAACAAGGGCGATGAACACATAATAATCGCTTCAGAGCTCTATGACGAAAACCCCGGAACGTCGGTAAACAACTGGAATTGCGAGCTCGCGGAAACCATCTGCAGGGAAAGAGGCATAGAACCCGCCACGCTTGTTTTTATCGAGCACACCCCTGACAAGGGGTCCAAACTGGAAAATTACCGCGAGACCTTTGACCGGGTCATTTTTAAAATAGAAGACGGAAAATTCACCGACCCTGACTGGGAGCCGCTCACACGGGAAGAGGTTCAAAAACTCATCGGAGACTGACAATGAACCCTGTTGCGATCCTGGAACAATACCGCTCTTTAAGGCTTTCATTTTTCACATGGCGCTCTTCCTCCGGCATTGCCGTCAACACGGCCCTTGCTCTGCTGTTTACGTTCCTGACCGCCCTGTGCGCGCGCATCTCCTTCCCCCTCCCCTGGACACCGGTACCGGTGACGGGGCAGACCTTTGCCGTACTCCTGGCCGGAGCGGTTCTGGGAAGATGGGGGGCCGCGAGCCAGGCATTATACATGGGCCTGGGTCTTGCCGGTCTGCCCTGGTTCGCTTCCTGTTCAGGCGGTTCTCCCGGCCCCACTGCGGGTTATCTCGCTGGCTTTATCATCGCGCCCCTGGTCATAGGCTACGCCATTGACAGGCATCCCCCCATGAGGGGCATCAAACAGCTCATCATCCTCATGGCTGCGACTGATATCATTATTATTCACGGACTGGGGACCGCGTGGCTGTATATCTGGTTAACGTTCATTCTGCATGGCAATATTTCGATTCCCGTGGCTTTAAGTATGGGCTCGATTCCCTTCATCCCCGGAGACGCCATCAAGGCACTTCTCGCAGCTGTCTGCGCTTATATGGCAGTACCAAAAAATTCATGAATTCCAGAAAAAAGACGATAAATTGACCAGAGAAATGATAATCCCGTTGATTATGATTCAAATAGTACTTATAATTGATAGATAAAAATTTTTATTAAAAAAAGCCAGAAGCGGCTGCATTGTGCAAAAATAATTTTTTTACCAGAGGAGCGATTTATCATGAAAAAAATTCTGATACTCATTGCGTCAACGGCGTTTATAGTTACCCTGCTGCACAGCCCTGCCCGAGCAGTCGGCATCGGGGTTTACGGCGGATTCTCCTATAGTGAGGCAGAATTTCAGGGGATAGAATATTCGAATCTTTTCAACAGCGCGATCTTTTACTGGGGCGGCGCGGGCCTGGTGGTCGACACCGCAGTTGCAAAAAAGAAGATCCTCAATTACCGCCTGAACCTGGGCATAGGACAGGTTTTTCAGGAACGCCCCTCTGGCTCGTACGGATTTGATATCTCGGGAATCAAGGCAGAGCTGATGAGCTCTTTCGGTTTCGGCATTGTCAAACTCTCGTTCATGAGAATGTGGCTCGGCCCTCAACTGGGCATCCGCTTCTCACACATCGAAGTAGACCAGTGGGATCTGGATTATGACTGCCTTTTGCTTTCCGGCGGCGCTGTCCTGGGCTTCAACTTCAATATCGGAAGCTACTTCACGATCAGTGTTGACGGCGGCTTCAGGTATAATGCCGGCTTAAATTTCGCGACTGTTCAGCACAGCAGCCAGATACTTGACTATGAAACTGATTTCACCCACGGCCCTGAAGGGTTCGTGAACCTCTCGGTGATGTTCAGGATTGGTGACACCTACGGAAACGGGGAGCAGAGGCCGCGGCGCGAACGCGAAGAAACGCAAACAAAAGAAGAAGCTAAAACCGAGAAAAAAAGCGACAAGGAAAAAATTTCCAGCGATGAAGATTACTGGTTTGGAGATTAAATATCTTCCCAGTGATGGCCAAATGCTTCGCGGCACCTCTGAAATGCGCGGTTCATCCCCCTTATGAGGTGCTGCCGCAGCTCGGCAATATCGTGAATAAGCCAGTCAACCAGGCCCGTCGCAAGAGCGTCATTTGAAGCGCGGGCCCTGGAAAGATAGCCCTCGATAAAATCAGCACGAACCTTTTCGGCCTCGTCCTTTTTATCTGCCTCGCACAAACGAGCGTACTTCTTCCCGAAAATCAGTTCAAACGCGGCATCGGAACCGATAACCGCCATCACGGCACGGTCAAGAGCGAGATAAACAATGCCGGGGCGAAGGAACTTGTTGAACGCGTGAATGAGCCTGCCGCCGTAATTCTGATTCAACACCACTGAAACGACCGGAATTTCACCGAGTATGTTCGCGTCAAGCGACTCAGCGCCAATGGCCTGGATGCGGTAACGCTCCTGCTGCGATCCGGGAACAAAGCCCGATGAGTTCGACAGCATGACAAGGGGGATGGCGTTGCTGTTCAAAAATTCAGTGAACACCCTGAATTTCTCCGTGCCGAACGCATCAGCGCCCCCGCCTTTTACCAGGGGCTGGTCAGCAATGACCCCCACGGTCCTTCCCTTTAAAAGGGCAAGCCCGGTTACCAGGTGGGGGCCATGGACCGGATTGTTCATCTCCCTGAAAAATTCAACGAATGAACCCGCGTCAAAAACCGGCTCAATGACCGAAGCAACAATGTCATAGGGTTCGGCAGAATTCATCGGTATGGAAGGGGTAGTCCCGGCCGCCCTGTCATGTTCACCGCTTATGGGCCCGATAAGCTGTATCAGCCTGCATGCAAGGTCAAAGGCCTCATCCATGGAAGAAACGATGAAAGAGGAGTTCTGCCTTATAAAAGACAGGTCAATGTCTGAAGGTTCCCGGGTAAGAACAAAAATAATCGCGTCGGAGTTTCCCGTAATTTCTGCAAGTTTCAGGCCGTCAACATGGGTTATAATATGAATCCTCACCCCGGACTTTATCTGCATGGTTTTAATAAAATCGAGCCTGGAACGCATACTGATGTTTTCATGATAATCAGGCGTCTGGAGCCATTTTTTCCCATAAACGAAAATCTGGGGCGTGCCGGTGCGTTCCGCCATTTTAACCAGTTCGCGGGCGCGGATTATCGAAGCGATCGAGCGCAGGCCGAAATTGGTACGCGGGCCCATGATAAGCACGCGCCGCCCCCCGAGCTTGGCGAATCCCCCGATCAGAGCCTCTGAAGCATAGTAGTCCTTTTTAAAGGGCCTGAAAAGCTTGTCGTCGACGTTCTGTTTCACGATTGATTCTTTGAAGACAATCAGGTCATCTATTCCGCCCGTATCGTCGCCATTGGTGGCGGATGAACGGCGGATGCAGGGAAGCGTTTCCTCATGGCAGAAAAGCCGCTGCAGGTCCCGGATGATTGATATCATATGCAGTTTGTCCGCGGCAACGACGTCAACAATGCCGGTCCAGGTGCCGAGGATCTTGGCTCCGCCGATATCGTAATTGGTGATGTTTTCGCCTATTACCGTGCGGATAACGTTTGAACCGGTGAGCACCCGGTATGAGTGGTCCGAATCGAGAAGTATCTGCACGGTCGCCTGGCTTGACCCGTAAACGTCAAGTCCTGCCGATGAACCGATGCCCACCGCGGCCAGAATAAAGCTCCGGTTCTTTTTATTTAACGCTTCAACAGAAAGATTGTACCGCGAATTCAGTTCCTGGAACAGGTCCCTGACTTCAGGGTCTTCAATACTCCTGGTGTACTTCCTGAACTTGTCCGCGTCGGCCCTCTGAACAACCAGTGAATTCATCATGAACCCTTCGGCGCCCCGGTTGAGCGAGACCACGCCCTCGCCGATGTTCGCTCCCGCGCTGTCATTCCACACATAAAGCGGCCAGTCCTTCAGGTATGACAGATAAACCGCCGCGATATATTTCAGCCCCTCCCTGCTTCCGGTTGAGCCGCCGCTGACCCGGGAATCCTTCATGTAAAAGCATACCGCTTTCCCGTCAATGGTCCCGTGAAAAATCTTTGCGCCCACGGGCCGCATCCCGGTCATGGGATTAATTCTTGAAGCTATGTCGGTTCCGTCAATGGACTCGATAATTATCTCGTTGATTGAACCGGGGTCGAGACATTCTGCGGCCCAGACCTCAACAGGCCACTTCCCGGTATTGAAAAGCCTCTGGTCCCTGAGGCTGGTTTTCCCGAGATTGAAATAGGGATTGCCGCGGTCAGACTCCTGCAACACATCCAGGCAAAGCTTGGTGCCGCATTTATATAAAAAGGCTGCAGTGCTTTTCATCATGGGAAGCCGGCAGGAGCGGTCAAAATGAAAAAAGGCCCTGGTAATCAGACCCTCATCGAAAAAAAGCTGCATTCCTGAAGCCAGATTTTTCAGGTACTCATGGACCAGAAACATGCCGGGATCACAGCTGTCATGTTCGGGCATGACCCCATACAGGGTCAGGTCTACCCAGTTTCCCGAACCCGGCTGCAACAGGTGATACGCTGAAACCAGCCGCGCCGCCATTTCCATCATTCCCTTTATGTCTTCAAACGAATCCTTCTCTGAAACAGGCCAGGTGAACGCGCAATAACAGGGCGAGTCCTTATTTGTTATTATATAGGGGACGACCTGTTTAAAGGGGGAATACAGGCGGCGGACCGGACGGTGTGCAGAGAGAATTGAAATCCTGTCAATGATTTCATTCGGGATAGCTCCGTGCAGGGAGTCAGGGACGAGAGCCTGTTCAGGAAACTCAAGTGATTTGCGCAGAACATCCACAATACCACGGTCAAAATCATCGCCAAGAAATGCCTGAATATCAGAACTTCCGCTGCCGGGTACCGACTGATTCTCTGAAGCAGAAGCGGAACCGGGCTTAAACCTTTCTTCAATAGTTTTTCTGATAAATTTCAGGAGAGAATCGTCCTTTTCCGATTCTTCCTGGGTGAGAAGTATATTCAGTGTTTCATAAATCTCATCTGCCGGATGTTCAACCGCTGACAACGCGAAGACCAGGTCCTTGATTACATCCGTGCGGTCAAGGCAGAACTGGTATGACCGTTTAAAAAGGACAAAGCTGTGCTGGATGAACATTTTTTTTACATCGGACCTTCCTTCCCAGCGGGAAAGGCCGTAAGCCTCAAGCAGTGAATTCAGGAGAACGCGAAAATCTTCTGAAAATTTTTCTTCACCTTCGGATCTGTTCTGAATGTACTGGCTCAGCTCCTGCGGAAAGGAAAGGCCCTCTCCGATGAGTACCGGTGAAAAAAGGCGCTTAATCCTTCCGTAGTGCCGCGCTGTCGCGTTTATCCTGCTGATCGTTGAGTCGGCCAGCAATGAAAAGTCAATGATTTCCAGAACCTGCCTGAAGGACCTGACCACCCGGTCAATGAGGTGAGCCTGATAAATCATCCCCCTGATCGCCGCGTACAGCAGTTCAAGAAGGCCGTCAAAATACCGCAAGGGGTCCGCGTTAAGATATTCATTATACGCATCACTGAACAGCAGGTCGCCGTAGTCCCTGTTCCCGGGTACATAGGGATTTGCCAGGGCTTCACTTCCTTCCCCCTGCTCGGCGCATCTCGCGCCGGCATCGGTCTCAATCTTCACCAGAAGCTCATTTTCCTGTATGCTTTTCCCGATGATCCTTCCGTCAGGCGTTTTTGCCAGATGCAGCCGTGAGAGATCACCATTTTCAATTACTTCAAGAATCTTCCCGCTGCAGGGAGAGTTGAGCGTTGTTTCCATTTTCATCGACGAAAGAACAATCAACGGCTCATTGCATTCGACCCGTGCCCCGGGAAGCAGGTCGTCCCTGCAGAAACCGATAAACGTCCCCTGGAAAGGAGAGCGTATCGCCTGGATGTTGTGGTCCAGTGCCGCCCTGTCTGACTTCACTGACACGCGGTAATAGTTGATTTTATTGTCATCCCCCCGCATCCTGATATCAATATAATCCGCGTACCGGTTGATCCTGAGGCGGTATGAGCTGTTCCCGAATATTAAAAGAAAATCATCGCTGCGGACGTTTACGGATATCACGATGATCCGGCCGTTATACACGCCGTTTACATATGCGATGAACGTGTCGATCGCTGTCTGGATGAATTCAACCGTGTAGTCGTCCCCCTGGTATTTCAGGATAAAACGCGAGGGCACGTCTGAAACAACGGGCGAATCAATAATGCTTTCAATATTGGCGATCACCAGGAAGCCCCTCACCGAGCGCTGAATCGCGTGGATATATTCGGTGAACGCGCCGAAGATGACCTGCTTCTTTTTTCTCCGGTCATGAATATCACTGCCGCCTTCATCACCGATTGAAAAATTCAGCTCCGCGTGCTCCGCGAGGAGGTTGTTGGTATAATCACCCCGGACAAACGCTTCATGCCTGACGATCCTCAGGAGCTGGTTGATGTTTGTTTTCACTCCCTTGATGTACAGCTCCTGAAGGGCCCGTTCCATGCGGATGATGGCTTCCTTTCTCGTGGCGCCGTGGGCGATTATTTTACCGATCAGGGGATCGTACATGGATAAAACGCTGTCGCCTTCGCTGAAGCCGAAATCACACCTGATACCGTTGAACGTGGGCAGGTCCATAACGGAAATCATGCCCGGCGAGGGAAGATAATTGTTTTCCGGCTCCTCGGCGTATATTCTGCACTCGATTGAATGGTCTCGCTGGGACATCCTGCTCTTTAACACGTCAAGGCCGAATATTTCATTTTCCCTGCCGTCGTAGAAGAGGATCTGCCACTTGGCCAGGTCTATGCCCAGGGACTGGTCGGTCACCGCGTATTCCACCTGGAGGCGCGTGTTCACCTCGATAAATCCCATGCGTCCTGTTTCCTGGTCGATGAGAAACTCAACGGTGCCGGCGCCCCCGCCGCGGTTATAGCCCGAAACCGCGGCGATTTTCTCAGCGGCCGCCAGAAGTGTCAGGGAAACGTAATCATCCAGAAAGGTGTGGCCGCTTTCCTCGATGATCTTCTGGTTTCGTCTCTGTACGGCGCACTTTCTGATGCCTATGGCCCAGCTGTTGAATATCTGCACTTCGATGTGCACCGGTTTTCTGATGTATTCCTCGAGGTAAAAAGAGGTGTCGCGGTACAGCTCACGCCCGATCCGTGATATGGATTCGATCGCGTCCGCAAGCTCGTCCTCATCATTCACGGCCTGCATGCCCTTGCCCCCGCCGCCGGCGCTGAGCTTGATCATAAGGGGAAAACCGATCGCTCTTGCCTGTTCAAAGGCCCGGTCACGCTCGTTTTCCCGCAACAGTTCCGAGCTCATGAAAAGAGGAATTTCCGCTTCCCGTGCCAGGTTGCGCGCGTTGATCTTATCACCCACCATCCTCATGGTGCTGTGGTGGGGGCCCATGAATAGTATTTCCTGGTTAAGGTGCCGTGAGACAAGATCGAGGGTTTCGACAAATTCGGGGCTCTCGGATAAAAACCCGTAGCCCGAATAAAGCGCGTTGGCCTTTGAAAGATACAGCGCAGCGATGATCACCCATTTGTCGGCGTAATTGTCCCTGTTGCCGATAAAAATGACCTCGTCAGCGAATTCATACCAGGACTGGCCCCGGTCGACCTCGGTCACCACCGCCACCGAGGGAATTCCCTCTTCATGAAGCGCGAGAAAAAACCGTTTGGCGATCTCCCCCCGGTTGGCGACCAGCACTTTCTGAAGCCGGAAATCCCGCTTTTTCAGGGCCATGACCCCGTCAGAAGAGCGCCTGCCTGAAATTATGGGATTGATGCCTTTCAGGGCGTCAACAGCGCGGTAAAAATCCTGGAATTTATCCTGTTTAACCATCATGGCTATTTATTCACGCAGATACGCATTTTTCAATAATAATTTCTCCCGTTCTAAAGCGCCGCACACATCAGTCCTGAATAACGGGAATATCGCCGCACAGGGCGACCTCTTTTCCGGCGACAGTATCGCAGACAACGAGGCAGCCCTGCCCGTCAATGGAGAGCACAACCCCTTTCCGCCACATTCCTCCGGTAAAATAGTTCACTGCCGCTCCGGTGAGCGCCGAAGCATTGTTCCATTCATCAATCAGGTGCTGTTCCAGAGGAAGCGTGGTTGACCCGATCAGATCAATAGAAGAAGCGACTATTTCACGCATCAGCTTCAGGATGTCATGCTCCCTGCCGGTAATCATCGCGAGCGACGTTGCCTGCCCCGCGATGTCGCGGGAAAAGGTCCGGGAATTCACATTCATGCCGATTCCGATAATAACATGCGGCCTGTCGCTGTACACCAGTTCGCACAGGATACCCGCAAGTTTTCTTCCGCTATGATACAGGTCATTGGGCCACTTTAAGCCCAGGCCGCCGGCGCAATAGTTCGCCATTACCCGGTACAGGGCGATGCCGGCAATGATGCTGACCGCCGACACCGGGCTTATGTCCGGCCCCGGGGTAACGACAAAAGAAAAAGTCAGGTCAAGGCCCGGGTTCGACGCCCAGGTCCGGTTCAGCCTTCCCCTTCCCTTGATCTGCTCCCTGGCGTGAACGACCGTGTTGCCGTTCCAGAGCTCGTGATGCCGTTTAAGATAGTCGCTCGTTGAGTCAACCGATTCAAGGCTGATGATTGTTGTTTCTCTCATGGCATATCCGCCACTGATCTCAGGTCTTCAGGCCCTGTCAGTATACCACAGTATAATAATTATTATTGAGCAAAAAAATCCTTGAAATGATACCACTGGAAGGGATGTTCCCGCAATCTGGCCGTGAGGACGTCAGCATAGTGCTGGGCCGCGTTCCTGACCGCTTCATCAGCTGCATCACCGCGGGCGCGGGGCAGGCGCAGGGTCTCGCTGATGCTGAACGAATAGCTGCCCGGGCCGTTCCGGAAAGCGAAAAAAAACAAAAGCGGCGCGCCGGCTTTCATGGCCAGAATATAAGGCGCGACCGGGAGCTTTACGGGGCGGCCGAGAAACTGCGCCTCCACTGACCGCTGCGACCTGTTCCAGAGCAGGTCCCCGGTCAGCGCGACAAATCCTCCCCGGCGGACAAAGCTCAGGCCCTCGATGATGTCAAGGGGAGACCCTCCGTCCTTCCCCACGGCAACGATCCTGATGCCCCTTTCAGAGAGGTCGTCCTTTTGCCTTTTTTCAAGCTGTTCCCTGTCTTTGGCGCCCATGAATATCATCAGGGGAATCCCTTCCTTCCTGAGAAGATGGGCGGCCACGTCCCAGTTCCCCATGTGGGACATCACGATGACCCCTCCCCTGCCTTCCTTCCCGGCCCTGACCAGGTGCTCCCAGCCATGCGAAGAAAAATTAATATTTCCGTAATTCAGCAACAACATGCGGTCAAGGATGACCCTGGTAAAGCTCTGGTACTGCCGCCACACGCAGCGGATATGAAAAAGGCGGCTCCTCTCCGGATACAGGGCCCGGTAAACCCTGGACGAAGCAACAACACGGGCGGGGATCAGGCAGAAATAACCGGTCGCGATGAGCCACGCCATAACACTGAAAAACCAGGGCCCGAGCAGGCCTGACACGCGGACAACAAAATCATGAAAAACGGCGATCATGCGCGGCCCTCTTTCCTATCGGCGATTATCCAGAACTCTTCCCTGCCGTTGCCCGAAGGCTCCCGCACAACAGGAAGATAGCCGTTGTTTACAAGCAGACCTTCCATGTCACTGACCGTGCGGTAACAGGGCTTTTTCATGGCAAGACCCAGGCGGAAGATCTCGATCCACCGCATAAGGGGAAATTTTTCCCCGGACGGGACCGTCATCCGCATGATGATCCGGTGAGAAGGTGACGCGACCTCACCGATATTCGTCAGCGTCCGCATCAGCGCCTCCCGGTCAAGGTGATGAACCATGTCGAGCATCAGAACCGTGTCGGCCTTCAGGGGAAAAGCAGGCAGGTCAGGCGCCGCGCCCTGCCGCACTTCTCCGTCCCCGCCCGTAATGATATTCGCGACCCAGGCCCGCTCATGGTCCGGCTCAATGCCGTACACCCGGGTGCCGGGATGCCCGCACAGGATCCAGGCGGCGGGAACGCCGTAGCCGGCACCGATATCGTAAACCACCGAGGGACTGTTCAGGTAGCGGTCGATCTCGCCGAACATGGGGTCCGTCACCATTTTAATGCGGGCAAAGACCCGCGGATAGGCCTCGCGGTGCCGGTAGCGCGCGTTAACGGCTTTCCTTCTCTGCGCGGCAGTGCCGGGAACAGCCGTGCCGGTTGCGGCAGCATCTCTCCCGGCGAAAATCCTGTCAAGCAGGGGGGGAAGGATGGCAAACGCCCCGATCAGCGCATAGCCTATTCCGAAAAAGCACGCGATCCCGGCGCCCCTGAGCAGGGAATGCTCCGCGCACAAAAGGGCCCCGAACCCGATCAGGGTCGATGCTGAAGCCAGGAACACGGTGGTGCTGATCAGGCCGGCGTTCTCGTGTTTCAGGCTGCCGTAGCGCTGGGCCGCCCTGACAAGGTAGAGCGAATAATCGATTCCCATGCCCACAATAACAATCGACAGCATCAGTTCCGGGATGCCGAAGGGGTGGCCCAGAAGGTTCAGCGTTCCCAGGGTCGAAAGCATGGCGAAGACGATCGGCAAAAGGGAAACAATCGCCAGGGCCGGATCAAGAAAAAAGAACACAAGCAGAACAACGACGCTGACGCAGATGACGATCATCATGCGGATGAACGTTCCTGAAAGATGCCGCCCCAGGCGCTGCGAAAAAAACTTCGGGTCAAAAATCTTAAGCGTATCAACGCGTGAGTAGCGCTCAAAAAACGAGGCTGAATCATAATTGCTTCCGGGCCGCAGCGACACAAAGGACATCCATGACCCGGTCTGCGTGTTTCGTGAAATGCCCAGAATCCGGTACAGGTTTTCGGGAATGTCCATGCGGACGCGGTGTGCTCCCGAAAACAGCCTAAAAAAAGGATCAAAGGCGCTGTCCGAAAACCCGGTTTCGCGCGCGCCCGCTTTCAATTCGCCTCGCATCTTCGCCAGCCTGCGCGCGCTCCAGAAACGGCTCCATGCCTCAAGATTGGC